>SDBT01012409.1_pt1 | contig 13682 bp, 13 predicted proteins | sample 2277101 | NCBI WGS metagenome assembly SDBT01 (sample SAMN10404973, study PRJNA504765) | marine sediment metagenome | isolation source: marine sediment core GS10_PC15, 103 cmbsf | place: Arctic Ocean: Southern Knipovich Ridge | collected 2010
GACGTGTCTTAGCGGTTAAACTCGCATCATGGCCGCGTCGTTAAAGGTGAGTGACTTTGATTATCCGCTCGAACCGGAGTTGATCGCCCAGGTACCCTCGGGTGCGCGAGACCAATCCAACCTTATGGTCCTTCGCCGCTCAGATGCGAGTATCTCTCATCACGTCTTTTCGGAGTTGCCCGAGTTGCTTAGCGAAGGGGACTTACTGGTCATAAACGACACGCGTGTGATCCCCGCGAAGTTCACATCCCACCGGAAGACGGGGGCGAGAATCGAGGGGCTCTTCCTCCGTGAGATCGCACCAGGCCGCTGGGAGGTGATGCTCAAGAACGCCGGTAGATGCACCAGAGGCGAACGAGTCTCGCTTGACGATTCTGAAGAGGTGGAGCTCGAATTAGATGAACACGTCGGGGAGGGCAATTGGATCGTCAACATTTACCCCCCCACCCCTGCAGCTGAGATCCTCGACGAGGCTGGTTCGACCCCGCTGCCCCCTTACATACGTCACCAGGGGGCGGATGCTGAACTGGAGGACCACCAGCGATACCAGACGATTTACGCAAAGCACGCCGGAGCAGTAGCTGCACCGACCGCGGGGCTGCATTTTACGGAGGGAGTTTTCGAAGCCCTCGCCTCGCGCGGAATCGAGACGGTCAGCGTGACGCTTCACGTGGGGTTGGGGACGTTCGCACCGGTCAAGTGCGAGGATCTTTCGCAACATGAGATGCACAGGGAGTTCTGCGAGGTCACGCAAGAAACCGCCTCCGCGATCAACGTAGCCCGCGAGGATCATCGGCGCATCGTGGCGGTCGGGTCCACTTCCCTTCGAGTCCTCGAAGCAATGGGGCGCTCCGCACCTGATGGGAAGCTTCAAGGCTTCAGCGGATGGACGGACCTGTTTATCTATCCCCCGGCGGAGTTCCAGGTGGTCGGGGCGTTGATCACCAACTTTCACCTCCCTCGCAGCACGCTGCTGATGCTGGTGGGGAGTTTCTGCTGTCCGGGTGGGACCGACGGGCTTGAGATGATTCTGAACGCATACGCCGAGGCGCGCCGCCTGCGATATCGCTTCTATTCTTACGGTGACGCCATGCTAATCGAGTAAGCTTCGCCGAGACGCCGGAACACGGGGTTTCTGCTCAGAGCCCTCGTCCTCTCGCGAGGGGAGACCCCTGGGTTCCGAACGGTAGCGAATCATGTCCCTGATGGTTGAGGCAAGGGTGGCGGGGTCCAGACCGACCTCTGTGAGTTGTTCTTCCCGCCTGGCGTGGGAGATGAAGCGATCGGGAATCCCTGCGAGTCGCACGTTCGAGGCATCCAGACCGCGCTGCCCCGCCAGTTCCAGAACCGCCGATCCCAACCCTCCGATCACTGAGTGATCCTCGCATATAAGCATGGGGGTGCGCGAGGCGATCAACCGCGTGATCATCGCCGCATCGAGCGGCTTGGCGAAACGGGCATTTATGACGGACAGTTGAAGGTTGTCTTGGGTTTCGAGCAGATCGGCGGCGGCCAGGGCAGGTTCGACCATCGCACCGTACCCCAGAAAAACCCCATCGTCTCCGTCCCGCACCAAGCGCCCCTTCCCGAGTTCAAATGGCGGGGTCGGAGCGGGCAAGTCGAAGGGCACCTCGTCGCGGGGATAGCGGATTGCGGCTGGGGCATTCAAGCTCAACCACAGCGTTATCGCCGCCTTCAGTTCCCCCGCATCCGCGGGTCCCATCAGGGTCATACCGGGGAGGGGGCGCAGGTAGGCGATGTCGGCAAATCCGTGATGAACCGCCCCGTCGGAACCGACTAACCCCGCTCTGTCCATACACAGGAGGACGGGGAGTTTCTGGAGGCAGATTTCTTCAAATATCTGATCGAACGCCCGCTGCATGAAAGTGGAGTAGATTGCCACAATTGGACGGAATCCGCCCTTTGCAAGTCCCGCGGCCATTGCGACGGCGTGCGATTCGTTGATTCCCACGTCCACGTAGCGTTCCGGAAATTTTTCGCGGAACTTGACCAATCCGCAACCGTCGGGCATGGCGGCGGTGATGGCGATTATTCTGTCGTCGGCCTCCGCGAGTTCGACCACCATTTCGGAGAAGGTCTGTGTCCAGGTCGGTCGCGAATGCACCGGAAGGACGGCCTCGTCTCCCTTATGCTCGTACGCCGATGGGCTATGGAAGCGACAGGGGTCTTCGACGGCATAGACGCAGCCGCGGCCCTTTTGCGTGTGCACGTGCAGGAGCGCCGGGTGGTTCACTCCGGACAGCCGCTTCAAAACCCGGATAAGACCCGTAATATCGTGCCCGTCCACCGGTCCGAAGTATCCGATACCCAACGCCTCGAAAACCTGTCTCCCGTGCACCGTGATCTTGAGCCCCTCCTTCAGATTGCGCAAAGCCTCACTGATCTCTTCGCCCATCGGTATGCGTTGGAGAAGATTCTCCGCCGAGTGTTTCAGGTCCCCGTAGGTGTGAGTCATCCGAACGCTGTCCAGCGCCCTCGCCAGGGCCCCCTGCGTCCGGTCGATCGCCATCGAGTTATCGTTCAAGATGATCAGAAACTGTCGATTCATCATCGCCACGTTATTGATCCCCTCCAGCGAGAGCCCGTTGGCGATGCTTGCGTCTCCGACGACGACGACGGTTTTCCTATCGGATCCGCGGGCGCGGTCGGCCCATGCGAGCCCACCTCCCGTGGATATCCCCGTCCCGGCGTGCCCCGTGCGGAACAAATCATACGGGCTTTCGGAAGGATCGGGAAAACCGCTGAGGCCTTTGCTTCGCCTGAGCGTATCGAACCTTCCCGCCCGCCCGGTGAGCAACTTGTGAGGATAGCACTGGTGCCCGACGTCCCAAAGCAATCGATCGTATGAGAAGTCGAAGACGTGGTGGAGGGCGATGGTCAATTCGGCGATCCCAAGGTTGCTCGCCAGATGCCCCCCTCCCCGCGAGACCACCTCTATGACCTTCTCGCGGATCTCCCGAGCGAGTTGGGTCAGTTCCGCCTCGCTCAGGCGTCGTAACTGATGAGGAGATTGGATTTGATCTAGAATCGGCGTCGAGTTCATAATGCTCAGCAGTTTCTTTCTACCAGCAGCCTCGCCAGCGTCTGTAGCTTCTGCCCTTTTTCGCACAGGGGAGAGATTGCCTCAACCGCGCAAGCGGTCAGATCCTCAGACAACTCGCGAGCTCGGTCAAAGCCCAATTCGGTAACGTGTGTCCTCTTTCCGTTTACCTGGTCCTTACCGGGAGTCTTACCCAGGGCGGTGATCTGTCCGCTCACGTCGAGCAGGTCGTCGACAAGCTGATAAGCCATTCCGAGCGACTCGCAGTATCCAGTAATCGCCGCAAGTGTCTTTTCATCGGAGTTGGCGCAGATAGCGCCCATGCGTCCGGCGGCGCGGATAAGGGCGGCTGTCTTATTCCGGTGGATGTAATCGAGCCCTTCGGGACCTTCAGGGACCTCGCAGAGATCCATATCCGCAACCTGTCCGGCGACCATCCCTCCCGAACCCGCGCCTCTGGTTAGTTCCCAGACCAACCTTCCGACGTGGGCGCCGTTTTGCGGATTGTCCAACTGGACCGCTTCACAGAGCACTCCGAACGCCCGCGTGAGAAGAGCATCCCCGGCGAGAATCGCCATCGCCTCACCGAACAGAACGTGCGCGGTCGGCCGACCGCGGCGCAAATCGTCGTTGTCCATCGAAGGAAGATCGTCGTGCACCAGTGAATAGCAGTGGATCAGCTCGACGGCGACCGCACAGCGCTGGGGCAATTCGTCCGCTGCATCTCCTCCGGCGGCTTCGGCGGAAAGCATGACCACTGAGGGGCGCAGCCGCTTCCCTCCGTTAAGAACGCAATACCGCATTACCTCCCGAAGCGCGGGGGGGCAGCCTTCCTCCGTCACCCAAAGGTCAAGATAATGGTCAATCCTGCGGGCGTAAGGGCCCAGGAACGCGGATACGGTATCCATCGATTTCGTCTTCTTCATGGTGAGTGGATAATTATACCACCTGGTTGCGAGGTTCAACACTGGTGAGGGGCGGTTTGAGGACGCCATATTTGGATCCCTCCCACTTGCAGGACGCCGCGAATCTCAATACTATCCTACTCACCAGTGACATCGTCCGCGGTAAGACGGAGCAAATTCATGCCCGACATCCATCCCACTGCCATCGTCCACCCAAACGCAAGAATCGCCGAGGACGTGAAGATAGGTCCCTACTGCGTCATCGAATCAGACGTGGAGATCGGCGGAGGGTGCGTCCTGCGCGAGTACGTGATTATTCGCTCTGGGGTGACTATGGGCAGGGGGAACTTCGTGGACGCGCACACCGTGCTTGGAGGCGAACCGCAGGATCTGGCGTTTGATCCTACCCTTGTAACCTATCTTCGCATAGGTGACGAAAACGTATTCCGCGAGGGTGTGACGATATCTCGCGCGTCGGGTCCCGGTAAGGCGACCATCGTGGGAAACCGCACGTATTGGATGGGGCACTCTCACGCAGCGCATGACGTCGTGATTGAGGATCAGGCGAAACTGACCAACGGTGCGGCCGTGGCCGGATACGCAAGCATCGGCCGGAAAGCCTTTCTCTCATCGAATGTGGTGGTGCATCAGTTCACCTGGGTTGGTGAAGGTACGATGAGCCAGGGCAATGCCGGCATTAGCGCGCACGTACCGCCTTTCACCATCTGGGCCGACATTAATCGAATCGCCGGGCTGAACGTGGTGGGGATGCGCAGAAACGAAGAGCTGACGGATGAGGACCGCCGAGAGATCAAGGAAGCGTTCCGGCTGACTTATCGCTCGTCCCTGACGCCCACCGAGGCGCTGACGAAGATGGATGAATGCAAAGACTGGTCAGAGGCGGCCGGGCGGTTCCGCGAGTTCATTCGAAAAGTCATCGCCGCCGAAGCACCTTACAATCGTGGGCTCTGCGCGATGCGGAAGCGCAATTGAACGTCCCGTTCAAAACCCCCTCACTGACTTTCGTCCTCCACCGGTTCGACGTGGACCACCACGGCAACCACGCTGGGATCGGCGTTCATGACTGCGTGCTTGACGGATGAGGCGACGCCGTGACCCTCCCGAACCGTCAGGACCGGATCCACCTGCACGTGAACGTCCATCTCGACTTTTCCGCCGATCCGTCTGGCCCTGAAGGCGTGAAAGCTCTTGACTCCCTGCGTCCCCGCGACCACCTGCTCGATACCCTTGAGGGTTGCCTCGCTGGGTGCAGTGTCCATCAGCTCCGAAGCGCCGGAACGCACGATCCGCAAGGCAACCACGACAAGAAACGCCGCCAGCACCAAACCCGTGACGGCGTCCAGCATTTGCCACCGCGGTCCCCCAAGCAGCACCCCCCCCAGACCCGCCGCCGCAGCAACCGACGTAAACGCATCCGTCCTATGATGCCACGCATTCGCCAGCAGCGAAAGGTCCGACTCCCTTCTTCCGACGTATCGGGTAATCCGATAGAGAATCTCTTTAATTGGAACCGCCCCCACCGCAATCCAGAAAGGCAGCCCCGCGCGGACGGGCGAAGGTGTACGCTGGAGACTAATAACAGCCCGATAAGCAATCCATCCCCCCGCTATCAACAGCACGCTTCCCACGAAGAGCGCCATCAGTGTGGTAGCGCGGCGGTGCCCGTACCGGTGCTCCACGTCAGCAGGTTTTCGGGCGACCTGCAACCCTGCGAGGACGGCTACATCCGTGATCAGGTCGGACCCGCTGTGCAGCCCATCCGCCAGAATCGCCTGGGAAGCGCACACGATACCCGCAGCGATCTTCCCAAGCGTCAGTATCCCGTCTGTGACGATCCCCGCCCATGTGACCCCGCGCGGGGTCAACCACGCGATTTCTGCATGATCCTGCTTCATCATTCGAGCTCAGAACCCGATCGTGAAAGAATCGAACTTCCCACTATGCGGAACAATCTCTTGCGTTTGGTTATGGATATATCCACTCATCGCGCGGGTGAGGTCTTCGAGAAACGCATTGATCTGGTCATCCTCGCCTTCTACGAGGCAGTGGACCCTCCCGTCCGGGAGGTTCCGTACGGTTCCGCTTACGCGGTAGCGTCCGGCGAGACGGTAGGCGGTGTAGCGAAACCCGACGCCTTGAACGGTTCCCGTGAAATAAACTTGTCGCTGCTGCTTCACCATCCGGTCCTAATCTGCGGGCAATTTTAGTCTCCGGATGCGAAAATTGACAACTCATTGTATCGGTAAAGCTTGGGGAGGTATGATTGCCCATGGTCTCACAGGCGAACAGGAACGACAGAAATGATCCGCAAGGCGCTGATACCGATTGCAGGATTAGGAACGAGGATGTACCCACTCACGAGGGCGATCCCGAAGGCCATGCTCCCCCTGCCCTTCGGGGATAAGACCGTGCTGCCCGTGGTGCATTGGGTCTGCGCCGAGGCCGCCGCGGGGGGAATCGACGAAGTGATGATAATCGTCTCGGGCCCTCAAGAGCAGACCGTGCGAGACTACTTCGCCATCCCCGGACAAACAGACCTGCTCCCGCTGCCCAAGACGATCAAGTTCGCAGTGCAGAAGACCCCGCGAGGTTTCGGCGACGCCGTCGCCTGTGGTGCGGACTTCGTCGGTGATGAACCTTTCATGGTCTTACTGGGGGACCATGTGTACGTTTCGGGCGTACCGGAGAGATCTTGTGCGGGGCAGGTTGCGGAGGCGCACGAGCGGGGCAGCGCCGCAGCGATGATCGGGATTCAAGTGGTAAGGGCGGACGATATCGGCAGCGTCGGCGTCGTCGCCGGGGAACCTCTCGAGGGGCGCCTCTTCCGGTGTAGAGCGCTGATGGAAAAGCCCGATCTTACCACCGCACGCCGGTGTCTAATTACACCCGGACTCCCGGAGGACAAGTTCCTTGCCCACTGTGGGATTTACGTCTTTGCTCCGCAGATCTTCGAGTGCCTTTCGGAGCTCTCGCGGAGAAAGAGATCGGGTAGCAATGAAGTTGAGCTCGCCGCCGCGCAGATGATGCTCCTCGAACGGCATCCGGAGAGCTGTTTTCTCTATCGCATCGAGGGACACGCCTACGATACAGGGACACCGAGAGCGTACGCGCACACCTTCGCCGCCCTCGCTGGATTGGGCGGATAATCACCCACCCAAAAAAAACCTTCACACGTACGGATCGCAACACAGACGCCCCCTCAAGATCAAACCGCCCATTGCCGAAATATAAGACGGTCCCTATCATGGTTGGGTTACCCACGCAATCCTGGGAGCACCGCATATGAAAGTCTGGCTGAACGGACAACTCGTTGACAAGGCCCGGGCCAAGCTTAGCGTCTTCGACCACGGGGTGCTTTACGGTGACGGTGTCTTTGAAGGCATTCGTGTGTACGGGGAGAGAGTTTTCCAGTGCAAGGCGCACATTGATAGGCTGTACAACTCCGCCAAGGAGATCCGCCTGGCGATTCCATATACGAAGCAGGAACTCACAGACGCCATCGACGAGACTGTATCCGTCAATAAGATCGTCGACGGATACATCAGGCTGGGAGTGACTCGCGGGGAGGGGAAGCTGGGTGTGAGCCCGTTCACGTGTTCTTCCCCGGGAGTCTTCATCATCGCCGATCAGATCGCTCTCTATCCCAAGGAAATGTACGAGAAGGGGATGTCCGTCATCGTCGCCAAGACAATCCGAACCTCGGCGCGCATGCTCAAACCCTCGATCAAGAGCCTGAACTACCTGAACAACATCGTAGCCAAGATCGAGGCCGTCGACGCCGGAGTCGCCGAGGCGATCATGCTCAACGAACACGGGAACGTCGCCGAGTGCACCGGTGACAACCTCTTCATCGTCAAGGATGCCGAGGTGATAACCCCGCCACTCAGTGCAGGGATTCTTGAGGGGATTACTCGGGCGATCGTCCTGAAACTCGCCCAGCAGTCGGACGTGTCGACCGCAGAGAAGGACATATCACCGCAGGATCTGTACGCCGCCGATGAGTGTTTCCTGACGGGGACGGCCGCTGAGGTCGTCGCGGTGACCAAGATCGACGACACGCCCGTCGGGGATGGGAAGGTCGGACCGGTAACGCACAAGCTCTTGAACGCCTTCCGCGAGTATATTCGCACCGGAGAAGAACTGTAGGAGTCCGTGGGCGGATCGGTCTGGAAAGCCTCTCCACGCTGGACAGAGAACGAAGTGAATTCTTGAGCAATCTTCGGACGGCGGTGCTCTTAAGGGTAGCTCAATCGGAATAAGGGGATGTTGTACCCTTGACAGACCCCTGACCCAAGAGTATGATCGGATTAACGATGATGATCGGCGCGAGACAATCTCTAGAGCAGTCAGTCGTTTTGACGCGGGGCACGGCCGTCTCGCTGCCAATCCTGCGCGTAGTCATTGTACTCTAGGCCGCTGCGCGTCGATCTTAGCGTGGTGGCCGGCACTTCAGAATGATTTCCCGAGGCGGACCATCCCTTTTGAAACTGTCTCGTTTAAAGTAGGATGTCCCCGCCAACGGACAAGTCAATAAGGACTCAGAGCAACATGAGATTATCGAGGGTAATGCGATGACGCCACCAGAAGACAATAAACGCAAGGAAACGTCAGCCGCCCTGGCGGGGCGATCCGGAGCGGAGATCTTCCACGAGATGCTCCTGCAGGAAGGTGTGGACATCATGTTCGGGTTCCCGGGTGGGGCGGTGATACCCATTTTCGACGTGCTGTACGATACCCCGATCAGATTCATTCTGACGCGGCACGAGCAGGGAGCGGCGCACATGGCGGATGGGTACGCCCGGTCAACAGGGAAGACCGGTGTCGTGATCGCCACCTCCGGGCCCGGGGCGACCAACCTGGTCACCGGACTGGCGACCGCGAACATGGACTCTGTCCCAATGGTCGCGTTTACGGGGCAGGTCAAGAGCTTCCTGATTGGGAACGACGCATTCCAGGAAGCCGACGTCACCGGTATCACGAGGCCCATCACCAAGCACAACTTCCTGGTTAAGGACGCCGAGACACTCGGGCGAACCGTCAAGGAGGCGTTTTTGATCGCCCGCACCGGGAGGCCTGGACCGGTCCTGGTCGACATCGCCGTCGACGCAACCGTCAGCAAGGTTCAGGAGGAACCTGATTTGACCCCTTTTCTGCCCGGATACAAACCGAGGACGAAGGGCAATCTCCGCCAGATCAAGGCTGCCGCCGAGGTGATAAACGCCTCCGAGCGACCCGTCTTGTACGCCGGGGGGGGGGTGGTCATCTCCGGGGCTTCCGAGGTCCTGCGCGCCGTGGTCGCCAAAGGGAAGATCCCCGTCACCACCACGCTGCTTGGGCTGGGAACCATCGACGAGACCGACCCACTGTCGCTCAAGATGCTCGGGATGCACGGTTCGGCGACCGCGAACTACGCGGTTCAGGACTCCGATTGCCTCATCGCCGTGGGCGCCCGGTTTGACGATCGCGTGACGGGCGATTTGGCGACCTTCGCCCCGCACGCAACGATCGTTCACATAGACATCGACCCGGCTTCGATTTCCAAGAACGTCGAGGTGGACGTCCCCGTCGTCGGTGATGCACGCGACATCCTGGAAAAGCTGATCGAGTTTATCGAACCGAAGGAGCGCACCGAGTGGCTGAACAAGATTGCCCAGTGGCAGCGGGAGCATCCATTTCAGTACGCACCCCCGGAAGGGAAGATTCGCCCGCAGCAGGTCGTTGAGGCCGTCGGTGAACAGACCAATCATGACGCGATCGTCGCCACGGGGGTCGGGCAGCACCAGATGTGGGCGGCGCAGTTTTACGGTTGGCGCAAGCCTCGCCAGATGATCACGTCGGGCGGGCTCGGAACGATGGGTTACGGGTGTCCGGCGGCCATCGGGGCGCAGTTCGGTAATCCGGGAGCGACCGTAATCGACATTGACGGGGACGGGAGCTTCGGGATGACGATGGTCGAGGTCATCACAGCGGTCCGGTATGAGCAACCGGTGAAGTTCGTTGTCCTGGACAACACCTACCTCGGGATGGTGAGACAGTGGCAGGAGCTGTTCTACGGTGGTAGATACAGCGCCGTTGCCCATCCCTGCCCGGACCTGGCCGTCGTCGCCGAAGGGCTTGGGGCAAAGGGAATGAAGGTCACGGAGCCGTCCGAGGTCGGCGACGCCGTCGCCGAGATGCTCGCGCACGAAGGTCCGGTCGTGCTGGTGGCCCAGGTCGAACCGGAAGAAAACGTCTATCCGTTTGTCGGACCGGGTAAGAGCCTCAGCGACGTCGATTTGGGAAGACTCGCCTGACGAAAAAACTACCCTCAGGCGTCTGCGGATAGAGGTTCGCAGATGTCCACGTACGGAGAAGAGGCATGAGACACGTAATTAGCGCGTTGGTGCAAAACGAGCCAGGCGTCTTGGCGCACGTCGCCGGAATGTTCGCCGCTCGCGGATTCAACATCGATTCGCTCGTGGTCGGGCGGACCGAGGACCCTGCGCTTTCCCGCATGACCATCGTCGTCGTCGGGGACGATCGCGTCCTGGAGCAGGTCCGGAAGCAACTGGGTAAGGTCGTTCCGGTGGTGAAGGTTCGCGATTTCCAGGGTGCCGATTACGTGGAGCGCGATCTAATGCTGATTCGCGTTCACGTCACACCCGAGCAGCGCCCGGAGGTGATGTCGTTGGTGAATCTATTTCGCGGGCGCGTAGTGGACGTGGCGCGCAGGAGCGTGCTTGTCGAATTGTCCGGGACCGAAGACAAGCTGGAGGCGCTCATCGATCTACTGCGCCCCTACGGTATTCGGGAACTGGCGAGGACGGGCGTGATAGCGATGCGCCGCGGCCAGCAGCAGCCCGTCGAACAAAGCCCCGCCGGGAAAGAATGATTCGGAATCGTTTGGCCCCCGCAAGACTGCGACCCAGCGGGCAACGTCGATACCCCCCCTGCCCAACCGAAAGGCCGACCGTGGGATTCGAACCCACAACCTCAGCTTTACGAAAGCTGTGCTCTACCGTTGAGCTAGGTCGGCATGGCTGTACGGTGGACTACGTAGAGTGCGGTATCTTACTTATCGGCTTTGCAGGGAGGCAAGTCCTTCAGTTTCATCCGGAGCAATCGCGCGGAAGCGCCTGACCGAACCCGCCCACGTCCTTGCGTTAATCAAGGGAACGATGTACATCGAGACGAAACCGGGGCGAGTGGCGGCCGAATGGGGATCGTCCCCCCCGCTCATCCCGCGAGTTATGCGCACCTGACGAAGTTTTTTGTAGGCGAGCTTCTTTTGGTCGGAATCGCTGTCCTTGGGCAGGGTGAACCCGTTCAACCCGGCGGAGGGTCCGCGCATCCCGTCGACGTTGGACATGATCGTCGTCCCGATTCCCAGCAGCCCGATGTCCTCTTCGTTGTAGAAATTCGCGATTCCATATCGGGTGCGGGACAGCGCTTTGGTCAGATCGTATCTCTCCCAGATGCTTGCGGAGAGCAGGATGAGTCCGTCGATTTGTTTACCTTCCGGCATGGCCTCCGCTGCGAACACCGCCACCCCCCCACCGCCGCTGTGCCCAACGAGATAGACCTTCCGTCCCGGATGCATCTCCTGATAATCTTGAATTTTCTTGGCGATCTTGACACCCTCGATGCGGTTGCCCACGAAGTCCATTTGGTTGAGCAGCATTCCGATCCCCGGGATAGGCCTACCCCAATGGTAGATCGGTAGTGCGCTATCGATCCCCCCGCGCACGAGCCCCCGGCGGATGTCGCGATTCAGCGGGCTCTCCCCTTCGATACCGGGGAGGATGATGACGAGCCCATTGGCCAACCGCTCCTCCGTGGTGTAACGCGCATTGGTGTCGTAGCCGTTGCACCCTCCAACTACAAGCACCGCAACGACGCAGATTAAAGCACTCAAATACCGCATGTCCTCTCCCGCAGTCTATCGAGAAACCGAAATGCTCCGAGACTCCCCACAGGACTTATCGGAGGGTCCCTGCGACCTTTGATCATTGTATCGCCAGGTTTGGATATTGACCAAACAAACTTGCGGGGTATTCCTGGGTAGGCGTCTTGGAACCGACCCGCCAAGCCCCGCAAAATCGATCCCCGGGGGGTCATTTTTTGTTGAAATATTCCTTGCCGACTGACGATGATGAAGTGGATATACTGAATTGGGAGATCGGGTTTCGTTTGAGGTGAGCATAACAATGTCGCCAGACGAAGAAGATTTCGGGCTCTCGGAGGAGGAACACACCGGCTTCGTTCCTGTTGTGGTCGCCCACTCCGCCGACGAAGCCGAGCAGTACTGCGAATTGCTCAGCGACCATGACATTCCGGCCATGATCGGAGATAATGAACCTGAAACGGACGCGGATAAGGAGACTCCTGCGAACCCCAGGCCTCGTATCTCGCGAGGCGTCTCCGTCATGGTTCCCGAAGCACTGCTCGACGAGGCCAGTGGAGTCATCGCCGACCGCGAAGACCTGGACGAGTTCCGTGTCGACGATGATGACGATGAGAGCGACGATGACGATGAGCTTGGGCTCGAAGAAGAATCCGCAACCGACGCTGGAGAGGAACCGGACAGCGGGGAAGACCTCTTCTTCGAGAACGATGACGAGCCGCCTTGACGCCCGGAACGCAGAAAGAAGTGGTTGCTAAGATTGGTCCACCGTCTGAATTGGCGGAGAAGTCCGCTAGATGCTTCTTTGCTTTTGTGCAGTACACTCACATGAAGAATCAAGAGAACGTCCCCAAGACCCAGGAGAGTCGCCCATGGAAGAAAAGAGCGAGCAGGCCGATCAGGTAGACGCATCCGATAAGACGGAGCGCCGCACCGACGAGCGCCGAAAGGGCGATCGCCGAGATGTCATCGACCGCCGCACCGGGTTGGACCGCCGCAGAGGTCCAGGACGAAGAAGGCCCGACGAGAGACGCTCCGCCGAAGAAGGTGAAATGACCGACGAGCAGTTTGAGTTTTTGATGGCCGTCAACGAATACAAACGCGTGAACAAGCGTCCGTTTCCCACCTGGACCGAGGTCCTGGACGTCATGAAGGCGCTGGGATATCGAAAAGTGGCCGAGCCCGAGGATATCAAGTAAGATACTGCAAGAAGCAGGTGAGAGAACCCCGCTATGCCGGTAAGCGAACATCTCGCCGTTCCTCTCCGTATCGCCATCGTTGTGGTCCCGGTCGCCGTCTACTTCCTCATCCTTGGACTTTTCAACAGCAGGAGGCACCCGCTGCTTCTTAGCGGCCGGTGCGACTTCGCCCTGCTGATCGCGGCAATGAGCCCGCTTTTCGTTCTCCCGCTCCTGGAAGTTGTTGGGGTATCCCCGGCGACGCTGCTGGTGGTTCTCGCCGGAATGGCTGGGTGTATTCGAATCCTGCGACCCGCAAAGCGCACGTGGGTGATCTACAACATCACTGAGCGCGAAGCGAATAGAATTGTCGGCGACGCCCTGCGGTCGCTGGGGATGGAGATCACCCCCCGCGAAAAAGGATTCGAGCTCGTCGAGCAAGGGGCAACGGTGGACGTGAACGGGTTCTCGCTGCTGCGCAACGTCTCGGTGCGCATCAGGGGCGGGGACGACGATCTCCCCAGGCGATTGCAATTGCAGCTTTCCCGCAGGGTCTCGAGCATTCGGGCGGAGGTAAGCCCCATGGCCGTCGCGCTGCTGCTGGTGGCGACGGGGATGTTGGTCGCCCCGTTGAC
>SDBT01012410.1_pt1 | contig 13681 bp, 14 predicted proteins | sample 2277101 | NCBI WGS metagenome assembly SDBT01 (sample SAMN10404973, study PRJNA504765) | marine sediment metagenome | isolation source: marine sediment core GS10_PC15, 103 cmbsf | place: Arctic Ocean: Southern Knipovich Ridge | collected 2010
GTTAAATATTTCATTTTTTTTTCATTTTAAAAGCTTTTTTTTCTGTGAAATCTTAGTTAATAGAATTTCCCTAGAAATTAGAAATGGTTTTATATTAAACAAACAAATTATTTTTAATTAATAGAATTAAATTTCTAAGAAGAGTACAATTATGTCAAACACAGTTGAAATACACGGTAATTGTGATGAAAGATTTTCTAGAGTAAAAAATGCTTTTGCGAGAAACTTCAAGTCTGGCTTAGAAGTCGGAGCATCGTTTGCAGCAACCATCGATGGTGAGTTTGTCATTGATATCTGGGCTGGTCATGCTGATGGTGCTAAAACACGCCCTTGGGAACGTGACACTATAGTTAATGTCTATTCAACCACAAAAATTATGACTGTTCTGTGCACACTAATGTTAGTAGATCGAGGTCTTCTCGACCTTGATGCTCCTGTGGCCAAATACTGGCCTGAATTTGCACAAGAAGGCAAAGATAAGTTACCTGTTCGCTATCTTTTTAGCCACACCGCTGGGCTTCCCGGTTTCGACGAAAAGATTCCAGTTAAAGCACTTTATGATTGGGATAGAATTGTTAACCTACTAGCAGCCCAAAAACCATGGTGGGAACCAGGAACAAAGAGCGGATATCATGCTCTAACACATGGTTATCTCTTAGGTGAATTAGTTCGACGGATTACTGGAAAATCTGTTGGAACGTTCTTTCGGGAAGAAGTGGCTAAACCCCTTAAGGCTGACTTTCACATTGGTCTACCTGAAGAATTAGATTCTCGTGTTGGAGAATTAATTCCACCTAAAATGCCTGACTTTAATAAAATCGCAAAACAATTTAATGTAGATATGTCAATTGCAATGAAAGTCTTGACTAATCCTGCCCTAACTGCTAAACACTCAAGGACTAGGGCTTGGCGTGCTGCTGAGATCCCTGCTGCTAATGGGCATGGTAATGCCAGGTCTGTAGCACGCATCACATCTGCTTTAGCACGTGGAGGAGAAGTTGATAATGTAAGATTGCTTTCTTTAGGAACTATCGAAAAGTCAATCGAAGAACAAAGTTATGGAAATGACCTCATTCTCTTTTTGCCAACACGATTCGGGTTAGGTTGGGGCCTTACAAGCAAAGATAGGCATATAGGCCCAAATCCTCGTACTTTTTATTGGGGTGGCTGGGGTGGTTCATTAGCCGTAGTTGACCTCGATGCCAAACTAAGCTTTTCATACGTTATGAATAATATGGTTATGTCTCTCACGGGGGATATCCGCACCCTTAGACTCGTTAGAGCTCTCTATAAAGCATTAGAAGAAAGTTACAATTGAATTACTTGAAATCTAAGTTTTCTAAAAAATAGATTTGGAAGAAAAAATATGAGAACAAAATTAACTCCTAAAGAACTTGAAGTTAGAAATCGATTTTTCGAAGAAAGGGATATGTAATATTACTCTTTAAACGTACCTTTTTTTTTATCCCTTTTTTCTATTTTGTTATAATTTCAGTCAAAGAAGGTGTTAACGTCTTAAGATATAACTTTATTAATTTGTAATGATTCTCCTAATAAAATTCCAATCTTAAAGAGAAATAATATGGATTTTCCCAAACTCGGCAATAATATTTACTATGACGGAGTAAATTGGATTGTTGTTGGAATTGGGGATAAATCCTTCGAGTACACTTTTGAAAAAGGAATTTTTGCAATTGTAAATTTAGATGAAATGGATTGTGTGCTCCTTATGATAAGAAAAAGAAAATTTAAAATTATTATTGACCCTTCAATTCCTTCCGTGAAAGCGGATGATGAAGAATTACTCAAGGTTTACGGTAATAGTGGAACTTATGCCTTATTACAATTTGATAAAAATACTAATTAAATACAGATTTTAATTTTAATTATGACAGATTTATTTGCGGATGTAAATGGGGTAAAAATATGCTATGATATTCAAGGTGATGGGGAACCTATCATTCTTATTCATGGATATAGCGATATAAAAGAACATTGGCGAGCACAAGTAGGTGAACTATCAGATAGATTCAGAGTTATTAGAATGGATAATAGAGGTGCAGGTAGATCTGACCGCCCCGATGGAGAATATTCAATGAAAGTATACGCATCTGATGTTGCTGAATTAATGGATTTTCTAAACATTGAAAGATCTCATATCATGGGACATTCAATGGGAGGTATGATCGCACAAAATTTTGCAATATTATATCCAAAAAAAGTAAATAAATTAATACTGCTTAATACTTTTCCAGGTTTAAAACCACCTGGCGAACCAATTGATGATATAATTAAGATGCAAAGAGAAAGCGCAATTACAGACCAAAACGCCATTCTCAATGACTCCTTAAGCGCTTTTATTAATAGCGCTAAAGCTAGTTATTCCCGACAATTTTGGAAATTAATGAGAGAAGAACCTACAAAGAAATTTTATGGAATTTGGTCAGTAGAGGATCTTATAGATGAAAAAATTAACCATGGCCCAACCGCTGAAGATTTAAGCAATCAATCCCATGCGTTATCAACTCATAATACTTATAACAGACTTCATGAAATTAGTAATCAAGTGCTGATAATATCTGCAGAAAAAGATAAATCTTGTCCAACATCTATGGGAGAAAAGATGCATGAATTAATTCCAAATAGTAAATTTATTGTGATTAAAGGGGCAGCACACCAGTCGATTTTAGAAAAAGCTCCAGAAGTAAATAAACATATCATTGAATTTTTACTAAATTAAGCTCTAATATCCTTAAAACACACTCTAATATATTAATATACTTAATAAAATTCAAATCATATCTTGCATTTAATTTTGCATATATTAATTGTTACTTAATCTGTAAAATAATATTAGCTGTTATTATGTTTCCAACTTCAAATAGAAAGACAAGCAAGAAATATCCAAGACTAAGAGCAGTCTGGGCGGGAATCTTTACTGATATCCTTGGCTTTTTTATCATATTGCCGTTTATACCAACCTTTATGAAAATTTATGATGTATCACCCTTAATGATTGGGTTGTTAATGGCAACTAATGCATTATTTACATTTCTAAGTGCTCCAATATGGGGGAAGGCGAGTGATCGAGTCGGTCGTAAACCGTTGCTTATAATATGTCAAGGAGGAACAATAATGGCCTTTTTAATTTTAGCTTTTTCAAATTCACTAGAACTGCTATTTATTTCTCGTATCGTGGATGGTATATTTGGAGGAAATTTTACTCTAGTTAAATCGATTATTAGCGATGAGGTCCCTCCACAAGATAGGGGACTTCAAATGACTAATGTGGGTGTTGTAGTAATATTAGCTGGACTGATTGGACCAGGTGTTGGTGGACTTTTATCTGTATATGGAATAATGGGTCCTGGATTAGCCGCTGCGGGAATGTCAACGATAACTCTTATTATAACAATCTTTTATTTAAAGGAATCATGGCCTAAATCTAAACGTTTAAAAAAACTGGACATAAATAAGGTAAAAATAAAATTAAGAAAGAACAAGACTGCGATGTACATGCTAACCTTATGGGGATTTCACACTCTTACTTTTATGATGTTTTTGATAACCATAGCTTTAATAATGGTAATGGTTCTTAATCTAAATGCCTTTGAAATAGGAATTCTCTTAACAATAGCAGGAATTTTCAGGGCAATAATCCGATTTACACTTTTTAAAAGATTATTAAAATTTTTAGGAGAGAAAAATATGTTAAAATTAGGTTTAGCTTTTTTTGTTCTTACTTTTATATTTATAGGATTTGTTGAAAATGTTGTGGGATTCGTAATATTAATTCTTTTTTTTAGTTTTGGTGCGTCATGTGCACGTGGTCCATTAATTAGTAAAGTAACACTATCTGTAACCCCCAGAGAAATGGGTAAAATTAATGGAGTTACATCTGCACTAGACAGTTTAGCTGCGATAGTTGGTCCTTTAATTGCCGGTTTTCTCATAGGATTGTATGGACCTTGGTGGTTAGCTCTTTTTATGGCCATCGTAGCGGTAGTTACTTTTTTTATGAATCTTAAAAAAATAGAACTATTCGACTTCTCAAATATGAAATCTGGTTTTCAAAAAGAGTAAGTTTGTACAATGTTATATTAGATTTCTATTTATTTAGAACTATTATAATATTCAAATTTTTTTTTTACATACTACCATGAAATTCTTCAGTTTTTTGTTCTAAAGGGATAATATTTTTAAAAATCAATAAAAATGCAACCAATGCAACCAACGCCATTGTAAAACCAAGCAAACTAGGATGATACAGAGTCAATATTAAAGTACCAACAATAGGGCCTGCTATCATTGCTAAACTATCTAAAGTTGTAGTATAACCGTTTATTTTTCCCATCTCATTATGTTTAACAGTTTGAGTAATTTTACTTATTAAGAGACCTCTCGAACAAGACACACCATAACTAACAAAAACTATTAAAATAATAAAGAATATAACTTCTGTTATGAATGCTGTAAGGAAAAATGTAACTACTAAAATAAATAAACCAAGTTTGGTCATTTTATCTGGCCCTAATAATTTTAACGTAGGTTTGAAAATAGTAAATCTGACAATAGCCCGAGAAATTCCAGAGATAGTAAGTACAAGACCAATTTCTAAAGCATTAAGCCCGAGAACGTACCCCATATAAATAGTTAGGGTCGTTACGTATATTATAAAGGAAAGAGTATGAAATGCGTAAAGAGTCAAGAGGTATGAAGCATCTTTATTCTCCCGCAGTTTTATTTTGACCTTAATTTCCTTTTCTGCTTTTGCACGCTTCTCACGGGGCCATGATTCTTCGATAAAAAAAAGTGTGATAATGATTGTCGTGAATGAAAGTGTTGCAGCTACTAAACCAGCAGTGGCTATCGGATATTCAGCCCCAAAAATTCGAGTTACAGATAAAATTCCGCCCAATCCTGGTCCGACAAGGCCTGCTAGAACATGAACAACACCTATGTTAGTCATCTGAAGGCCTCTATCTTTTGGAGGAACCTTATCACTAATGATAGCTTTAACCATTGGGAAATTCCCTCCAAATATGCCGTCAACTATGCGTGATATAAATAAAAGTTCTAGTGAATTTGAAGATGCCAATATTAAAAAGGCAACACATGTGCCCATCTGAGAGATCAAGAGTACGGGTCTTCTTCCTATTCTATCACTGATTTTGCCCCATAGTGGCGCAAAAAACAAAGTAAATACAGCATTAGTTGCGAGCAATAAACCAATGACTAAAGGAGTTGTCTCATACACTTCAATAAACGTAGGCAAGAACGGGATTATTATATAGAAACCTAGAATATCGCAAAATAGACCCAGCCAAAGAGCATTTAATTCGGTATATTTAGTCTTTTTACCGGGATGTGTTTGCATAATAGTTTTTTGCTATTAAAATAAAAAAATCGGAATAATATCTTAACTAAAGATATCAAATTGCTAATGTAAATTTAAAATATAATATGAATGTTATCACAAAAACATTACATTTAAAATTCATTTTTGAATCAAAATATTGAAAGAATAACGAAATTTTTATTTTTAGAAATAAAAAGAATATTATTTAAAAGAAAAATGTACCTAAAAATGCTTAACGGATATAAAGGACAGCTCTTACATCTTAATCTTGGACAGGAAACCAGTAAAACTATACCTATTCCTGAAGAGATTTTAAAAAAATACATCGGGGGGCGTGGTCTTGGAGCAAAATTATATTGGGATCTCATTTCACCAAAAGCAGATCCATTAGGGCAAGATAATATACTAATGGTGTTGACCGGACCACTAGGTGGTACAATGGTGCTTGGTTCAGGTAAACATCTTATAGTTACTAAATCTCCTGCTAGTGGTGGTTGGCTTGAATCTTACTCGAGTGGTAGAGTGACGCCCCAGCTGAAATTCGCAGGATATGATGGATTAATTATTACCGGGAAGGCTAAACACCCGATCTATGTGATAATTGAGGATGACAATGTGGATTTCTTAGATGCTGGGCATCTATGGGGTAAAGGTGCTTTTGAGACAGAATCGTTTATTAGGGAGAAATTTCATCCAGAAGGGGGGTGTATTTCAATTGGTCCAGCTGGAGAGAATTTAGTTCCATTTGCCTGTATCGGCAGCGATTATTTTCGAAAAGCTGGTCGCGGAGGTGCTGGAGCAGTGATGGGCTCTAAAAACCTTAAGGCCATTTCCATTAAAGGTAGTGGAGGTATTAGTTGTGCTGATATGGATGGACTTCTTCATCTTATATTGAAACATCGTAAACGGATTAGGCATAAAATCATAACTCCAATGACTTTAACAATTACCAACGCGGCAGGGATGCTTCCTACAAAAAACTTTTCCCAAGGTCAATTTAAGAGTGCTATCGGCAAGATTGATAAAGATCGTGTTATTGAAGCTACAATAGCCAATCGTGCATGTTATGCATGCACCGCAGCGTGTTCGAGTATAACACAAGTTAAAGAGGGTATCTTTAAAGGTCTGATATTAGAAGGTCCAGAATATGAGACGCTAGCTATGATGGGTGCTAATTTAGGAATTGATTATCTACCGGCAATTATGAAAGAAAACTATCTCTGTGATGATTTAGGGATGGATACAATATCAGCGGGTGTTGCGATAGGATTTGCTATGGAATGTTATGAACGTGGTATTTTGACAGAGGAGGAAACTGGAGGCTTGGATCTTAAATTCGGCAATTACATGGCTGCCATTGATCTTCTAAAACTCATGGCTCATAAAAAGGGCTTCGGGGCTTTTTGCGCTAAAGGAGTGAAAGAAATGGCTCGATCACTGGGACGAGGTACCGAAGAATTTGCCATGCATTCCAAAGGATTGGAGTTTCCGGCTTATGATCCACGTGCGGGGTGGGGTTCAACAATCACTTATTCAGTTACGCCTAGAGGTGCTTGTCATCGAAGAGCTTGGCCTCCAGCTGCAGAAATCATGGGAGGTGTAAATCCCTTCATAGTAGAAGGAAAAGCGATGATTATAAAGAGACTGATGAATCAAAGATGTATAATGCATTCTCTCTTAGTTTGTGACATGCCTGGACAGATGATGCGATTGAAATTTAATGACTGGGCAAAATATTTAAATGTAGTTACTGGATCAAATTATACCGGCGATTATCTTAATAATTGTGTAGAGATCATTGAGACTCTAATTAGGCGTATTAATATCCGGGAGGGTTTTACCTCAATTGATGACTCTTTACCGAAACGTATATTGGAAGAATGTCTTCCTGATGGTCCAGCAGCAGGAAAGATCATTGGAAATGATAATTTTTTGAAGATGAGGACAGAATACTATCTATGTCGGGGTTGGGACAGTGAAGGCATGCCAACTCAAAAAATAATTGATGAGTATGAATATGATGCAGAACCAAGTATTTCAATTTAGAATTTTTTATTATAAATATTTATATTGCAGGGAGTTAAAATAAGGAGAAACTATGAGTAATAGAGTTATTGTAGTTCAATCTGAAAAATGTACGGGGTGCCGTATGTGTGAATTAGCATGTTCAAGTACCAAGGAAGGAGTGTTTATTCCATCACGCTCACGTATCCATGTTGTTACCAACGGCCTGGAAGGATGGTCTAGGCCAGTTGTTTGTTTGCAATGCGAAGATCCAATGTGTATGGCTGTATGCTCAGTTGGAGCTATTTCCAAGACTGAGACTACTCAAGGAGATTCTTTAATTTCAGTAAATAAGGAAAAATGTAAAGGTTGCTATCAATGTATAGTAGCCTGTCCTTTTGGAGCTATTGAGTTCTTCAAAGACTTAAGAGCGATTAAATGCGATTTATGTGGAGGAGATCCAGCATGTGTGGATTTTTGTTTTTATGGTTGCCTAAAATTTATTGAGCTTTCTGACGAGGTCTATCAAAAGCGAGCAAAAAAAATAAAAACACTAACAACAAAAGCTTGTCGTGAAATTAGCAAAAAAGAACCTTATCGGCGTAGGGCTGCAGTTTCATTAGATCTACAAAAAATGTTAACTTTCCATAATAATGAAAAAAAAAGATAAAGTTTAATCACTACAAAATCTTGTAATGTCAATATCCTATCGAGTATTAAATATAGATGAATTAGAAAGAGTTAGAGAAATTGACCGCAGTGATTTTTCAAATAGAACTTATTTTTTTAAAGAAGGCAGGCTGGTTTTAGAAGAGTTATCATTTTTACATCCAGGTTTTAACTCAAGAGCATTAAAAAAAATAGTAATTGAATTATCTAGAGGATTTAAAAATGGAGATATCTTCATAGGGGCTTTTGATGGAACAATATTAATTGGAATATCAGGGCTTGAAAATAAATTCAGAGGAAAAGATAATGATTTGATTAACTTTGGACCAATGTGGGTAAGTAAAGCTTATAGACAATTAGGCTTTGGAAAACACTTATTTGAAATGGTAAAGGATAAAGCAAAAGATATGGGAGCAAAAATGCTATATATTTCAGCTACTCCTTCAAAGAACACAATTGATTTTTATTTAAGTATTGGTTGTAGACTTACTTCAGATATAGATGAAGAGTTATATAAAAAAGAACCATATGATATCCATATGGAGTATGAGTTATAAGAAATATTAGCCTTCTATAATATGTTCTATCAGGTTCTCTTTAGATATCTCAAGAAAGTCTAAAATAATTTGATTAACTTCAGGAGCCCTTGAATGTGGTGCTCCATGCCCAGCTTTCTCAATTATTTTAAATGAACTATTTGGAATTCTTTCATGCATTTGTTGCATTGTCGATTTTGGTGTAAGTTTATCATGTGAAGCAGCTATTAATAGACATTCATTTTTAATTTCACTTAATCGTTCCAATGTATTATGGGTTTCAAGAGCATTAGCTTGATCATCAATATCTTCATGGCTTGCAGGATTAATAGTATTTTCTTTTATTAAATCTTCAGCAGACCATATCCCAAAAAACTTTTTGGTGGGTTCTGTTTCCATCTGTTTTCGAAACTTTTGATAAAAGGATGCGCGAGCGCTGTCCCAAAAATACTTTGCAGGATCTTTTTTCAGCAAGTCTAAGCCGTCATGTCTCATTTTTTTATATAAATCCCCACCTGCTCCTTTATAGTTTGTAAAAAGTAATCCAACCTTATCCACTCGTTCTGGATACTTTAAAACAAAGTGTTGGACTATCATACCACCGAGACTCCATCCGATTACTGCCTTAGCTTTGTCAATTTTCAAATTATCCAAAAATCCTTTAATGCTGTCGGCAAAGGTTTCCATTGTATAAGTCTGCTTAGGTCGGTCTGATTTACCCGCTCCAATATTGTCAAATATAATTACTTTATATTTTTTGCTTAATGCTGGGACTTGAGCTATCCAGGATTCTTTTTTTGACCCAAATCCATGAACTAAAATAACTGGATCGCCCTCTCCATGAATCTCATAACATATATTATTACCATTGACATCCGTAAAATTTTCAGTCATAATAATAAATTTCATTCAAAAGTTTATAATTTTTTTCCTTATAAAATGATAATATAATGATTATATGTAATGGAATAGAACGAGTTGATATATTAACGATTTTATTATCAACATTAGTTTTCCAGAAATTCTAATAAAATTTTATTAAATTCTGGGGCCCTTGATAAGTGTGAAAAATGACCTGCTTTTTGTATAATTTTTAATACACTATTTGGAATCCTTTTATGCATCTCTTCCATGGATGATTTTGATGTCAATCTATCATGAGATGATGCGATTATCAATGTTTTAGTTTTAATTTCACCCAACTTATCTAAAATGTTATGTTTCTTGATAGCATGTCCTTGATTTATAATATCTTGAGAATTCGATGGATTTTTCATACTCTCTTTTATTAAATCATCTACATTCCAAATATCATGAAATTTTTTTTTTGGATCAACTTTCATTTGTTGCCTAAATTTTGGATGAAATACTATTCGAGCTAGTTGCCAAAATGATGTTTCTGGTTTTTTTTTGAAGGTTTCAATTTGATCAACTCGTCCTTTTATCACTAATTCTACTCCTTGTTCATCTGGAAAACCCGCAGTCGTTGTTATTAATATTAGTTTATTAACACGTTCAGGATATTTTAATACAAAGTGCTGAGCAATCATACCACCCATGGATCTGCCAGCTATATGAGCTTTTTCAATGCCTAAAAAATTTAGTAATCCTTTGATATCATCAGCAAATAAATCCATTGTGTAAAGTATGTTTGGACGTTCCGATTTACCTGTACCCCGAAGATCAAGAGAAATTACTTTATATTTTTCAGATAAAGCTCCAATTTGAGCAATCCATGTTTCCTTTTTAGCACCAAATCCATGAATCAAGATTATAGGAAATCCCTCACCATGGACTTCATAACATATCTTAATATCATTTACAACGGCAAATTTTTCTGTCATAATGAAGAAAAAATCTATAGGTTTTATTGCTATTTTTTAAGTTTCTATGTTTTAAATTAACTCTATATATTCTAAGAGCCCTAAATCATCAATTTTTTTAATAACTTTATAAACTTCTTCAATTTGTAATTGCGTTTCATCGGCAATTTGATCCACAGTATGAAATCCATCTATTAAATGCGCTATTTTATATTGAAATGAATTTAGAAAACCCTGAGCAACCGGTTGTTTGAGAAGCCTTGTTTCAGTATAGCGTAGGAATTCCCCTTCCAATTCTAAACTTCTTTTATAATCTTCTTCTTTTATCTTTAAATTCTTATATTCTTCTTGTCCTAACAATTTTAAAAATGGTTTCTTATAGATTTTAAATATTGGAATATAGGCTTTTACTTCTCCAATTTGACCATTTTCAAATATATCTCTAATTACTTTCCTGAAATCCTTAAACATGGCAGTCTCACCAGTCCAAGATTCCAATTCGCTTTTGCTATTATATCTCTTACTAAATTTCGTTTGTAACTTATTTAGTCTATGAAAAAGGATCATTTTGTCATCTGTTTTATCAGCGACTCCAATAGCCATGACATTCTTTTGAACGATCAGGAAAAGATTGTATATTCCCATATCTTTAATCATATAAGCAGAATTTGCTTAAATTATAACCTTTAAATCTCCTGATCCTTTACTCATTTCCTCGCCAATAATTTTGAATGCTACAAGATAACTGCTTACTATATCTGAATCAAAATCAATCTCATTTTCTGTAAAGCTTTCTGAAATTAAGCAGGTTCCTGATATTTCATGAACTACATATACCGTATGAAGAATTTTAACCACATATGTTATTTTTTGTTTTTATAAAATTTTAAATTTTGAATTTATTATATAAAAACTTATTAATTACTTTATCGCATTTTCATTAAAAATTATTTTCTAAAATTATAGAATCAATCATTCAGGAAATCTATTATAAATCTGTTTACTTCGGGAGCTTTTGAATAGTGAGATTCGTGACCTGCTTTATCGATTACTTTCATTATAGAATTCGGCATTCTATTATGAATTTGTTCTACAAAAAATTTTGGAACGAGCTTATCGTGGGAGGCAGCAAGCAACAAGGTCTTATTTTTAATTTGATTTAGTCTTTCAAATGTATTATGTGTCATAATTGCATGTGCTTGATTTTCAATATCTTGGGGTGTACTTGGATTTGTTTTTATATATTTGATTAAATCCTCTGCAGACCATATACCATAAAATTTTTTTTGTGGATCAGCCTCCATTTGTTTTCTAAATGTTATGTAAAATCCTAATCGTGTATCTTGCCAGAATACCTTTTCTGGATCTTCTTTTATTCGTTTAAATCTTTCAAAGTGAGCTCTTTTAAACATTTCTATGCTCGCTTCATTTCGTATTCCAGCACTCGTGTTAATTAAAACTAACTTATTTAACCTTTCGGGATAATTTAATGCAAAATTTTGAGCAATCATCCCACCCATCGACCTTCCGACTATATGAGCATTTTCAATATTAAGAAAATCCATCAATCCTCTTATATCGTCAGCAAACAGTTCCATTGTATAGGGTGGTTTATCTGGGTGACTAGATTTTCCTGCTCCACGTAGGTCGAAAATAATAACTTTAAAGTATTTAGATAATTCTCCAACCTGAGCTATCCATGTTTCCTTTTTTGACCCGAATCCATGAATGCAAAGTACCGGATAACTTTCATCTTGACCATGAATTTTATAACATATTTTAATTCCATTAACATTTGCGAATGATTCGATGCTCATAATATTAATATTGAAATATTGAAATATAATTTTCGTATAATTTTAGCGATCCAAAAATTGCAGTAAATATTATTCTGTTTTAGCTTTTTTAATCATCTCTGGTAAGGTGAAAAAAAGAATTCTTATATCTTACAAATAGGATATCCACAAAAAATACAATTCCCTCTTGAATCAATATTTTTTGTTTGGACACTAAAAAGTTTTCTTTTAATAACCACTTTAGAGCATTTTGGGCATAGAGTGCGTACATATTCACTATTACTTAAATTTCCTAAGTAAATATAATTTAAACCAACATTTTTTGCGATATTGAGAGCTTTTTGTAAAGAATCTATAGATGTGGGTTTTAAATGATCATGTTGATGAGATTTATAATGCGGAAAGAATCGCGTTATGTGAAATGGAGTATTATCTCCTAATATAATACTTATTCTCTGTGCTATTTCCTTGATAATATGTTCGTCGGAATTTAAACTGTCTATCAACAAAGTTGTTATTTCTACGTGAATTCCTAAATCTTTTGCTAGTTTAGCATTACGCCAAACTTTTTCTACATCCGTACCACAGTATTTTTGAACCATTTCGTTATCACCTTTTATGTCGATATTTATCGCGTCAAGGCCATTTTCCGCTAAATCTTTTAAAACCTGTTCCGTCATATATCCATTTGAAACATAAGTATTATATAATCCCTCTTTCTTCGCGAGTCTGAATAATTCTAAGGAATATTCGAATAATAATGTTGGTTCATTAAATGAAATTGAAGTCCCTTGACAATTATTTCTTAAGGCTAGCTTAATAATTTTCTCAGGAGATAAAAACTCTTTCTCTTGCTGAATTTTCTCTAATATTGGAACTCTTGGGTGAGAAATATGGTGGTTTTGACACCAAAAACAATCAAAATTACATCCGTAAGTACCTATTGTTATTGCAACACTTCCCGGGTGAAAATGATAAATTGGTTTTTTTTCGATTGGATTAAAAGATAATGCTGGAATACAACCATAAACTATAGTATTAATTATCTCTTCTGTATTTATCCTACTTTGACATTGTCCAGCCTTTCCTTTTGCTATTTTACATCTTCTTTCACAATTTAAACATTGGGTATAGTTATCATTTATCTTTTGTTGATATTTTGATTTTTTAATAAATTTTGGATTAATGGAGTCCATTCGATGGCCCTTAAAAATATGAAAAAAATAAAGAACAACTTTAACAAATTCTAAATTTCCTTAAGATTATATTTCCCTTAAGATTATAGTTTCCATAGGTAAATAAGTTTTTAATAATTCACTAATTATCATATCATCTTCAATAACTATACCTCTAATCATAAACTGTGTTTCATTTAATTGGTCAACATTCCATTCAAATTCACTAGTAAGGTATGGTTTTAACTCACTAAACTTTACATCTGGGCTTAACATGTAAGTTTCTAAAACATTTTCAATATCTTTTACATTTACCATT
>SDBT01012411.1_pt1 | contig 13681 bp, 10 predicted proteins | sample 2277101 | NCBI WGS metagenome assembly SDBT01 (sample SAMN10404973, study PRJNA504765) | marine sediment metagenome | isolation source: marine sediment core GS10_PC15, 103 cmbsf | place: Arctic Ocean: Southern Knipovich Ridge | collected 2010
ATCTCGACAAGGCAGAGTTGTTAAAACAAAAATTCTTTCCCGTAAAGAAGGGGATAAATTAAACGTTGGCGTTATAAAAAGTATAAGCGTGGAAATTGCAGAGTTAAGAAAAACTATGGCAGGTGACAAATTATCTGGACGGCACGGAAATAAAGGTGTTATTTCTGTTATTGTTTCTGAAGAAGATATGCCTTATTTAGAAGATGGAACTCCAGTTGATGTGGTTTTAAATCCTTTAGGAATTGGCAGTAGAATGAATTTAGGGCAGGTTTTTGAAAATCATTTAGGTTTTGCAGCTCAAAAATTAGGATATAGAGCTGTTACCCCGTCTTTGGATGGGGCCACTGAGGAAGATGTAAAAAAAGAACTTGTAAAAGCTGGGTTATCAGAAGATGGAAAAATTGCTTTATATAATGGCAAAACTGGCGAGAAATTTCATAAAGACGTGGCAGTAGGTATAATGTATATAATGAAATTAGAGCATATGGTAAAGGACAAAGTTCATATGAGATCAATTGGTCCGTATTCTTTAATTACCCAGCAACCTTTAGGCGGTAGAGCTCATCTTGGAGGACAGAGATTCGGCGAAATGGAAGTTTGGGCATTAGAAGGATATGGCGCCGCATACTCGCTTCAAGAAATGATGACAATAAAATCTGATGATGTATTTGGAAGGGGGTCAGCTTATGAAGCTATAATTACCGGAGAAAAAATCAAAAATCCGAATATTCCCGCTGCTTTTAACGTGATTCTTAAAGAATTACAATCATTAGCTTTGTCAGTAAATTTGATTGGAGTCAAAAGAGAAAGAGAAAAAAGTAATGATAATTAGTAATTAAATAGTTTATGATAAAAGATACAGAAAAAAAGGTTAATGATTTTGAAGCGCTTGGTTTAAAAATTGCCTCTCCAGAGGAAATTTTATCTTGGTCATATATAGAAGGAAACAAGTCATATGGAGAAATTACCAAAGCTGAGACAATTAATTATCGGACTCAAAAGCCGGAAAAAGAAGGCCTCTTTTCTGAGCAGATTTTTGGACCTGTAAAAGATTATGAATGTCCTTGCGGAAAGTATAAAGGTGCCCATTATAAAGGGATTATTTGTGATCGTTGCGGAGTAGAAATAACCCGTTCTTTTATTCGTAGAGAAAGGATGGGTCATATTAAATTAGCCACTTCAGTAGTTCATATTTGGTTTTTACGTAGTATTCCTTCAAGAATTGCTTTAACGCTTAATGTTCCAATGGCCGCTTTAGAAAGAGTCATTTATTACAATAGCTATATTGTATCTTCTGTAGATGAAGCCGCAAAAAAAAGAGCTTTAGATGAAATAGAATCTGAATACAAGATTAAATCAAAAACATGGTCTAAAGATAAGAAAAAAGATTTAACAAAATCCCGCAATCAAGCGCGGATAGGATTAGATATGATAAAGCCAAAAGCTATTTTTTCTGAAATTGATTATTTAAACCTTTCAAAAAAATATGGTGAAGTTTTCACAGCAGAAACAGGAAGTGAGCCAGTGAGAAAATTCTTGGAGCAAGTAGACCTTAAAAAATTAGCCAGTGAATTAGAAAAAGAAATTGAGAGGAAATCACACTTAAAGAATGTTGATAAAAAGATTCTTAATCGTCTTAAATTAGCAAAAGGGTTTTTACGTTCAAAGACACGTCCAGAGTGGATGTTTTTAACTATACTTCCCGTACTTCCTCCTGATTTGCGTCCAATGGTTGAGTTGGATGGAGGAAAATTTGCTACATCAGATTTAAATGACCTTTATCGTCGTGTTATTAATCGTAATAATCGTTTAAAAAAATTATTAGAGCTTAGAGCGCCTGAAGTTATTATAAAAAATGAAAAGAGAATGCTCCAGGAATCAGTAGACGCTTTAATTGATAATTCTATAAGAAAAGGCTCTGGCGCTACTCCTATGCATTCAGCTCAACATCGTCCGTTGCGTTCTTTAGCTGATATTTTACAAGGCAAACAGGGGCGTTTCCGTCAGAATCTTTTAGGAAAAAGAGTGGATTATTCAGGCCGTTCAGTAATTGTTATTGGTCCTGAACTAAAGATTTACGAATGTGGATTGCCAAAAAAAATGGCTTTGGAATTATTTAAGCCATTTGTAGCTGGTGAGTTAATAAAAAGAGAAATTGTTTTTAATCCTCGCGCTGCAAACCATTTAATTGAAGAGGGATCTGACGTTATATGGGAAATTTTAGAAAATATTGTCAAAAATAAATATGTTCTTTTAAATAGAGCGCCTACGCTTCATCGTTTAAGTATTGAAGCTTTTCGACCAAAATTAATCGAAGGATTAGCTATTCAAATTTCTGCTTTAGTAACCCCGCCTTTTAACGCTGATTTTGATGGAGACCAGATGGCGGTGCATGTTCCTTTATCTGAAGAAGCCCAAAGGGAATGTGAAAATAGAATGTTATCAACATTAGGATTATTAAAGCCATCTGATGGAGAACCTGCTATGTTGCCTCGTCATGAAATGGTGGCTGGTATTTATTGGTTAACAATGGATATATCTGAGGAAAAAAGCGAAAAAACAAAAGAATTCACAAGCGATCAGAAAGAGAAAATTTTTAGTGATTTAAATGATGCATTATTAGCTTATGAATATAAAAAAATCAGGCTTCAGGAAAAAATTAAGGTTCGCATTTTAAAAGAAAACAATAAATTAATTAGCACTACTGTAGGAAGAATTATTTTTAACGAAATCTTGCCAGAAGATTTTCCGTTTATAAACAAACAATTAATGAGCAGAGACATAAAAAGCATTGCTAAGGATATAATTCATTATTTTAATGATTTTAATAAAAGCGCCGAAATTCTAAATAATATAAAGAAGTTAGGTTTTTATTATTCTACTTTATCAGGCATGTCATGGGGACTTACTGATATAAGAGTTCCTCCAAAGAAAAAAGAGATTTTAGATGAGACATCTAAAAAAATTGAAGAGATTACCACCCAATATGAAGAAGGGCTTTTAACTGCGCAGGAAAAGAAGATTTTAACAGAGACACAATGGAGGCATGCCGTTGATCAGATATCAGAATTAGTTTTAAAAATTTTAGACCCGGAAGATTCAGTTTATATATTTTTTAATTCCGGGGCAAAAGGAAATTGGGCAGTGGCTACGCAAATTATGGGCATTAAGGGATTAGTGGTTAATCCTCTTGGGCAATTGATAGAAATGCCTATTTTATCTTGCCATCAGGAAGGGTTTAATGTTTTGGAATATTTTGCCGCTTCACATGGCGGAAGAAAAGGATTGGCTGATACTGCTTTAAAGACCTCTTTTGCAGGCTATCTTACCAGAAAATTAGTGGATGTTGCTCAAGATGTTCTTATCAGGGAAAAAGATTGCCGAACAAAAAAGGGTTTGATTATTAATAGAAAAAAGGTTGAAGAACAAAATGAAGATTTATCAAAGAGGATTTTTGGAAGAATTTTGGGTGATAATGCTGTTGATAAAAAAAGCAAAATTATAGCTAAAAAAGGAAAGTTAATAGATGAAATATTAACTAAAAAAATAGTAAATTCTTCAGTTGAAGAAATATTAGTTCGTTCTCCAATCACTTGTGAAAGCTTAAATGGAATTTGCCAGAAGTGTTATGGGCTTGATTTAGCATGGAGAAAACTTATTGATTTAGGGGAAGCAGTTGGTGTTGTAGCTGCTCAGTCAATAGGAGAACCAGGTACTCAGTTAACTTTAAGAACATTTCATACAGGCGGAGTAGCTCAAGTCGTTGATATTACTCAAGGGTTGCCAAGAGTACAAGAAATTTTTGAAGCTAGAATACCTAAAGGTGAGGCGCCTATGAGCGAAGTAGATGGAGAGATTATTGAAATAAAAGAAATAAATCATCAAAAATTTATCAGAATAAAACCAAACGACAAAAAATCTCGTATATTTGAGTATGTTGTATCTGAAACAGCAACTTTATGGGTTAAGAATGGAGAAGAAGTAAAAAAAGGCGACCAGCTTTGCGAAGGACATCTTGATCTTAAAAAACTTTTTAAGATTTTAGGCAAAAATGCTTGCCAGGAATATATATTGGCAGAAATAAAGAAAGTATATGATATTGCAGGCGAGAATATTAATAATAAGCATTTTGAGATAATCATTAAACAAATGTTCTCTCAATTAAAGATTACACATAGTGGTGATAGTGAGTTTATTCTAGGTGAAGTGATATCTAAAAGATTTTTTCAAGAAGAAGTAGGTAGATTAAAAAGTTTAAAGAAAGAAGTACCTAAGGGAAACGAAATACTTATGGGAATAAAAAACGTTGCGTTGAATTCTGATAGTTTGCTTTCAGCAGCATCTTTTCAAGAAACATCAAGGGTGTTAATCAGAGCTGCTATTGAAGGAAAGAAAGATTATTTGAGAGGACTTAAAGAGAATGTTATTATTGGCAGGTTGATTCCTGCTGGGACAGGGTTTAGGGAGTAAAGCGGGAAGAGGTTATTTCAAAAACACGCTAATCGCTATCGTTTTTTTCAACAACCTTTTCCCGCTTTATTATTTTGTTATATTGTTATATATTATATTAAGAATAATATATATTTACATACAATGCCTTTAGGAAGATTTACATCAAAAGCCCAAGCAGCAATAGAAAGAGCTCAGCAAATGGCTATGGAAAGAAACCAGGGAGAGATGCGCGCTCTTCATCTTTTGTATGTTTTATTAGATGAAGAAGGGTCTGGTCCAAGGGAGATTTTAGAAAAAGAATTAAAAATTAATGTAAAAAAACTTTTAAAGAAGATATTTGAGGAAATTGTTAAATTACCGCGCATCTTTTCTGTTGGTAAGGGTTTTGGCCCAATGTATCTTTCTCAGGAGATATTGCAAATTATAGAAATTACGGCTAAAAAAACGATGGAGGAAAAAAATGAATTTATTTCCCCGGAATATTTATTTTATGGTGTACTTGCTTCTCAAAATTCTGCGCAGGAATTAATAAATGAATTTAATATTAGCAAGGAAGAGTTTTTAGGGGCTCTTCATCATTATACAGGTGGTGAAAAAATTACTGATGAATTTCAAGAAGTTGGTGCTAATGCGATAGAAAAATATACACAAGATCTTACTAAATTAGCAAGAGAGAATAAATTGGATCCAGTGATAGGAAGAGAGGAAGAATTACGGCGAGTTATGCAAATATTGTCACGCAGGACAAAAAATAACCCAATATTAATGGGTGAAGCAGGCGTTGGAAAAACCGCTATTGTAGAAGGATTGGCTCAACGTATTGTTTCTTCTAAAGTTCCAGAAAGTTTAATTGATAAAAAAATTATATCATTAGATTTAGGGGCATTAATAGCTGGGACACGTTTTAGAGGAGAGTTTGAAGAACGATTAAAGAATCTTCTTAAAGAAATAAAAAAGGCCGGTAATATTATAATTTTTATTGACGAAATTCATACATTAGTAGGAGCAGGAGCAGCTGAAGGAGCTATTGACGCTTCTAATTTATTAAAACCCACATTAGCCAGAGGTGAATTGCGGGCTATTGGAGCAGCAACTTTTAAAGATTACCGTGAATATATTGAGAAAGATCCGGCTTTAGAAAGGCGTTTTCAACCGGTATTAGTTGAAGAACCTTCAATTGAAGAAGCAATTGAGATTTTACGAGGATTAAAATCAAAATATGAAGCTCATCATGGATTAAAGATATCTGATGAATCAATTATAATGGCGGTACAATTATCCAGTCGCTATATTACCTCTCGTTTTTTGCCTGATAAAGCCATAGATTTAATAGATGAAGCCGCTTCATCAATGAGTTTGGAAATTGGCAGCATTCCTTTGTCCATTTCTGAATTAGATGCCAAAATAAAATCCCTGGAGTTACAAAAAGAGGCAAACAAAAAGGAAATACGAGAAGGTAAAAAAATAACGCAAGATAGAAGAAAAATTGGAAATGAGTTAAAGAAATTAAAACAAAAATATAATGAGATAAAAAGTAAATGGCAGAAGGAAAAAGAAATATTTAGCGAAGTAAGTGCCATTAAAAAAGAAATAGAACAATTAGAAAAAGATTCACAAGAACTTGAGAGGACTGGACAATTAGATAAAGTTGCAGAAATAATTTATGGTAAAATTCCCCAATTAAAAAAAACATTAAGATCTAATGGAAAGTCTTTAAGTAAAATTTCTGAAGGAGAAAGGTTTTTAAAAGACGAGGTAACAGCTGAAGATATTGCTCGCGTAGTTTCTCTATGGACTGGAATTCCTATAACAAGAATGCTTGAAGAGGAAAGCAAAAAATTAGTGAGAATGGAAAGTGACTTGAACAAAAGAGTTGTGGGGCAAAAAGAGGCTATTTTTGCGGTAAGCAGAGCTATTAGAAGAGCCCGCGCAGGAATATCTGAAGAAGACAGACCTATAGGTTCTTTTATGTTTTTGGGGCCAACTGGAGTGGGAAAAACAGAGCTTGCTAGGGTTTTGGCAGAATTTATGTTTTCTAATAAGAAAGCAATGATTCGTATAGATATGTCAGAGTATATGGAAAAACATAGCGTTGCCCGTTTGATTGGTTCTCCTCCTGGGTATGTTGGTTATGAAGAAGGGGGGCAATTAACAGAAGCAATAAAACATCGCCCATATAGCCTGATTTTATTTGATGAAATAGAAAAGGCCAATTCAGAGGTATTTAATATTCTTCTTCAAATATTAGATAATGGTCGCCTTACTGACGGTAAGGGTCGAGTAGTGAATTTTAAAAATACAATTATTATTATGACCTCTAACTTGGGCGGAGAATATTTACAGGAAATGGTTTCTTTGGGATTTGTTACAAATAGCAAGAATAAGGTGGAACAACAGAAAGAGGAATTAAAAGTTAAAATTCATGATGCTTTAAGGGAAAAATTCCGTCCAGAATTTCTTAATCGTGTTGATGAAATTGTCATTTTTAATGCTTTAAGCATTCGGAGCATAGAAAAAATTGTAGATTTGCAAATAAGTATAATTAATCATCGGTTAGCTGATAAGAAGATTGTTTTAAAATTAGGCAAAGAGGCAAAGAAATATTTAGCTCAAAAAGGTTATAATTCTAATTATGGCGCGCGACCGTTAAAAAGACTTATTGAAAAAGAAGTCCTTGATCCTTTAGCTGATGAAATTATTAAAGGCAAAATAAAAGAAGGAAACAAAATTACTGTTTCTTTAAAGAAAAATACTCTGAATTTATGCAAAAGTTAAAAGATTTTTTTTCTTTAATCGGAATTAGAAAGTTTCTCTTTTTTTTGTTCTACAGCTTTTATTTGATTGGTAGTATCCTTTTTTCTTTATCTTTTTTTCAGTCTATTTTTATATGTTTTTTGCTAATCTTTTTATGGAAAGCGTTTTTAGGTCTTTCCTGGTTTAATTTTATCTTTCTTTTTTTAGCTTCTCTTGAAGTCAATATTTTAGTCTTTTTTGTAAAACCTTTGTGGGCTATTGGTTTTGTTTTAATATTTTTGGGTCTTTTTTGGAAAAAACTGTTTTCCCCTTTACCTAGAGAAAAGTATTGGCAGGAACTTTTATTTTATTATCTTTTTTTGTTTTGGATAATTCTTTCCTATGGCCTTTATTTTTTCCTTAATTATCCTTTTTGGGCTGGGTTTTTAGTTTATGCTTTGGGGCTAATAGGTTTTTCCTATCTTTATTTTTTTTCCACCGACACTTTACACTCAGATTTTCTACCGTTATTTTTGGTTTTGATTCTTGTTAATTTGGAATTCTTTTTGCTTCTAAGTTATCTTTCTCTAAGTACTTTAACATTAGGGATACTTAGCATTTTAGTTTTCCGTTTTGTTATTTATCTCTTCCAATATAATTGGGAAAAGTCTTTCTAAAATTTTATTTTCTTGCAAAGTAAAATTTTTAAGGACTAGTTTATCGGCTTTTTCCCTTTTTTTGGAAAAAGGCCTAATGCCTATTCTTATTCTATAAAAAGCTTTTGATTTGAGATAATTAATAATAGATTTGATGCCGTTGTGACCTGCTGACCCGCGATTATAGCTTATTTTAAAGTCTCCTAAGTTTATATCAGCGTCATCTTGCACAATGAATATATTTTTTAGCGGTACATTATAGAATTTTTTAAGATGGACCAAGCTTTTTCCTGAATTATTCATAAATATCAATGGTTTGGCTAAGATTATTCTTTTATCTTTTTTATCAACATAGCTTACTTCAGCAAAGCATTTTTTATTTTTTTCCCAGCCAGAACCGCGCCATTCTTTTTCTAAAAACATAACAAAATTAGATCCGATATTATGTCGGTTTTTTTCATATTCTTTATCAGGATTTCCTAAGCCAATAAGAAGATAGTTTTTATTCATCCCGTTAGAAATTTTCATACGTTTGTATTTTAACATATTTAAATTTAAGAATCTTCTAATGGGGTTCATAAATTTTTTCCTGAATATAATTATTTATTTCTTCATAATCTTCAAATCCTTTAGCTGGTATAAGAATATAAATATCCTTGTTATTCCAATTGTCATATATTGTAGATGTTATTAATAATTCATCAGGGGGTTTGTTTGTTATGCTGAGATATTGGATTTGGTCGGATGATATATTTTTCACAATAGGAAATATTTGCCATATTGTATTAAAATCCAGGTTAGTAATAACATGCCCGCTTAAAGACTGCCAAATTTTTAACCAACTAATTAAATTCCAAATGTCAGCTAATTTAGTTAGTTTATCTTTTAATGCGGCAATTATTTGTTGTTGATGCTCAATTCTATAGAAATCGCCATTAGGGGCATAACGTGTTCGAATAAATTTTATGATTAATGCTCCATCTAAGTGGCGCCAGCCAGCAGAAAGATGGAAAATTTCCGAAGGATTATGAGGATTTACCAAATTTGGATCTATTACATCTTCTTCCAGCCAAATATCTATTCCTCCCAAAACATCAATTAATTTTTCAAATCCTTTTAAATCAAGAATAACTATATAGTCCATAGGCAATCCTGTTATATCTTCTACTTTTTCTTTTATCAATTCATAAGAGTCTGCCTTTGAAAATTTTTTTCCTCGATTTTCTAATTCATAAAGGGAATTAATTTTAACACCAGTAGAGCCATTTGGAACTTTTACCCATAAATCTCGAGGCAGGGCAATCATTGAGATTTGTTTTTTAGAGGGAATAATATTCGCGACAAAAATGGTGTCGGTAAGAAAAGCGCCCCGTGATCCTTCTCCTGCTATTCCTAAAAGAAGCATATTAATTGGTGGATTTTCTGATTTTGGAGATTCTTCTTTTGGGAATGCATTAGAATTATTATCATAAGAAAAAGAGTATTTTTTTGAATCATTCAATCCATTAAATAAAAAGAACAGCAATACAATTCCGCCAATAATTAATCCCAATGTGATGGTTTTTTTGTTCATTAACATCATGCTTTCTATAATCTAACATATTTGCTTTGATGGTTCAATTATGGTATTATCAGCAATAGTTTTTACTACTATGTGGAGGAAAATTGTTCGGGAAAATATAGAAATGATTTTTATCGCTATTCTTATAGTCGCTCCTATAAGATATTTTTTAATTCAACCTTTTATAGTTCATGGCAGCAGCATGGAGCCAAATTTTTATACCCAGGACTATCTCATTATTGATGAATTGTCTTATCGCTTTCGCCAGCCAGCAAGATATGAAGTAATAGTTTTTAAAGCCCCTAATCATCCGCGTCAGTATTACATTAAAAGGATTCTTGCTTTATCTATGGAAACAATAATCATAGAAGATAGCAATATAACTGTGTTTGATAGTTCTGGCGCTCAGGTTTTTTTAGAAGAAGATTTTTTACCTGAGGTATCAAATACCTCAGGTAATCTTCAATTAACTCTTGAAGAAAACGAACTTTTTGTTTTAGGAGACAATCGTTTGGCATCTTATGATTCGCGTAATTGGGGGCCGTTAGATGAAAAATTAGTAATAGGCCGGGTATGGCTTCGGCTTTGGCCTTCACAAAGAATAATGGCTTATGGTTTATAAAAGAAATTCTTTTAAAACGCTTCGCGGAATGAAAGATATCTTGGCAAAAGATTGGCTTTATTATGATTATATTTTGTCCAATACAAAAAAGATTTTTGAGTTTTACGGTTTTCAAAGAATAGAAACTCCCTTATTAGAAAAAGCCGAATTATTTGCTAAGGGAATAGGCAAAAAAACAGATATTGTAAATAAAGAGATGTATATTTTGAGAATTAAAGAAAATAAGGAATTATTGGTTCTTCGGCCAGAGGGAACAGCTTCAGTAGTAAGGGCATATATAGAAAAAGGGATGTTTAATTTGCCTCAGCCAGTCAAGTTTTATTATTTCGGTCCTTTCTTTCGTCATGAAAAACCCCAAGCCGGTCGTTTCCGCCAATTTTATCAAGTAGGGGTAGAAATAATTGGGGAAGGTTCTCCAGCCACTGATGTAGAAATAATTATTGTTTCAAAAGTTTTTTTGGAAAGCTTAGGGTTTAAGCAAAAGAATATTTGTTTATCTCTTAATAGTATCGGTTGCTCTGAATGCCGACCCGTTTATATAAAAGAATTAAAAAAATACTATAGAAAATATATTAAGCAAATTTGTACTGATTGCCAAAGACGCATAAAAGAAAATCCTTTAAGGGTTTTAGATTGTAAAAATGAGAAATGTTTATCTATTAAAAATGGCGCTCCAACTTCTTTAGATTACCTTTGTTCAGAATGTCATAGTCATTTTAAAGATATTTTAGAATTATTGGATTATTTAGGTGTTTCTTATATACTGGACAAAACATTAGTCCGAGGGCTTGATTATTACACAAGAACTGTTTTTGAATTTTCTCTTGGCAATGAAATAAAAAGAATTGCTTTAGCTGGCGGTGGAAGATATGATAAATTAGTAAAATCTTTAGGCGGAACACATAAACCGGCTGTTGGTGTTGCTTTTGGCGTTGAAAGATTGATGAATGAGTTAGTAAAAAAAGGCAAAGAATTAGTTCTGCCAAAACCAAAAATATTTTTAGTGCAAATAGGGGATGCGGCAAAAAAACAATCTTTCAAGCTTTTAGAGCAATTTCGTAAAGAAAATATCTTACTTGGAGAAAACTTGGGAAAAGAAAGTTTAAGAGCTCAATTAACAGCCGCCGATAAATTAAATGTAGCTTATGTTCTCATGCTTGGACAGGAGGAGGTTTTAAATGGTATGATAATTTTGAAAGATATGAATTCAGGCCTTCAAGAATTAATTCCTTTGGAAAAGATAATCAATGAAGTTAAAAAGCGATTGAAGAAACAAAAAGCAAAAAATTAAAGATTATTTAAGATATGCCTATTACAGTAAAAAGAAGACAAGGAGAAAATCTGAATTCTTTTCTCGGCCGAGCGTTTAAGATTATAAAAAAAAGCGGTGTGCTTTTGGAAGCTCGAAAAAGAAAATATTTTCATTCTAAACCGACTAAAAGAAGTCAAAAATTATCAGCTCTTCATAAAATAAAAGTTCTTAAGGAAGTAGCTATTAAAAGAAAAAAGGGGATTCTTTAATATAAAACGATGGTTTTCAAGCCTGAAGTTTTAATATATAATTTAGATAGGCAAAATATTCCTTCTAAAAGATTTTTTTATAGCATTATTGAGAAATCTTTGACTGTTTTAAAAGGAAGAAAAAAAATAGTTTTATCTTTAATTTTTGTCGATTCTCGAAATATTCGCCGATTAAATAATTATTGGCGAGGAAAAAACAAAAAGACTACTGTTCTTTCTTTTTCACTAAATGAAGATGAGAATATACTTGGGGATATTTTTCTTTGTTCTTCAGAAATAAAAGCGCAAGCTAAAATATTTGATATTTCACTGGAATCTTTTTATCAAAAATTAGTAGTCCATAGCCTATTACATCTTTACGGATATATTCATGATAAAAAGGAGGATAGGTTGAAAATGGAACGTTTAGAAAACAAAATTTTACAAGCAATTAATAAGTAATTAGTAAATATGCGTTCTCATATTTTAGCAATAGATTTAGGCACGTCCAATATTAAAGCTTTAGTTGGAAAGAAAGATTCTGACAATTGGAGTGTTGTTTTGCCTGCTCATAGAAAATCTCGTGGCATTAAAAAAGGAGAAATTGTGGATATAGAAGGAACAGCTGAGGAATTGGATAATTTGGTGGTAGAAATAGAAGGAATGCTAAAGAATGTTCATTTTAAAGAATCCATTATAGGCATAGGAGGTCCTAATATAAAAACCCGTCTTTCTAAAGGCGTGGCCGTAGTTTCACGGCCAGATCAGGAAATTACTGAGGAAGATAAAGAAAGGGCAGATAAAGCTGCTCAAGCTTTTGCTCTTCCATCTAACAGAACATTAGTTCAAACTGTTTCAAGAAGCTATATTGTTGACGGAATGGCAAAAGTAAAAGATCCAATAGGAATGAAGGGATTAAAAATTGAGACGGAGTGCCTTTTAATTGATGCTTTTAGCCCTAATATTAGTTATATTAATCGTTTAGGCGAAATAATTGGTTTAAGGCTTGATCCGAAGATTATTTTACCATTTGCAGGAGCAGAAATTGTTCTTACTGATCAGGATAAAGATTTAGGGGTAATAGCTTTGGATTTAGGCGCTGGCACTACCAGTGCTTGTGTTTATGAAAATGATGAGATTTTGGATTTGCAGGTGTTTCCAATGGGAGGAGATAATATTACAAATGATATTGCAGTAGGCCTGAAAACTTATGTTGATATTGCTGAAAAAATAAAAATTAATGAAGGTGTGGCAATTAAAAAGAAAATTGGCAAGAATGAGGACATAGATTTAAATATTTATCTGGAAGAGACTGAGTCTACTGAGAAAGTAAGCAAAAGATTTTTAGCGGAGATTATTGAAGCTCGCCTATCAGAAATCTTTGATTTAGTAATAAAAAGATTAAAAGAAATTGATCGCTTTGAAAAACTTCCTGGCGGCGTGGTTCTTTATGGCGGTGGGGCTAATATGCCTTTTGTTGTTGAGTTAGCAAAAGAGAAATTTCAACTTCCTGTAAGATTAGCTAATCCTGATATTGAATGGTATAGAGAAAACCCTGATTTATCTTTTATTCCTGTATTGGGATTACTTAATTTGAGATTTCAAGAAGAAAATGGTTTAATAGTGGTAGAAAATAAGATTTTAAAAAGAATTAGAAACTTTTTTGATGGCAGTTTATAATACGTAAATTAGCATTACAATAATTTTATGAAAAAACAAAAAACAAAAAAACAGAATAAAAGACTGAAACACAAACAGAAACCAAAACAAAAATTGGTTGAGAAATTAAAGCAAAAATCTAAACTAATAAGTAGGAAAGCAAAGAAAAAAGAAAAAAAGAATTTTTTAACTAAAAATATTCGTATAAAAATAATTGGTGTTGGGGGAGCTGGTGGAAATGTAGTGACAAGGATGAAGGAGAAAAAGATTGAGGGAGTTGAGTTTATTACTATTAACACTGATGCTCAAGGTTTGCATAGTACAAAGGCAGATATCAAATTACAAATTGGAAAAGAAATTTGCCGCGGGTTAGGAGCTGGAATGGACCCAATAAGGGGAAGAGAAGCGGCAGAGGAAAATATTGAAGAAATAAATCAGATAATCCAAGGGACTGATATGCTATTTCTTACATGTGGTTTGGGAGGAGGAACTGGTTCT
>SDBT01012412.1_pt1 | contig 13681 bp, 15 predicted proteins | sample 2277101 | NCBI WGS metagenome assembly SDBT01 (sample SAMN10404973, study PRJNA504765) | marine sediment metagenome | isolation source: marine sediment core GS10_PC15, 103 cmbsf | place: Arctic Ocean: Southern Knipovich Ridge | collected 2010
TAAAGACGAATTAATCAGTCAATCCAATAGTCCCAGAAAAAAAGCCTTTATTGGCAAAATTAAATCCATTGAAGATTCTTTAATCACTCTACAATACAAAGATCAAACCAAACAAATTGAAGTCAATGACGATACTGACTACTCCAAAACCTCTTTTGAGGATCTTGAGGTTGATGACTTTATCATTGCTATGGGTTTTCTTTACCCTGACCAGGAAATTCTTCAAACCCATCGACTTAGCTTCATCAAAAATCCCCAGTCACCTGTTAGCCGCCAATTAATTACTGGTAAAGTCAAAGAAGTTGATGGCAACCAAATCGCAGTTGATGGTAAAACCCTCACCATCACCTCCAAAACCGACTTCACCATCAAGGATATTGACAAGGCTGACACCGAAGACCTAGAACTAGAAGACAATCTCTTTGCCATTGTCACCCTCGACAAAAACGGCGATATTGACTCAGTTAAAACCGTTCTGGTTCTCCCTGGTAAAAACAATCCAGCTAGTCAAGAACCCACCAACGTTGAAGCCACTGAATCTGCTGACACTGACGAAGCCACTGACTCGGCTGACGAAGAATAAATCGGCTATAATTAATCAATGGCCGATAAACTTACTCCTGAAACTAACCAACTTTACCAAGCGATTCTCAAACTCAAGAATCTAAATGAAGTCAAAGCTTTTTTTAGAGATTTATTAACTCCTCAGGAAATCGACACTTTTTCTCAACGTTTTAAAATTGCCAAACTCCTCTATCAAGGTCACTCCTATGCTCGTACCGCTAAACTTGCAGGCGTCTCCACTACTACTGTCACCCGCGTTGCTTTTTGGCTTAAACGTGGCCGCGGCGGTTACCGCTTAATCCTCAATCGTTTATTTCCTAAGATTAGACAAGCTTGATTCAAAAAAAGCTGAAAAAGCCAAAAAGGTTAAATTCCTCCTTGACAAGCCAATTTTCCATGTTATATTACCGTATTACCATAGTAACATATTAATATATGACTCAAAAGAAATTAAATAATCAATCTCATCACGCCCCATTCAAGTGCGGGCGTAGGTTGCCATTATAAAAAAGTAACTTTTTAAGTAATTCCCTACCCCGCACCGCGGGGTTTTTTAGTGGTAAAAAATATGAAAACATACACTTTCTCTATCTTTAGGCCAGGTGGCAATGATACCGCTTTGGTTAACAATATTCCTAAATCACCAAAAAAGAAAAAAATAATTAACGATGCTATTATGAAAAAATTTCCTAATGTAGAACAAGTTGGTTTCGTCAATCTATCTGGCTCTCAATCCCCTTTTTTAGAAATGGCTGGAGGTGAATTTTGTGGTAATGCTAGTCGATCCACTGCCTTCTTATCCTTAAAATACCAGCCTGGATCTGTAAATATAAAAGTTTCAGGTAGCAAAAAACTGCTAAAAGCTGGTGTCGATAAAAACGGTTATGCCTGGACAGAAATACCATTTAATCAAAATAAAATTATAACCAAAAAAGGAAAATATACCATAGTTAATCTTAAAGGCATTACTCAGGTAGTTACTCAAAAATCAACCGGATTAAATAATCAAAAAGCCTTAAAACAAAAAGCTAAGAATATTCTTAAACAGCTCAATTTATTAACAACTTCACCAGCAGCTGGAGTGATGTTTATCAAAAAAAGTAAAAATATTATTAATTTAGATCCAGTCGTCTGGGTCAGAGATATCCAAACTTTTTTCTACGAAACCGCTTGCGCCTCTGGTTCTGCCGCTATAGGCATTACCCAATCGCTAAAAACAAAACAGTCTCTAAAAAAATTGGCTATTAAACAACCCAGTCAATTACCAATTTTTGTTGATATTAACTTAACTCTAAACAAAAAGCTAAAAAAAGTTATTATCTCTGGCGCCATAAAAATCATTAATAAAAATCTCTCCTTAAAACTTTAGCTTATGAAAATAGCTCACCTTATGGAAAAACCACCCACATTTTCCCCAGCATTCGCCAGACGATTATCTCAAGACGGCTTCTTGCTAAATGAAGTTGATAAGATGACCACCAATAGTCAAAAACCCTTTAAAGCCCTAAAAAGACTAACTGACTATTCTAACCAAGATCTCCAAAATTGCTTTTTTAACCCAGAAAGAGATCAAACTCTACCTCTGATAATCCAAGCTATAACCAACACTCTCTCTCCCTGGATAAAAACATCATCAACAGATTTTTTACCTACCAATCTAACCATTGGTGAAATCAGCCGTCAAAGCAACATTGATCCAAGAAAAATCATCCGCTTAATCAACACCTATCAACCTCAAATCAATATTGGAGACAAAACCTTTTCACTAGAGCTCCAAGATGCTCCTATCAACCGCAAAAGAGCTATTAAAAATGGTCGCTACTTCTCTCGAAGTCCAGGTGGCGGACCAGTTCAAAAATCTGGGCTTCAAAAAAAACGCCTTGATAAAGCTACCACCTCACTAATTAATACTAAGAAAAGAATTATTCTCAAATCTAATCTCTATCAAAAAAAAACCCTCTCGCCAAGCCAGCCAAAAATCCAAGAAAAAACCTACTACTGGAACCAGGCTTTAGAACTGGGTGCCAATCCTGACAAAATTACCAATATCTTAAATGCTATTAATTGGTTTAAACAGGGCGGTTCTCCCAGAAGTTGGTTATTAGGAAGCCAGTCTTTACTAACTAGTCAGCTAATTGAACTTAGCAAGGGAAAACCGATTGAGTTTGTTATCTGGAACTGCATAGGATTTGAGTGGATTAAAACAAAACCAGGTAAATATCCCTCATGCAACATCTTAGATAATCTTGATGCCTTAATTACCTACTATTTTAAAGATCAAATTCAACAAGTGACTCAAGTATTATCTACTATTGGCAATCCAAAAATAACCATCTTAATCCCGTCTCAAGAAGTTTTAGATGATCGTGTTTGGGAGTACAATCAACCCTTGAATGAAAGACAAGCTCTTCTGGATAGAATGACCACTGGAATAGATCAACAAGTTTGCCAGCTTACCTCTCTTCCTAATAACTGCACTCTCCAAGTCAAAAGATGGGATGAATTTCTTAAAGAAAGAAACATTACAACATCTACTGATGAATATTCAATTCTGGGCGAGCAAGCCATTAGACAATCAGCTGACTTTGAAGCAGTTCTTCAAGAAGCTGTTCAAAGCGGCGTTAAATACTTTGACAATTTAGGTATTCGAGTAACTCCAGAAAGCATGGCTAAATCTAGACCACCATACTATGGTACTTATGCTGGCGAAGGCTTTGCTTATCAAGATATCAAAACAAAAACGGGAAAAAGTATTATTGTAATTAACTTTGAAGAACTCAGATGTGCTCAAATGGCCCGTCGAGGCGCTCAGGCAGCCGGATATGAACTTACAGTTCTTACTCCCATCAAGGCAAAACAAATGGCTCAATTTTATAAATGGGAAAACGAAATTGTAAAAAATAGACCAACAACCTAACAATTTATGGATAGTCAAATTAATCAACCACTTTCTAAGTTTAACAACCAATCACCTGGCTACGCTGTTTTTATTATCAAAAACAATCAAGTTATTTTTGAAAAATACTCAGGTTTAGCTGATCTAATCACTCAAAAACCAATTAACTCTAAGACTAACTTTCGCCTTGCCTCTCTTACCAAACCATTCACTGCTATGACAATCATGATTTTAAAACAAAAAGAGCTATTAAACTTTTCAGACACCATTAATAAATTCTTTCCTGATTATCCTGAATATGGAAAAAGTATCTCCGTCAAACAACTACTCAATCACACCTCTGGTTTACCAGATCACGAACAACCACTTTATCAACAACTCAAAAATAACTCAGAACCAACAGTTTATGACTCTTTAGAAGTTTTAAAACAAATCAAAAAGCCTCTTTTTAAACCTGGCAGTAAATACCAATACTCTGACAGCGGTTACGTCATGCTTGCTTTAATTATTGAGAAAATCACTCAGCAAAAATATGCTAGAGTTTTATCTCAAACCATCTTTAAACCACTAAATCTCACCTCAACATTAGTAGTTGACGAAACTAAACCATCAATTCCTAATCGAGTTTTTGGCTACCAAAGAAAAAACAACCGCTGGCTAGAATATGACTACGATCCCTTAAATTATATCTACGGCGACGAAGCCATATATTCTAACATCGACGATCTTTTAAAATGGATTAAAGCCTGGACAACTCATCAATTAATCAACCAACCAATTCTCAATCAAGCTCTGATCGTTGATCAGAAAACAAAAAAATGCGGCTTTAGCTGGTTTATAAAAAAAATTAACAGTCAAAAGATTCTCTACCATGACGGTTTTTGGGTTGGTTTTAATAATCTAATGATGATAATTCCAAAAACTAAAACCACCATCATTTATCTCTCTAATAATAGTCAATATTCAACTGATAGAAAAAGGTGGCTTTTAGCCAAGCAGTTATTATCAATGATATAATCTACTAATATGCCTAAACCAACTCTACAAACCCTTAAAGGATTCCGCGACTTTCTACCTCAAGAAAAACGTCGACGGGATTTTGTCATGGGAAAAATTAAACAAACCTTTGAACTTTTCGGTTTTGAACCCCTAGAAACCCCGACTCTTGAATATGCTTCAATCCTCTTGGGTAAATATGGCAAAGAAGCCGACAAAATGGTCTACACCTTTAAAGATCGCGGCGGCCGAAAATTAGCTCTCCGCTATGATCAAACAGTGCCCACTGCTCGTTTTTTAGCTCAATACAAAAACAAACTGCCAAAATACTTTAGGCGCTATCAAATCCAAAACGTCTTTAGGGCTGATAAGCCTCAAAAAGGCCGCTATCGTGAATTCACTCAATGTGATGCTGATATCTATAACTCCTCCTCCTATCTTGCAGATGCAGAAATTCTAGCAGTTTATTACTTTATCTATAAAAATCTTGGCATTAAATCAATCACTCTAAAATACAATGATCGGCAAACTTTAATCTCTGCTCTAAAATCTTATGCTACAAAAAAAATTGATGTTTTTTCCATAATTCAATCAATTGATAAACTCGACAAACTTTCTCAATCAGAAATTGTTCAAGAATTAGTTAAAAAGGGTTTAAAAGCATCTCAAGCTCAGGCCGCTATTGACTCAATAAAAAAATCAGCTCCTTCAGAAAATCTAACTCAAATTATTAAAGCGTCTCAATCACTTGGCATTCCTCCTTCAGTCTTGCAATTTACTCCTACTTTAGCTCGCGGTTTAGATTACTACACTGGCTTAATCTTTGAAGGTAATATTCCTGAATATACCGTTGGTTCTGTTGGTGGCGGGGGTCGCTATGACAATCTAATTAAAAATCTCAGTGATGTAGACATCAAAGCCGTTGGTTTTGGTTTAGGATTTGACCGAACTGTTGAAGCTGCAATTCAACTTAACTTAATTCCTCAGAAAAAAACCACCACTAAAGTTCTAGTAACTATCTTTGACAATCTAAATAATTCATTAAAAACCGCCAATCAATTAAGACAAAATTATATTAACACTGAAATTTATCCCAATCAGGAAAACTTAAAAAAACAACTAAAATATGCTAACCAAAACAACATTCCCTTTGTCTTAATCATCGGCCCTGATGAAGCTAAAGCCAATCAGATTGCCCTTAAGGATATGACTACCGGTAAACAGCAAACCCTATCTCTTGATCAAGTGATAAAAAAGCTGAAATAATTACTTCATGACTAAACGCACCAAAGCCTATCTGGCTTTACTAACCACTGCTATTATCTGGGGCGCTGCTTTTCCTATCATCAAACCCTCTCTTTCAATTATCTCTCCCTATCAATTTCTTTACTTTCGCTATCTCATTGCCGCTCCTCTCACCTTACCCGTTCTTATCTACTTCCTCTACAAGCTTAGGCCTAAACTAAAAACCATTGCTAAAATTACCCTTCTTGAATTCTTTGGCGCTCCTTTTGCTTTAAGCATCCTTTATCTCGGCCTATCCAAGACCTCTGCCTTAGAAGGTTCTTTAATTGCTGCCACCAGTCCGATCTTAATTACCCTCGGCGGCATTATCTTTCTCAAAGAAAAGCAAGAAAAACTTGAATGGCTTGGCTTGGCTCTCGGCTTTCTTGGCACTCTATTACTAGTTCTTGTTCCCCTCTTAAACGGCCAAAGCCTAACTAGCTACTTTTCTCTCACCGGCAACCTACTCATGCTTTCCTATAATTTGATAATTGCCTTTTACTATTTAGCTGCTAAACGACTTTATCAGAATATCCCCAAGCTTTTTGTCACCAGCCTCAGTTACTCTATCTCTTTTGTTGCCTTTTTCATCTTCCTTAACCTAACTCAAGCGTCTCTTTCCCTTCAACTTCTCCAAATCCCTTCAGTCGCCATCGCTGCCTTTTACATGGCCATTCTGGGTTCGATTGTAGCTCTCACCACCCGCATCTACGGTCAAGGCCTGATTGAAGCCTCTGAAGCTTCCCTTTTCAGCTATCTTCAAGGGGTAGTCGCCATTCCTGTCGCTTATTTACTCCTTAACGAAGTTCCCAGCTGGTCCCAACTCTTAGCTATTACCATCATCTCCCTAGGCGTCTTTATTGCTGAATACCGCCCCCGAAAACTTGCTAAAAAACAACCTTAATCATATAATTACCTCTGTTATGAAAAAAGGCGATCTCCATCCTAAATATCATCCCCAGGCTCAAATTACCTGCGCTTGCGGTAACACCTTTACTACTGGCTCAACTCTGCCGGAAATCAAGGTACAAATCTGTAGTGCCTGTCACCCCTTCTTTACTGGTCAAATGAAATATATTGATACCATGGGCCGAGTAGAAAAATTCCAAAAACAACAAGCTGCTGCCAAAGCTAAAAAATATGTTAAAAAGGCTGTCCGTAAAAAGAAACAAACTGCTACTGAAAAAGCCCGACCCGCCACTCTTAAGGAAATGATTCAACGGGAAAAGAAAAGAATTAAAAAGCAATAATGAACTACCTTAAGCCCGAGCTTAAGCGGCTAGATAAACTCATTCAAGCCGCTAAAAACTCTCTCTCTGATCCCCAACTTAAAAGCCTAGCTCAAGAGGAAATTAAGAAGCTTAAGACCCAAAAACAAGCCTTACTCAAGTCTCAAAAACCCGCCACTCGTCCTTCTCCTTTAAAAAAAGCCCGCCAAGGCAACTGCATTTTGGAAGTCCGGGCTGCTGCTGGCGGTGAAGAAGCCAAAATCTGGGCTGATGATCTACTTAACATGTATACTCGCTTTGCCAACAACCAAAATCTTGAAGTCATCAACCTCGACCAAGGCGTCATTAAAATTAAAGGCAAACAAGCCTATCCTCTCTTTAAACACGAAGCTGGCGTCCATCGAGTTCAACGTATTCCTACTACCGAATCCCAAGGCCGTATCCACACCTCCACTGCCACTGTTACTGCTCTACCTGAAATTAAAGAAACAGAAATTAAAATTGACCCCAAAGATCTTAAAATTCAGTTTTATCGCTCCTCCTCCCAAGGTGGTCAAAACGTCCAAAAAGTTAACACTGCTGTCCGTTTAACTCATAAACCCAGCGGTCTTGTCACCACCTGTCAAACTCAACGCTATCAGGAACAAAATCGTAAAATCGCTATGGATTTACTTCGAGCTAAACTCTATCAAGCCGAACAAGAAAAAACTAAATCTAAAATTGACACCACCCGCCGCCAAGCTGTTGGTCGCGGTATGCGCTCTGAAAAAATTAGAACCTACAACTTTCCCCAAAACCGAGTTACCGACCATCGTCTTCCCAAATCTTGGAAAAATCTTGATAAAATCCTTGACGGCAATCTTTTGCCAATAATTCAGACGACTCAATCTTAAGCTACTCCCCGGCCTCTTCTAGCTTCACCTTTAACTTCAACTCTTCCCCGTCTCTGTAAATCTCCAAACTAACTTCATCTCCCACTTTTTTCTTGGCAATCACCTCCGTCAAACCATTATCTTCATCTAACTGCTGACCACCGATTTTAACAATAATATCATTCTCCTTCACTCCCGCCTTATCAGCCGGTGAATCTGTTACTAACTCCACAATATATGCTCCCTGAGGCACACTATTAAGAACCGCTGTCTTCTTATCCAGCATCTGGTACCTCACTCCCAGGAACGGCCGAGAAAACTTACCGGTGGTATTAAAAGTCTCAATCGACTCCTTGACTAAGTTTATTGGAATGGCAAAGCCAATATTCTCTCCTGCCTGGGATATGGCCACATTAACTCCAATCACCTCACTCGAAGAATTCAGTAACGGTCCACCAGAATTACCTGGATTAATGGCTGCATCTGTTTGAATCACATTATCCAACCTCTCACTTAAGCCTCCTAAACGGCTACCCGCATTAATCCCTCTTCCCAAACCAGAAATTACACCAGTGGTTACGGTTGAGCGAAACTCACCCAAGGCTGTCCCAATAGCAATCACCACTTGGCCAACCCGCAAACTACCTGAATCACCTAACCGAACCTGTTTCAAACCACTAGCTGGCGGACTCACCTTTAAAATCGCCATATCATTAATCGGATCTCGATAAATCTTCTCCACCTTTAACTCATCATCTTGAGAAGTAATCACCCAATACTCTGCCTCTAAGTCATCCACCACATGCTTATTAGTCACAATTAAACCTGAAGTATCGATAATAAAGCCTGAACCAATATCCTGCTCTACCTGTCTTTCCTCCACTTCTGGTTGAGTCTTTGGCCTGCCAAAAAATCCAAACGGGTCAAAAAACAATGAGCTTGAGTCAATAATCTTTTGGGTTTTCTTGACTCCGATTGTCACTACCGACGGCGTCACTTCATCCACCACCCTGATAACCGCATTTTCTTCCCGCAACACCTCTCTAACTACCTGCCTCTGCTCATCAACTTTATCCGGCCGACTATTCCTCAGCAACCGATCTCCCGCCACTCCACCTAAAATCCCTACCACTAATACTATTCCAGCTGCCAAAACTGTTGACCATTTTTTCACCTTCATTTTCCTTCTATTTTTATCTTCACTTTAGCTTTTACTTGACCAAACTTTAAACCTACCTCATACTCTCCCACCTTCTTAATTGGTTTATCCAACTCAATATTAGTCTTTAAAACCCCTAGCTCTTTAGCAATATCTTTTTTACTAATACTGCCATGAATCTTGCCTGACTTACCTGCTATTACCTTGAGATTCACCACCTTGCCATCCAGCTTCTCTGCCGACTGCCGATTCTTCATCTTATCTTCCGTCTTTTCCGTTTTAACCTTAACCACTTCTTCCTTTAACTCCTTTAACTTCTTAGCTGTGGCAACTACCGCCAAACCTTGAGGTAATAAATAGTTAACCGCATAGCCCAACGAAACATCCTTAACCTCTTTAGTTTTCTTAAAAATCACCTTCATAACACCACCTCAATCGCCTTTTGTAACTGCTCATCAATCTCTTCTGTCTCTTTATCATCTTCAATCAATACGTCTGGCTCAATCCCCTCAGTCTCATTCACCCACTGGCCTGAAGGCAACAACCATTTAGCCGTGGTTACATGCAAACCAACTCCTTCGCCTAAATCCAAAGCTTCTTGAATTGTGCCTTTGCCAAAAGTCTTTTGGCCCACTAACTCAGCCCGGCCATGATCTCTTAAAGCGCCGGCCAAAATCTCTGATGAAGACGCACTTCCTTGATTAATCAATACCACCAAAGGTTGATTCAATAATCTGCCTTGCTGGCTAACGCTGTAGGTCTCAATCCCCCCCTGAGCATCCTCTTGCTTCACCACAATCAAACCTCTTTTTAAAAACTCGCCTGCATGCTCCACCGCTCCCTGTAAATACCCTCCTGGATTATTCCGCAAATCCAACACAATTCCTTCTAACGGCTGATGCCTCAACACCTCCGTCACTGCCTCATGCCATTCTGCTTCTGTCCGGCCTCCAAATCTTGACAGCTTTAAATAAGCTACTGCTTGGTTTTCGCCCACCCATTTAAGCTCCACGCTCTTAATTACAATTGTATCTCTGACTATCTTCACTTCAACTGTCTCAGTCTCGCCTTCATGCAGTAAAATCAAAATTACTGGTGTTCTTTTGGGTCCACGAATAATCTTAACCGCTTCTGGTAAAGACATTCCCGCTGTATCCACATCAATGTCTTTCTGTTCATCCTTAATCCCCAAAATTAAATCTCCTGCTCTAACTCCCACTGCCTCAGCCGGCATACCTGCTAACGGCGCAATTACTGCCAAACGACCATCCTTAAAGCCTAACTGAATTCCCACCCCTTCAAAAGCTCCCTCCAACTCCTCTTTAGTTTCCTTGTTTTGCTCTGGTGCTAAGAAAACTGTGTAAGGATCGCCTAAGGCCGCTGTCATGCCCTTGATCGCTCCCCAAACCATTTCCTGCGGCTTCAAATCCTCCTTGATTAAATATGCTTCTCCCAACTTATCCCACACCCGCCAAAACATAGCTAAATCAATCTGCGATTTCGCTTTTGGCTGACTCCTATCTACTTTAACCTTAATCGCTCCTGATAAACCTATCTCTCCCTGACCTACACGCCAACCCACCCAGCTTGATGCCAACATCAAAGCCAGAACTATTACCCCCACTCTCACTTGCTTAAGCGATATTTTCATCTGACTGTTAAATTTAAACTACAAAAGGTAATAAAGCTAAATGTCTGGTTCTTTTAATCGCTTTGGCCAATAATCGTTGGTGTTTAGCACACACCCCGCTTCGACCTCGAGATAAAATTTTACCTCGATCAGACACAAACTTACCCAGAATTTCAAACTCCTTATAATCAGGCAGTTTCTTGTTCTGGCAATAAAAACACTTCAGTCTACCTCTCATCATAAATTAAAACCCTAAAAAGGAATATCGTCAGGGTTGACTTTCTCCTCTTTATCAGCTGGCTCTTTCTTAGCTGTTGTTTTTTTAACTGGCTTAGCTAACTTGTCAGCTTTAGATTCATCATCAGCTTGAACTACATCATCAGCCTGACCACCACTATCACCAGCTGGCATAGCTGTCATTTCTTCAGCTGTCGGTGTACCTGCTTCAGCATATTCAGTCTGCTGATACTGATTTCCGCCAGTTTGATCATCTTTACGTTTAGAGTCCAAGACAATCATATTGTCTATCACAATCTCCACCGTGGTTCTTTCCTGACCTTGGGCATCAGTCCAGTTCCTGGTCTGCAACCGACCTTCAGTAAAAACCTTTCGACCTTTAAACAACAACTCAGCACATAGCTCAGCTAGCTTGTTCCAGGACACAATCCGATGAAACTCTGTTTCCTCTTGACGTTCTCCCCCACTTGACGGCTGCCAAGATCGATTGGTTGCCAAGCCCCAAGTACACACCGGTGTTCCCTGAGGTGTGTAGCGTAACTCCGGATCTCGGGTTAAATTCCCGATCAACATTACTCTGTTTAATGAGCGACTAGACATATTCCTCCTATTTATCCCGATTTAATCGAGACTCCACTCTTGTTAATAAATGTCTTAGGATTTTTTCTTCAAGATTAGCTAGCTTATCTAGCTCTGGAATTGATTCTACCTCTAACTCTACCATAAAAATTCCATACCAACCGCGATTGATTTTTTTAATGGGGTAAGCTAACTGCCTCATCCCCAAAATCTTTGATTCTTTTACTTTGCCTTTTACCTTACCCAGAAGTTCTGTGACTAGCTTTTTGGCTGAAACTTCATCTTTCCCAGCCTCCTCCGTCAGGACCAAGGCAAACTCATAAGTTTGCATCAATGCTGTGTATATTATATAACTTTTTTCAATTTTGCAAGCCTCTATTTCCCCGCAATAATAATCTCTGCTACCTCCCCATTTAAAATCACATAGTCTTTTCCCACCAATCTTAACTTACCTTTTTCCCTGGCTTTAGCCCAACTGCCTAAATTAACCAACTCCTGCCAGTCAATCACCTCAGCTTTAATAAATTTCTTAGCTAAATCTGAATGAATCATCTCAGCTGCCTCCCAAACAGTTTTACCTTTCTTTAAAGGCCAAGCCTGAGCCTGTTTACCGCCTTTAACTGTAAAAAAAGTAATTAAATCCAGCAACTCATAACAGCGCTTAATTAACCTATCTAAAATCGTCTCTTTTAGCCCCAATTGCTTTAAATATTCTTTCTGCTCTTTCTCTCCCAACTCATGAATCTCTGCCTCTAGCTTAGCACTCAACAACATCACCGCCGGCATTTTTTTAGCCTTATCCTTACTCATCACACTCTCCCAACCTGAAACACTGCCTACTGCCGCCTCATCCAAGTTCAAAGCATAAAGCATCGGCTTCATTGTCAATAAGCTCAAATCCTCCTTAACCAAGTCTCTCTCTTCCTCAGTTAATTCTGCTTCACTGGCTAGCTTGCCTTTTTCCAAAACCTTAATCACCTTTTTCAATACTTCAATTTTCTCCTGGCTTATCCGTTTAAACCTTAGCTTTTTCTCTGCTTCCTTCAACATCTTAGTCACCACCTCAAAATCAGCCAAAGTTAACTCTAAATTAACTGTGTTCAAATCATGAACCGAATCTACCCTGCCAGATACATGAGGTATCTTCTTATCACTAAACCCCCGAACCAAATGCAAAATCGCATCTACCTGACGAATTTGAGCCAAAAACTGATTTCCCAGCCCCTCGCCTTCATGCGCTCCTTTAATCAAACCCGCTATATCAAAAAACTTAACTGCTGCCGGTACCTTCTTAGGAATATCCAAAACCTTGGCTAACTGATCCAATCTTTCATCCGCCACCTCCACCACCCCTGTATTAGGCTCCACTGTTGTAAACGGGTACTCACCCACATCTGCAATCTGCCTCTTTAGCAAAGCATTAAACAGAGTGCTTTTTCCTACATTTGGCAGACCGACAATTCCAATCGAAAGACTCATGCTTTAATTATAATACAACCCCTTCACTACTCATACCTCAACGCATCTATTGGACTAAGTTTAGCCGCATTTCTGGCTGGATAATAACCAAACACCACCCCCACTAAACTGGATACTCCTACTGCAATTATTATCGAAGAAGGCTTTACAATAAATGGAATACTGGCAATCTTGGCTATTACAAAAGATATCCCCACTCCGATAGTTACTCCTATCAATCCTCCAGTGACTGTTAACACCACTGCTTCCAGTAAAAACTGAGTTAATATGTGATTATTTTTCGCTCCAATTGATTTTAATAAACCAATCTCTTTAGTTCTTTCTGTGACTGTTACCAGCATAATATTCATAATTCCAATTCCTCCCACTAAAAGAGAAATCGCCGCAATCGCTGATAACAAGGTAGTCAATATTCCAGTCACATTGCTAATAGTAGAAATCATTTCTTGAAAATTCATAATCGTAAAGTCTTTCAAGTCCATGTCAATAATTTCATGTCTATCTATCAATAAATTCTCAACCTCTCCCACCACTCCATCTACTGACTCTGAATCAGTCACTAAGACTGCAATGCTGCCTAAATAGTTTTGGCCAATGACTGTTTTCATCATTGTGTCTAAGGGGATATAGATAGCTTCATTGGGATTAGACATACCGCTAGCATCATTCTGCTCTAAAACTCCAATCACTCTAAAACTCTTGCCATCCACTCTTATTGCTTTCCCTAAAGGCTCATCGCCTTCTTCAAACAACTCA
>SDBT01012413.1_pt1 | contig 13680 bp, 9 predicted proteins | sample 2277101 | NCBI WGS metagenome assembly SDBT01 (sample SAMN10404973, study PRJNA504765) | marine sediment metagenome | isolation source: marine sediment core GS10_PC15, 103 cmbsf | place: Arctic Ocean: Southern Knipovich Ridge | collected 2010
TAAAATCCTCACTGCTGCCAAGGAAATGATTGCGTTCAATCTCGTCATGATACTGTGTTCCAAGGGCAGTTTTATAATTAGCCAGCCAGCTGCCGAGGGTCGGCTGAACCATCCTGCCTTCAGACTTGATCTTGTCCCGGCCGATAAACTCTTTGTTATGCTCCACTGCCTTTATAAGCTTCTTTTTAAACTCGTCTCTCATAATGAGCGGCGTGCTGATCAGATACTCCCGGATCCGTCTAAATATATCAATCCAATAATTACCAATAAACTCAATCAGGTGGAAGCGGATAAAGCTTAAGATCTCATCCTCTGGCAAGGTATGCAGACAAGCAAATTTCAGCTTGGCCATGGGCGGTTGTTACTGTAGAAATAGGGAGGGGTAGTTCTTCTCAAAATTCATCGCCTGAAACTTTCTCTCAATTTTAAAAACCAGTTCCCTGGATCCCGAAACCTCACTATGCATCACAAAATCTTTAGCAATATTATCAAGAAATTTGATATTTTCCGGGTCCGACATTTTATCAAGAGAAAAAGGATATTTCTCTAACTCATCTTTTAAAAGCCTGCTGCTCATTATATTTAATGTTTATCCTTATTATTTTATGGTATCTGCGGGGGGCTCCACTTGGTTACTGACGGCTTCATGGCTTTTAGAGCCTCGGCTTCCCATTTCGCTGCTCCAGCTTTACCTGATTTTAAATCATCGGGAATAGCTATTTTATTGACAGTACCATCATGATTAACAACTGACATTGTTCCTGTCCTTTTCGCAAGCGAGGCCATCTTCACTGCAATGGAGTTCTGGACTCGCTTCTCAAGATTATTAATTTCTTTCCTATAAAACTCTTTTTTGGAGCTGCCCTTTGCTCTATTGTACTTCTTTTCCAGCTTGGAATACTCTCCTTTACCATTGCCAGGGTCAAGATCATTCAGACGCATCCGGATATAATTCTCGGCGTTGGTAAGCTTTACACCATGCTTAGTAGTACCAGAGAACGACGCTGCTCCGTCAGCATTGTCATCCCTCATTTCTGTCAGCCACCTGTCGGTCATACCAGCAGGATTTCTATCTGCCGCGTGTTTCTGAAGCGGCGAGGTTCCCCGAAGGGTTCCATCTATGCCTTCCATGTAAGTATTGTTCGAGTGTTCAAGGGCTGCCAAGCGCCTCGGGGTGATTTTTCTAACCTTGTCGGTAATAATATCTTTTTGTAATTCGTCGTCCGTAAATTTCATCTTATTCGACTTTCCATCGTATGCGCCAAGTCCGAAAAAACCCATTTGGCCGTTCTCTCCCAGGAGCTCGCCAATGTCTGAAGCAACCCTGGCTGACATCTCACTGTCTCCCATTTCACTTTTCATCACCGCCTTTAGCATCTCCGGGCAATAGACGCCGTATCCGTCATCACGCCACTTGTTTACATCAGAGTAGTAATCGCCGCCAGCATCTCTAATGCCCTGCTCCTTGCTTATCTTAGCTATCACTTTGTCCATCGTGGCCTTATTGCGGTCTATAACACCTTGTTCGTTCATATAATCATTAAGGTTTAAGGATTTTGCCAGCTGGGTATATCCAGCTGCTCTTTCTGCCATGGTTTTTGCGTTAAACAAAGCATTTCTCTGGGCACCGGATTCCTTATTAGACATTTCCCTCTCCTTCTCGGCGCGTTGGGCTTCCATAGCGCGGACACCGTACTGGCTCTTTTCATATGTACCAGCCCTAACGTAGTTCCACGCGTCTTCAGCCTGAGCGCCTCTGATGGCATCCAGCTCTCCTTCCCTTCTCGTTTTACGGTTCTTCCAGCCTTGACCAATATATGGGAGCATCCGCACTCCGCCGGCAAACCGGCCAGGCATTTTAGTCATCTCTGATACCCAGCGGGAAGGAGCAAGTATATTTCTTGCGTCACCCCTTTTTCTGATTCGTTGAATTCCACGGCTTGCACCACTCCAAACTGATCCTACTATCGGAATTCTCTTTGCAACTTTCGGAACATTCCTTGAAAACCAACCCTCGCCAAACTGTCCCATTCTGTTTTTCATGAATCTACCTGCGGCCATCCCTGTTCCCGCCGCGCCACGCTGGACACCTGAAACAATCGCCTGCCCGCCGACGAGTCCCAGGTGCTGGGCGACGAAGAAGGTGGCATAAAGAAAAGCAATAGCAAGGATAAAAGTTAAAAATTCATCATAGGTATTGAGGCCATCACTCTTAATTGCGCTAAGAGTTCCCGTGTACGACTCGGAAGCTCCAAGCGACCCATCAATCGTCTCCATGCTAGCATTCATCACGTCGGTACCCGGTAATGATCTGATAATCTTAAGTGACAGGGCAATAAATAAAGCAGCGACTGGTCCGTATAGCAGATACTTGGCAAAGGCATTCCACCAGGCGCTTGCATATGATGCTGTTGCCGGAAGGACGTTAAGGACAAATATTATTGGTGACAATATGAGAAGAATAATCAGAGCTATGCCTCGGACGATCAGAAGCAAGCATAAAAGAACAATCGCGATCGTGAAAAGAACTAGAAAGGAAGTAGCAAAGATATAGCTCCAGACAATGCTTGATTCTAATCTAATTTCTCCCCCAATCGGGACAGATTCATTGATAATAAAAAGTTCGCTTAGTTTTAATTCTGTCGCAAAGCCATGCGATATCCTCCCACCCCCGGAAATATTTAAAAAACCTCTCATTAACACATCGGCGAATTCGATGAAGACCATGCAGATCGTCCTGGAAAAGTTTACAAGAATAATTGCCAGGATCAGCTTCGGCAGAATCTGCTTGTACTGATAGCTCTCTATTCTCATAATCGTAGCAAAGGCTACCACCAAAAGGATGATGATAAAGAACATATTCGTAACGTCTCTCATAAACTGCCAGCCTTCGATCACTCCACGGAGCTCCAACATTCCTGAGCTTTGTTGTAAAATAAAATTTAGTACATTGCCCATAAACGTAAGAAGCATTCCCATTATCGATCCAATAACCTTGCATAAAAATATTAAAGCCATGGAGAGCGTGGTCCAAACATCAGGCAGTACTGATTCAAGGGCGGCCTTAATAGGACCAGCAGCAGCTGATTTACGAGGTATAAAAAACGCTGCTAGCCCAGAACCTAGTAAAGAAAACTGGAAATATTTATTTTTAAGAATTTTTTTCAATTTTCTGTTACTATTCTCTTCCGCTCTTCTCCTCATTCATTTTTGCTCTTTTTTCAAATGTTTTCTTAAGAATATATGCTATTCCTTTATTGAAAGCGCTCATCGCTAAAATGCTCAAGGCCAAGAGCGGGAGGGCCATGTATCTCTCTGGCCAGTCTACCTTTGGATCATATATTCTTGCTAATGGTTGGACATACATCGTCGATACTATATTCTGAATAATACTTCCTGGCAAAAACTCCTTGCACACATTTGGATTACTAGTTCCTTCAGGACAAGACGTTAAGCCTAGAAATCCCTGGCCGGCTTCCAGGCGGGAAAAGAGACCTTCCTGATGTCTTTTTTTCTCGTCCAGCATCGTACCATAGGTCTCAAAATAAACGCCTGGGTCACCCCCAGTCGAAAGCGCTATACCGAAATTTTCAAAGCCGCTGTCCGCCATATCTTTAAAATTCTCCAATGCTTGCGTAAGCGAACACTCTGGCCACTTTGTTGGATACGCATAATCAAATAAGACAAGCTTAAGGTTTATCGATAAGTTCCCGCAGATATTTATGCCGAGGATTGTCATGATCGCTTCTGCCAAAGCATAGTCTAAAATCATTAAACCAAAATCAGTCCCGCTCGAAAGATACGCAGGAGCATCTGATGCCAGATCAGCCAGTTTCAAAACGGTAGTAACAATAATAGGAAAGATTACAAATTCATGAATATTCTTAACTACGTTATTCCATAATCGTTCCGCTCTCTCCAATGTCCAGTCCCATTGAGCATCTGCAGGTTTCGGTTGGACAAGAAGGCCAATGCCAGATAAAGCAACCACAATAGCGATAATTAAAAAGATGGTGACAAATCTTTGGGTAAAATTAGTAATTTTAATCTTGTTCTTTTGCATATTTCTATATTGGGAGATTAAATGCTCCAAGATTGAATTCATCCGTATGCATTCCTGCTTCATCAATTAAAGAATATAAATTAGATATTATTTTATTCCCCTTGTTTGATATCGTTTCATCACGATTCAATACTCCAAATAAGCTGTACATATCAGCATCAGTCTTCTTAATACCTTTAAAATCTTCAATATTATCCCGGATGAGCATGATTATCTCCATCCCATTCTTCTGGGCCTCTATTGCTTCTGGATGATTTGGAACTTCTACCTCGTATGCTTCTGCTAATGACTTATTGCAGCCATCCATCAAATCATTCAACTCCCCAGTGTTATTATAATTTACAGTATAAACATAAGAATTCAACTGGTCATAACTTATGATTGGGCTGTTTTCTAAGAATACCTCGAGGTTTTTATTAATAAATTCCCTCATTGCATCCGGACTCGTATCATCAATAATGTTTAGTTCGCTACTAGCAATATCTGGGGTGTCAATCGCCATTTCAGGGACCTGGCCTGAATTAAGAAATTCATTCAGATTATTATTAGCATCAGAAAGTACTTCTCCCCTTATCTGCCTCTCGTCTTCTGGAGCAAGGCCAACCTTCTTTACTGTTCCTGCAACAAGCTCCCTTTCTCTCTCACCTGTCATACCATAGAAATTCTGCTCGAGCGGACTAAAGCCGGAAGCGACTTCTTCCCCGTCAGTATACCCGTCAAAATCAGTATCTGGATTTTTTGGATCCGAACCATAGATCATCTCATCCTCATTGGTTAACTTATCTCCATCTTCATCCATAAGATCGTAATTTTCAATACGGAGAGGATCAGACCCAGCATCAACCTCTTCTTTGTCTGTGAATCTATCGCCGTCGGTATCCATCTTATACGGATTAGTTCCATATCTATGCTCTTCTTTGTCAGTCAGGCCATCTTCATCTGAATCCAGGTCATCCTGAAAAGTAACTTCGACTTTCTCTCCCTGAAATAGGCTTGAATTATTAAAAACAGTCCACCCAATAAGGGAGAGAGTAAAAACTCCCACGCCTACGAGAAGGACTATCTTTATTTTGCTCATTCGATACATTTTATGGCAAATTATTCTTTGGTTTTCGAAAAATTTTCTGTGTTTTCAGACTGATTATTGATTTTTTTATCTAAAACAAGCAAATTTAAAAGCTTTTAAGTCTTTCTTAAAAAGCCGCTTGAACAACATTATTTATCACCTCAATTATATCATACAGAAATTGCTATGTCAACGTGCCTAAGGCTTTCCTGTTGATATTTTTCATGATTCTCACCCAGTCATCGAACCTAAGGTCTTCAGCACGCACTCTCGTGTCGATTTTTGCCTTACTTAAGACGTTTTCTGTCTCTTTAGCGTCGATTCCAAGACCCCCCGCCAGGCTATTTTTTAGCTGTCTCCTCTTGGCAGAGAAACCGGCCTTAATAAGCCTAAAAAACAATTCCCGCTCTCCTACCCCTAAACGGGGCTTTTTTAGAAGCTTTATTTTTATTATCGCGGTTGAAACATCCGGTGGCGGATAGAACGCTTCGGGCGAAATGATATCAACGAGTTTCGCTTCTCCATACATTTTTACAGAGAGGGAAAGAATGCTTTCCTTATTTCCCTTGGCAATTATTCTCTCTGCCACCTCTTTTTGGATCACCAGAGTCATCTCGCTCGGTTTGATCTTTTCTTCCAGCATTTTTCTCAGGAAATAATTTGTAAGATAGAAAGGAAGGTTAGAAACAATCTTATAGCCTCGGGGTTTTAGCTCCAGTTTTTCAAAGTTAATTGTTAATATATCCCCGCTAATGACTTCCAGGTTTTTATAATTTGAAAATTCCGTCTTGAGAAAATCTGCGAGTTTTTTATCTTTCTCAATAGCTATGACTCGTCTTGCCAGGTGAAGCAAGGAATATGTTAAAGTCCCAGGTCCGGGGCCGACTTCCAAGACAGTATCGTTCTTCTCTATCTCCGCTGATTGAATAATCTTTCTTATCTGTAAAACATCTACTAAAAAGGACTGTCCTAGTCCTTTTTTTGGCCTAATCCCGTACTTTTTTAGCAGATGGGGAAGAGGCGTGGCAAGATTGGTAATGACGGTTCTTTTTCTCATTAACTTTTTCTTCTAACTATGTAATCTGCGATTTGATTAAAGTCTTTCTTTGAAGCCTCATCCAGATTCGATTTGTTCAGAATTCTCTTCGCCTCAAGAATTCTTTTTTCAATGTAAGCATTAGTACTTCTAAGGCTTCCGGATGATTCAATGATCGATCTAAGATCCCGCATCCCGATCGTCTTCCCCTTCCTACCCTTAAAAAACGCAAGGATTATTTTTTTGTCCCCCGGGACCACGCTCTCAAGGGTTTGCTTGATAATATAATTCATCTTCCCTTCCCTAAGGTCTGACCCAAGAGGCTTGCCAAGCTTTTTCTTGTCACCAAACATTCCAAGAATATCATCCTTGATCTGGAATGACTCCCCCAGAAGACGGCCAAATTTTTTGAGGTCGGACATTTTCCGAGCAGGTACCCCGGACAGAATCCCGCCAATAATAAGCGGTCCCTCGGTTGTATAGGTCGTTGTTTTAAGATAATTGATATTTATTATTCTGTCCTTCGATATATTCTCCCGCCCAGAGAAATGAATATCAAGCATTTCCCCAAGCCCCATGTCAAAGCCTCTCCAGTAAAAGTACTCCAATGCCTTAATCTTTTCCTCAGCAGGAAAACTAGTAGCAAGCGCCAATTCTGTAGCAAAGGTAGCAACCAAATCTCCGCCAAGAATAGCCATATTCTCACCCATTCTTCTGGCTTTAGCAGCCGGCAGCCTCTTTTTAAACTTCTTAGAAAAATATCTATGAATCGTCGGCTTTCCTCTCCGAAGATCGTCCTGGTCGACAAGATCGTCATGGATTAAGGCTGCGCTATGGGCAATTTCGAGGGCCGCCCCGAACTTATATGCATCTCTAGATAATTTCTTACTAAAAGACTTAAAGCTTAGGATAAAAAGAAGAGCGCGGATTCGCTTCCCGCCCCGGAGGACAAACCGGCTGAGTTCCTCAGTAAGAATCCCGAGGTCCTTATCAACTTTCTTGGACTCTTGGATCTTCTTTATAAAGAAGATCTTTATTTCCTTTTCAACTTTAGCTCGATAGCTATTGATAATTGCTTTCTTAAACATCGATTGCCCTTTATGATATAATAATTACATGTTAACCACTATCCGAAGAATTGTAAACAAACTCGAGAATCAACCATTTGGCCTTATTGCGTGGATTCTTACTTTTTTTTCAATTATCATTATTCGGCTGCTCCTTGAAGTATTTGCCTATCTGAATGGGGTGCCTTTTGATCTTCTTAGCTTCATTCACGGGATCCTGTTCTTCTCTGCTCCCATGCTCACCCTTACCATAATCATCTATCTTTTCACAAAGGAAAACCTCATAAAAATTTCCAAGGTGTTCCTTTTTGGGTGGATGATCTCCTGGATCCCCCCGATTATCGATTTAATCATTGATAAAGGCGAAGGAACCACCCTTACTTATCTTTTTACCAGCCTCAAAGATCTTCCATACCGGTTTATCATCTTTTTTGGCCCCACTGTGGAAACCGGCATTACTATCGGAGCTAAGGTAATGATTATTTCAATCTGTTTATTTCTGGCATTATACATTTTTATCAAAACGAAAAGCATATTAAAGTCCATTGTCTTTATCCCTCTTGCCTACATTACAATATTCTTTTATGTTTCTCTTCCGTCAATCCTGGCGGCGATAATTAAGGGAAGTACAAATCTTAGTCAGGGAGAGGTAATTGCCGCTATAACAATTCCGTATGAAGTTTTCGCTTTAAAAAGATACTACCTGACTAACTTTTTTGACTTCGAGCTCAGTCTAGCTCTTTTCCCAATCGTCATTGGTCAACTCTTCCTATACCTTTTTCTCCTGCGGCGTGACCAGTTTATTGCCTTAATAAAAAATGTTCGCTGCTCACGACTGCTACTTCAAATCATTGCTCTAGGCTCAGGACTTTATCTCGGAATGAGAATCACCGGAACCCCAATAGACCTCTCGCTTTTTGGAATCCTTTCTGTTGTCTGTCTGTTTTTCACCATATTTTTCGCCTGGCTTTTTTCTGTTGGTATAAACGATATATATGATTTTAATATTGACAGAATCTCAAATCCTAAAAGACCTCTTACAAAAAACATTGTAACTGTTAATGAATATTCCGGCTTCTCTATAATCTTCTTCCTTCTCTCTGTTATCGGAGCCTTCATCCTAGGCGAGAGGTACCTAGTTGTCATCCTTACCCTAAACGCCCTTTCCTTTATCTACTCCGCCCCGCCGCTCCGGCTTAGGCGTTACCCGATCGTCGCGACTCTGGTGATGGCCTCTGGAGTGCTTCTGGCAATTCTTACAGGCTACATGCTATTTTCCGAGCATCAGTCTCTAGTCGACTTCCCGATAAATATCACCTTCCTGATTCTTGCCTTTTTTACTTTGGTCTCTACAGTAAAAGACCTGAAGGATTATGAGGGTGACAAAGCCAACGGAGTATACACCATCCCAACGCTCTTCGGATTAAAAAGAAGTAAGATTATCATCGGTATTCTGGTCTTTGTTTCCTTTCTTCTTTTCCCCTTGCTTTTTCTAAATTCGTTTCTATTACTTTTAATCTCTCTCGGATTTGGAATTATTAGTTTTCTTCTCATCTACGACAAAAGCTTCAAAGAGCAGTACCTCTTTATAATGTATTCAATCTTTTTGCTGTTGATATTTGTTTTAACTTATTAAAACTAATTCCCGAATTGTTACTAAATCATACCAATAAATCCAGACTCGTATGATTCGCAATAATTCAGGAATTCGTATATAAATAGTGAATTAGTGGTCTAACTAACTTTCTCGATTGGCGCATATTCCTTCGCCAATTTTTTTATGCCCATTCCATTAAATCGCACCGCGACAATATCGTCATCAACTTCCACCACAACCCCTTGCCCGAACTGCGTATGCTGGACTAAGTCGCCTTCTTTTAAAATATTTTCAGCGCTCTCTTCGTCAAAGAATGGATCATCGTCCCCGCCCGCAAGCGCGCTGGCATCAAGGCGCTCCAGGAGATCCTCGGGTAGATTTGTCATAAAACGGGAGGGCGGGTTTGTCTGAAGCGTACCGAAATACTCGCGCATCCTGGCGTAGATCAGATAAAGTCTGTTTTTTGCCCTGGTCATCGCAACATAGCAGAGGCGCCGTTCCTCTTCAATCTCGGCCTGACTGAGAAGCGACCTCGCGTGGGGGAAAAGATTTTCTTCAAATCCAGCAATGAAAACGTTTGGGAACTCAAGCCCCTTGGCCTGATGGATCGTCATCATCGTCACTATATTTGACTTGTCTTCGTAATTATCGACATCCGAGAGAAGAGCAACGTCCGCAAGGAAAGTTTCCAACCGCTCAGCCGCGTCGATCTTATTATATTTTTTTGCAACAGTCTTGAGCTCCTTAATATTTTCAAGGCGCATCTTTCCCGATTCAGTACCATCGTCAATCCATTTATCGTAGCTACTTTCCTTAACAACATCATCTATTAATCGGTCAAGGCTCTCCTTTTTTGCTCGCCGCTTAAAGGAAGAGATTATTTTACCAAATTTTATCAAAGAATCCCTGGTAAAAGAGTGGAGGCCCTGGATTTCGTTTGCCGCTTTTGTAGCAGTTATAAGATCAACGTCGTTTTGCCTTGAATAAAGGAGAATCTGTTCGAGGCTTCTCTTCCCAACTTTCCGAGATGGGACGTTGATCACTCGCTGAAAACTGGCAAGGTCCCCAGGGTTTACCATAAGCCTTAAGTAAGAAAGGACGTCCTTGATTTCCTTTCGGTCATAAAACTTGAGACCACCGATGATCTGATAGGGAATCTTTTCCCTGAGGAACGCTTCCTCGATCGCTCGGGACTGGGCGTGGGTTCGGTAGAGAATAACGTTTTCAGAATACTTCTTCCGGGCCTGATCTCTTGTCCGTCTTTTTATTTCTTCAATGATATACCTGCCTTCATCTTTTTCATCCTGAGCTTCATAGACGATTACTTTATCCCCTTGATTGTTCTTGGTCCAAAGCTTTTTCTCTTTTTGATTCTCGTTTTCAGATATAACCTGATGGGCCACATTTAAAATATTCTGCGTAGAGCGATAGTTCTGCTCCAGTCGAAATATCCGAGCATCGGGGTAGTCCTGCTCAAAATTCAAGATATTTCTAATATCCGCGTTTCTAAACATGTAGATGGACTGCCAGTCGTCCCCCACAACGTACAGATTTTGATGTTTGGCAGCCAAAAGCTTGATGAGCATATACTGCGCTTGATTGGTATCCTGATACTCGTCAACAAGAATGTGCCGAAAGAGATTCTGGTACTTTTCTAGAACCTTTTTCTGCCCCATAAAAATTTTAACTGTCATCATTAACAGGTCATCGAAATCAAGCGCCTGTGATAACTTTAAAATATTTTGATATTTTGGATAGATCTCTGCGGCAGCCTTCTGTTCTGGAGATTTTGCCCCTTTCTGAAATTCCTTTGGGGTCATCAGTTCATTCTTAGCCGACGAGATTATCTTTAGCATCAGTTTTGGATTACAGTCATTTCGTGAGATATCGAGATCCAACATTGCCCGCTTGATTGTCTCAAGCTGATCCTGCGTATCGTAAATACTGAAGTTATTGTTAAATCCCAGGACGTCAATTTCCCGACGAAGGATTCTAGAACAGACTGAATGAAATGTTCCCATCATCGGAAAGGCAAATCGCTTTCGTCCCAGAAGTTCTTTTACCCGCTCAATCATTTCCTCGGCTGCTTTATTGGTAAATGTTACAGCTAGAATATTCTCTGGTTTTGTGCCTTTTTCTACTAGATACGCCAGCCGATGAGTAAGGGTTCTGGTTTTGCCCGAACCTGCTCCTGCAATTATTAAAATATGACCCTTTTCCTCCAGGACAGCTGCTTTTTGGGCCTCATTTAAACTTTCTATTATTTTTAACATTCGCGTATTTTAGCTTATTTAAAGGGAAAATTGCATTTTTCCACAATTTTTCGCATCTTATTGCCCATTATATCACAATTCTGAAAAAGTAAAGAAAATTACTAAATTTCTCTCTGTTCTATGTAATACATTGTATGATGTATTTGTGGATCAGGTATTGTTTTAAACAAGGGAAATACATTATTTAATGGCTTTATCAAGCCAAAATAGTGGTTATTTCTTGACAAATACTATGGGCAGAGTAAGCTTCACTCAAACCAGTATTATTACTGGTTTTTAAAAAGGGAGTCTAACTAATCTATTAACAAATTTTTGACTGGATTGTGGAAGGAAAACTGTCTACAACTTGAACCGTACAGAACAGAAATGGTCACCAGTCAAATGAGGAACAACTATTAGTACCAACTCTTCTCTTGCTCATCTAAAAGCCCGTTTCGGGTTGAGTAACAAGAAGGCTAGTAAGACTTTCGCAGAATCAACTGCTGGAGATAATTTTATCTCCAAGGCTACTTCATTACTATCAAAAAACTATATCGTCCATGTGGGCGTTATTATTTTAGCGATAGTCATCGCTAGCTTTAACGTCTATGCCAAAAGCAACACCGAGACGGTATCTCGCGATAGTAGTATTTTATTTTCCCTCTTGGGGAAACAGACTAATAACATTGAGGTAGTTACTGCCGAAAGCATCAAAGCAACAACCGAAGACAATTCTCTCCTTATGGCGTCCGTTCTCTCGGCGAGCCAGCATACGACTGGTACCGGCCAGACGATTGGAATCAACGCTAAGGAAGATACAAATAATTCTAAACAGGACAAGATCGCCGCTGTGGGCGGGGACATGGTGGTAAAAACCAGTCCTACCACTACCCAGGTTTCTGATAAGCCCAGAAAGGAAGTTATGAAATATACTGTGTCTGACGGCGACACTGTCACCAGCATTGCCAATTACTTCGGGATCGACGTCGCGACAATTCTTTGCGAGAACGAACTATACGCTGATAGCATTGTAAAACCCGGAGATGAGCTGACTGTCCTGCCTGTTTCCGGAAAGACAGAGCGCGTGGATGAAGGCGAAACCCTGGAAGGAATTGCCTCTGCCCACGGCGTAGACGCAAACGACATTGTCGCTTTCAACGAACTGGCCGGCGCTAATGATATTCAGTATGCATCAATTTTAGTAATTCCAGACGCAGACCGGGCCATCCCCGAGCGCCCCGCGCCTCCTCCACAGGATGACCGCGTGGTTGCCGTTGCCAGAGACAGCGCCCCATATGCTGCTCCAACTCCATCATATAACGATACCGGCAAAAACGTTGCCCCGGGTGGAAACGCCAATGGTTTTCCATACGGCTGGTGCACCTGGTACGTTGCTACAAAAAAGAACGTTACGTGGAGAGGAAACGCCGGAGAGTGGCTCGGAAACGCTGCTGCTCAAGGATTCGCTACCGGCAGTGTTCCGGCGGTCGGATCAATCATGGTCACGGCAGAATCTTGGTGGGGACACGTTGCCTACGTTGAAGCAGTGAATGGAAATATGGTAACTATTTCAGAAATGAACTACGCTGGATGGGGTGTCACCTCCAGCAGAACAATCGATGTCACCAGATTCGGAGCACTAAAAGGATTCATCTACTAAACTAGTTTCTTATTTGTTTAGCACCTTGAAATAAACTACCGCCCCACTTTGTGGGGCGGTAGTTTATTCTGCTACTTTTTTACTTATTTTTCTTCCTTTTCCAGCCTGGGCGCTTCTTTTGCTTCAGGCATTGCTTTACTTTAAATGCTTAGAAAAGAATCCCTCAACTTCCCCGATGAACTCTTCCCAAAAATCACTATAGTAAAACTCGTGGTAGCCTTCCGGCCAGAGATGAAGTTTCACATCCTTACCACGATCTTTTAATTCTTTTTCGATATCCACGGCCCACCTGTAAGGCATCTCCTGGTCCCACTCCCCCTGCTCGATCAAGACCGGCGCATCTATATCGTCAAAATATGTTACCGCAGAGATATCTTTGTAAAAATCTGGGTTTGTTTCTGGGGAACCATAGATCTGGACAATCTCCTGCGACTCTGTCGGCCAGTTCGGCATTAAAAAATGTTTTAGGAAATCATCGTCGCGGTGGGCAGCCGGCGCGTAAAGCACATACGCTCCGATATCTTTTCTGATCGTCATAATCTTCATCGCCATCGCTCCTCCCATCGAGTGGCCCATCATCCCGATATTGTCATAGTCGATCCATCTATAATCTGCTTCTTTCAAAGATTCGAGGCCGTTTAAAACATCAATAACGTAGTTTGTTCTAAAGTCTTTTAGGCTGTCTTCTCCTTCATCTGAATAAGCATGATTTCGATAGTCGCAGTGCAAAATTGCATAACCTTTCGACGCAAGCCTGTCTTCTTCTTTTTTAAGACCGCTACCAGTGTTATACAAATACGGATTAATATATCCATGACTCACAATAAGAAGCGGGTATGGTCCCTTTCCCTTCTTTGGCTGATAAAGAACACCGCTCAAATAGAGTCCATCGCCATTATAGGAGATTTGGTGCTTGATAAAGTCGTCGTTTTCTTCTTC
>SDBT01012414.1_pt1 | contig 13680 bp, 9 predicted proteins | sample 2277101 | NCBI WGS metagenome assembly SDBT01 (sample SAMN10404973, study PRJNA504765) | marine sediment metagenome | isolation source: marine sediment core GS10_PC15, 103 cmbsf | place: Arctic Ocean: Southern Knipovich Ridge | collected 2010
ATAATATATATATTATAATTTCATGTTCAAAATAATATATATATTATAATTTCATGTTCAAAATAATATATATATTATAATTTCATGTTCAAAATAATATATATATTATAATTTCTATGTTCAGAATATAATATAATATATAATTTCATGTTCAAAATAATATATATATTATAATTTCTATGTTCAGAATATAATATAATATATAATTTCATGTTCAAAATAATATATATATTATAATTTCTATGTTCAGAATAATATATATATTATAATTTCATGTTCAAAATAATATATATATTATAATTTCTATGTTCAGAATATAATATAATATATAATTTCATGTTCAAAATAATATATATATTACAATTTCATGTTCAGAATATAATATAATATAATTTCATGTTCAAAATAATATATATATTATAATTTCATGTTCAGAATATAATATAATATATAATTTCTATGCTCAGAATATAATATAATATATAATTTCATGTTCAAAATAATATATATATTATAATTTCATGTTCAAAAATATAATATAATATAAAAAATAAAATATAATAAAATGAAAAAACTTTTGATAGACGATTTTTTATTTGATACATTCAATTCTAAGAGGATACGAACAAAGCCCAGATTTTTAGACATAAGTTTATATGGTGATTATGTAGCAGATGAACTAAAATTTTGGTCCATCGATTACTCAGATATTGGAATCAACAAGTCATTTGTGGGTGAAGATGGGGGTATTCATGATAGACTAAAAATAGCATATTCTGTATTTGAACCAAAAAATATAACAAAAATAATACCTACTATAATTTTATTTCATGGTGTTCCAGTCAATAGGAGAGAATGGTATGATGTTGCAATATTACTTTCTCGGTTTATGAGAGTAATCACTGTAGATTTGCTAGGTATGGGAGATTCATCTAAACCACTTGATTTTGAGGATGATGATGGATATTCGTATTGGAAATGGAGAGTTCATGCTACAATTTATAAGAATATGATTAATGATTTTAAAGTTACGAATCCTGGGTGGTTTATCAATGGGAAGATATTCATGGGAGCGAATGATTGGGGTACAGGTATGGTCCAAAAATATGTTGAAATGTTTGGTGAGGAAGATTTGCATGGTGCCCTGATAGCCAGCGCCATATCACTGGATGGATATTGGGTGCAGCATATAGGATCACTAAAAGCACTTAAGGATTTACCATATCCAAGTGATACATTCACAGTTGAATCAGTTAGATTTCAAGGTGTTCTTACTTCTTTATTAGAGACAATGTTTCACAACACACCAGATATCCAAAATCAATATTCTATGGCATTGATGCAAGATCCATATGTTGAAATAAGTTATTCCGATGTGAATAAAAATCCAGACAATACTATATATAAATCACATGCCGTCAGAGTTTTAGCCCAGCAAGCTTCATATGCACTGGGAAATGGAGAGTTGTTACCACATCATTCTACCAAGAACTCCAATGGAATATACTTTACTAAATTTAATATACCTATACTAATGATATGGGGAAAGAATGACAAGATGATGCCTGAAGGTCAAGTACAAAAATTTTCCAATATATTTCATGTAGTGAATTATGCAAGATATATAAATAACATACCGAGTAATTTAACATTCAGCAAACAAATAATTAAAGATGCTGGCCATTTTGCAGCATCTGATCAACCCGAAATATTTGCAGATAGTGTTATACATTGGGTCAGAGATATTATTGGTTCAGAATATTTGAATACGGCATATGTTGGGATGACAGAAATAGCTAGACAGGATGAAGATCACGTAATATCATCTCTGAACAAATTATATGAAAAAAAATAATAATCTTATTAGATGTAGATTAAAATAATATAAATGTGCTTGACTAAAATCAATCACATTTATATTATTTATATTATTTATATTATTTATTTATTATTAGAAATATTTTTTTCAGTAAATACAGAATCAAGCATATCCAGGGGAGAAACAATATGTTTCCCGAGGCGCTTCTGTGATGCAATACGGATAGGAGACTCTCCAAGCATATCGAGTACATTCTCGAATACCATAATGGAACTACAATTAGAAAATGTGTTTGTTTTGTCATTTGCAATAACTGAAAAATTAAATTTGTGATTATTATTTGTACAAACAGAAATATCAAGTCCAAGACAGCAAGTATCTTTCAAATCATCTTTGCATAAATGAATCAAATATACACCTTTTTGGGTACATAACCCAAATGAAGCATAAGTTCCCTTCATATTGTTATATCCCCCAAATACCCTATCATATTCAGTTTCAGTGGCACCCAATCCATGAATCAATTCATTTGCCCCCCTTCTAACATGAAATCTGTACTCATTATGACTCATATTTGTTAGTTAATGAGCGAAAATCATATTCCAGTGATCTTCTATTTTAATAATCGTTTTTATTATCATAGTAACATATCTATACTAAATTTAATATATATATAATTTCTGTGTTCAAAATATAAAATATAATATATATTATTATTATAAATATATATTATTACATTTTATTTCTAAAAATCTGATGAATCACCATATGAATCTCCATAATCAGAATCCGTTTTGGACTTTATATAAGAGCTGGAGTCAGAAGATTCTGTATTATCCATTCTTTCAGAACTGGATGAATCAGATTTTAACTTTGAATAAGAGTCAGATGATTCTGCGTCATTCACACTTTCCGAACTGGATGAATCATTATAATTTACAGGATCAGTATTATCACTTCCTGTGTTATAATTTGAAGATTCGGGTATACTATTATATTCAGATTCATCCTCTTTTTTATCGGACCAGGAATGTTTATTTTGAGCACTAATTATATTAGTAACTGAAGCGAATATATTTTGTTTGTTGGCGCCCACACTAAGTATATCCGAGGGATTTTTTGATCCTTCCTTCACAAGCTTGACTTTGTCAGATACGTCACCATTTTCAATTTTTTTCTTCACTTTAAGCAATAATTTGTTCATATTATCCGGTATAACTGGAAGGCCAAGTTTGTAAATTTCTACCATTTTTTTCAATTGATCAGCATCAGCATCAACAGCATCAGCAGAATCAGCATCAGCAGCATCAACAACATCAGAATCAGAATCAACAACATCAGAATCAGAATCAACAACATCGTCATCATTTTCGACTTTTTTCTTCACTTTAAGCAATAATTTGTTCATATTATCCGGTATAACTGGAAGTCCAAGTGTGTAAATTTCTACCAATTTTTGAAATTGACCATCAACATCAGCATCAACAGCATCAGCATCAACAGCATCAGCATCAACAACATCAGCATCAACATCAACAACATCAGCATCAACATCAACAGCATCAGTATCAACAACATCAGTATTATCTAATGTATTATATTCAGATTCTTCCATAAATATTTGGTCATCTATGTTATTATTATCTATAGATTCAATATTATCATTATCTAACGATTCAATATGACCATGCTCGATGGATTCGAACTGCGAATTATTAAGGTGTTTATGTTTGTGCTTGTGTGTGCAATGTTCCTTATTTTTAATTACTATATTTAATGATTTATTTTTATCATCTTCACCAGATATGGAACCAGCGGTATAGTTATCATGTACAAATGACTCGGACATTGAACTATAATCACACTCTATGGATGTATCAATTCTTTTACACAAAGAATATTTTATATCTGATTCATTAAATTTATATTCTTTAGTATATCTGACATCACTTGATGGAGAAAGTGAAATAGCGTACTTACTAGAGAAGTTTGACAGTAGAGTCCAAGATATGGAATATTTCTTATCGAGATGCCTGCCAGGGTAAATAAGATTACAAGAAAATAATAAGTGATTATCTGGGAATATAGCCAAAACTCTCCCGTCATATTTTCCTTCATTAACCTCATATTGTTTAAATTGTTCTATTTTCAAACGAATAGCTAGTTTCCCCTGCAATATAGTAAGTCTTCCATTAATAACATCATGAAAAGTATCGGATACTTCGACTGCAGTACTATGCAAATCTTGTGATGTAAATTGCGAATTTCCCATTATATTCTTTTATAGTGATAGAAAAAATGATATTTATTTATTATTTATATTTGAGGTAGTATCACATAATAATAATTTGTGTAATATATAGGATAATTACACAAATTATTATTAGACGAACACTGTTATAAGTATATTTATTAATAATTCAATAATTAACAATTAATATGATATAATAAAAATGATGGTAATAATAATATATTATCATTTAGAATGATATATATTATTATTACGCTAGTTACTCTAGTTACTCTAGTTACGCAAGTTACGCTAGTTACGCTAGTTACTTGTTCATACAAATTATATAGTATGAGCAATACACAAATTAGACCACCACTACCATCTGATAAGAATAGAACAAACAAAACTTTAAATTTTGTAAGTGTTGATGAATTATTTACAAACATAAAATGCAACATAAATAGGGACTTTTTACATTGGTATCTAAGTAAAAACACTAATTATTATAATAAAAATAATGTAGGAAATAGTGATCATAAGACATCACCTAAGTTTATTGGTGTACCTCATAATGTTACTTTTAATAATTATGGGGGGAATATATCACAAATCACCACATGCGTAGATCCACTCAAGGAAAGATTACCCTTACCAATAGAAGACATTATTGATTTAAATGGTAACTATAAAAAACTTGATCATCTTATTAGCAATTTTGATAGGAGAAGATTAAGCAGATCACCAAGAAAATATAAACACAATTCAATTCAAACAAATAATAATAATAGGTGGCACTGATAAATTCTATGTCAATATATAAATAATAATTAAATAATAATTAAATAATAATTAAATACATTCTTATGTTGTCTCATTATTACAAATAAAGTAATAATGAGACAAACATAAGAATGTATTTAATTATATGCCTGAAAAAGAAGGAAGGTCCGAGAAAAAGAATGAAGGATTGTGCTAATGCTAATGCGAAATGCAGAGTGCCCATAATAATATGTGGGGACACTGTTGTATGATAAAATGATGAAATATAATAAATTAATGTATATATTATGATTTTAATTTATTATATCATATAAAATAGCATGAGAGTGTCTGAATCACGCCCTTCATCAGGACCTGTAAATATATTTAATTTGGATACTCAAAAATTCGTTGAAGAACAACAGGAGATACAAAAAAATATATCTAATGGGGAAATTGAAGTAGAATTCAGATTTCACGAATACATTAACATAAACAGTGGTGGTAATTTATCACTAAACACATTTATTCGTACACAAAGATACTTTGATGAATACGCAAAACATAATGATTTAGAAACAATACAAATTAGTTCAGTAGATACAAGTTATAACATAAGGAATAAAATAAAAGTCAGGGAGAGTGCAATATCAGATAATGAAGGTACACAAAATATATATATAGAGAAAAACACATTATTATTGCATGATAAATTAAAGGGGACATATGGAATACGTATTGCTTCATCAAAAGAAACACCCATTGAAGAATATAAATTTAAAGATTATGCACAAAATATGAATTATAGAGGAAGTAAATATAAAAGAATAAAAAATAGAAAACAATATATATTTAAAAATTCAAATGGAAATGATATTTTATCTTTGGATATGACACAGGTGACCCCCATCGAAGGAGGGAGTGTATCCCTTGGATCATTTGAATTAGAGGTAGAATTGCTTAGGTTAGAACATTTAAACGAAACCTATTATGATGAAATAAATACTATTTTAAATTTGGTTCTAAGAGTAATTCAAAATAGCAAATTAATATATTCCCGGCAGCAATATTCAGACGTGATCAAATTTGTAAATAGAACGCTAGATATTTCATCCACAATAAATAATTATAAACTGACCATAAAAAATAAGCTTCAGGATGCAAGTAATATAAGGTGGAATGACCTCAAGTGGGGCGGGATTGTAGGTAATAAAAAAACAACATATAGGGTGACAATAAAATTGGACGGTTTGAGGAAATTATTGGTCTTCTTTAATGATTCAATGTGGTTGGTTTACCCACCGGGAGAAGTAGAGTGTATATCTGTAATATCTGATAATATGAGACGCAGCGCGGTTGAACTAAAAGGCAAAGCAGCGATCAATTTGAATGGATACATATTAGAAGGAGAATTGATAAAGACGTCTTCATTCCCAGATCCATCATTTAATGATTTTATAGGAAGAACAAGACCAAAATATTTTTATGCACATGGTATTTCTCGGGGAATAGAGATATTATTTTATCCTTTTGATGTTTTATCAGAAAGACCCACTAATTACAGTTTAATTTCAACTGATATAAGAGGCGATATATCTATACAAAAGAAATCACACCAAAAAAGAATATCATTGATTGATTATGTATTCAAAAAAGTATTTGATGGATCATCCGGGACTTTTAAAATTATGCCAAAAAAGTTTTATGATTTTTATGATACACAGTCGATGTTTCGCATTATTCGAGAATTAGATAAAGATAGGAAGATATTGCCTGTAAACGACGATGGATTTATATTTGTACCAAATGATGTACCATATGATTACAAAATACCATCATCATATATTCAAAGGGGGAAGGATAATGTAATTCATAATATAAAAAATAAATATAATAATTTATGGGATATAACTGTGATCAGAAAGTGGAAATCATTCGATAATCTCACTATAGATCTTTCTGCAAATATGATAAATGGGAAGATAAATACATTTGTAGGAGGAAATAAGCAATTTAATACGGGAGGTAGAAAAAGCATATATATAAATCCTAATCACAAATTATTACAAAATACTCTAAACAAAAAAACAGTTATAGAATTCATGCCCATACAAAGATTTGATAAAGATGGGAATAAATACATTGAGCTAAAACCAGAGAGACTTCGCCTTGATAAGTTAGGGCCTAATTCTGAGGGTACAGCCCTTGATGTATGGAAAAATATTATTGATCCTATTTCGCTAGATACACTTAAAGGAAGAACTATAAGATTAATGAGAAAATATCATAACCGAATTAAATCTAGTATATATGATAGTTTAATTGGAACATCATCAAAAAATATACTTGATATTGGGTCGGGTAGAGGTGGAGATTTGAATAAATTGTTTAATTATAAGCAGTCAAGATATATACCATTATTTAGAAAGATGGTTGCGGTAGAACCTAATATAGATAATATTAAAGAATATCAAAGGAGGCTAGAAGAAAGAGGTTATACTGCAAGCATCATAATGGATGGTTCTAATGATCGCGATATAAAGAAAATTATTAAGGAATCGAATGAAAACAAAGGAAGAATTATTATTATACAAACAGGAGGTGAAAATCATAAATTAATTACGAAAGTTGTCGAACTATTTATGGGTGGAAAGGTCGATATTATCGTGTTTATGTTGTCATTATCATTCTTTTGGCTAGGAAATAAGGAATATTTACATGGTTTATCTATAACTATAAAAAATAACTTAAATCCAAATGGTAGTATAGGATTTATCACTATAAGTGGAAAAATGGTGGATGAATATTTCTTCCCTCCTTTGGGTGGTGTGATTAGGGATAATTTGAATATCCATGATGGTAAATATATTATGCAATATAATTTGAGTGATGCAGAGAATCCTTCACCCTATTTGAATATATACTTGGAAGATACAATTGTAACGAAGGAATCGTCAGGGTTTATATCACCATCAACAGATATAGTCAAGATAAATACTGAAGATAAAGTATCATTTCAGAAAGAAGGAATTACGTACATTGATGATCTCTTGCTATTATTACCCAATTATAAATTATCGGACTATTATTATCGGGCTGACCAAGAGGGCTTTTTGTCGCTTGGAGAGACTATTTTATCGTCTATGTATGAATATGGTATAATTGAACCTAATATTAGGAAAGACGGGAAAGACTTAATTCTGTACACAAGCAAGCAAATTATGGGGCCTACTGAATTATATGTACAAGAAGAAAGATTATTATCTCTTGAAGGATCAAAACCAAGGGAAGCAATGAAAAGGATAGAATATGTTCCTCTAGAAGAAGAAGAAGAAGAATTAGATATTCAATCAATTTCAGATATTGAGGAAACAGAGCAGGATCTGGATCTTCCCGATGTGGAGAAAGAGTTTCCTGATGTGGAGGAGATTCCTGATGTGGAGGAGTTTCCTGATGTGGAGGAGATTCCTGATGTGGATGAGATTCCTGATGTGGAGGAACTTGAGGAATTGGATCAGGAGCAGGAACAGGAGGCAGAATTAGCAAGTGATATATTTAGGTCCTTCCTAACATCTTACCTAAATGATATTATAAGTTATGTTGATTCCCTAAGGACACAATATAAGCTACGCCAAGCAAATATTGTGCAGATATTATCGATGGATGAGGAGGAGGATGAAGGATCATACATTTATACTTTCAAGATTGATATGTACCCGGAGAAAGACAAAAAATCACAATTAGTTGGCCTAATACTCAAAAATAAATATCAAAATATGTTCAAAGATATGTTAAAATTACAATTTGGTAAGTCATATGGTAGATTTGTAGATGCAAATGATATGTTAGTATATGACATCAAATTTGAGGATATATCACTTAGAATAAAAGACCCTAAATTTACATTTAGTATAAAACTTAGATTGACATACAATAAATAATGTTCTCAATTAATGATTATCACGGCATATCCATAATATTATAAATTAAAATAAAATATAAATGATAAATTAATTAAAATGATATTAATAAAATGTATACAAAATGAATATTCATGGTCATGATTATCCCAGTTTTGAAATTATGGTTGTTTTAGCTATACAATATATATTAGAACATAATCATAGTGCAAGTATGAATAGAATTTTTAAATATATACTAAATACTTTTTCAGTAAGCCCCGTATATATGGAGATTCATCTGAAATATCAATTAAGTAGATTGGTAAGAGAACGTGTTATCTGTCAATCTTGGTGGGGATATCCTAATTCTAAATTTAAAATAACAAAAGAATATATTACAAAAAAAAGATTAGAATTAATTGATATAAATCAGTAAGTAAATAAGGGATGTATAGTTAATATTGTAAATAAATATAAACCCCAGAATATATATTATGAGAAAATGACAATTTAATGAAGTTTCATCATATGATATACATCATCACAAGTATTGCAAGTGATATACATGACAGAGGAAAAAAATAAAAGATTAAGGAATATCCTACAAACAAACCAATTCATTGTTCCATCATATGGTACATATGGTGGTTTATCAGGATTTCATGATTATGGTATATTAGGCACAAAAGTTAAATTAAAACTATTAAATTTATGGAGATCATTTTTTCTAGATAAAAACGAAATAGATGAAATAGAAACACCTATAATAATCCCATATGACGTTTTATATGCATCTGGTCATGTTAGTAGATTTACAGATTATATTGTTAAAGATAAGGATGGCAGAGTTCATAGGGCTGACCATTTAGTTAAAGACTATTTTAGAGATAATGGTATGGACAAACTGGCTGATCAAGTTGATGGTTGGACACAACAAAAATTGGAAAGTGAAATTAATAAATATAAAATGGTTAGTTCTCCTGGTCATGCAGGATATATTAAAGTTGAGACTAAAAATTTAATGTATAGTATTCCCTCTGCTGCTTCTAATTCTTCCGGTTCCTCTAACAATACCCCACATACTGATTTTCTAAGACCTGAATTGGCACAAGGAATATTTATTAATTATGGTATATGTAAACAATTTATGAAAAAAGATTTGCCTTTTGGACTAGCTCAGGTTGGCAAGTCATATAGGAAAGAAATATCACCACAATCATTTGTTAGAATGCGAGAATTCACACAAGCAGAAATTGAATTCTTCACGGACCCTCTTAATAAAACACATTCTAATTATGATTCTATAAAAGATTATTGTATCCCTATATTGACTGGGAAAATGCAAGAGAATAATGAAAAAGTAAGAATAGTTACAATTAGTGATGCTATCGAATCTGGAATAATATCTCACCAAATAATGGGATATTTTCTTGCTAATATTCATCAATTCTGTTTGAAAATTGGATTAAAAGAAGAGAAAATACGCTTTAGGCAACATCTACCATCAGAAATGGCACATTATGCATCAGAATGTTGGGATCTCGAAACGTATGTTAATAATGATTGGTTGGAGTGCATTGGGTGTGCGGATAGAGGTTCCTATGATTTACGTGCTCATGGTGATAAAGGGGTCGGGAATTGTAAAGGTGTCGAGAAAAGAAAATTAGAAACTCCAATTGTAATTAAAACACTAAAAATAAAAGTAAATAAGAGTGTTGTGACTAGTAAATATAATGATGCTACAAATAGTATAGTTAAGTATTTCTATACATTAAATGAAGAAGAATTAATAAATATTAAAAATACATTACAAGATACAAATAATGGTATGTTGACTCATAAGGTTGTTCGTATTAATATTGATGAATTAGAATATGTTATTACAAAAGATATGATATTATTTAGTGAAACAGAAGAAGTAACTAAATATGAAGAGTTCATACCTCATTCAATTGAACCTTCATTTGGTATAGATAGGATATTATATTCTATATTTGAACATAATTTATGGATAAGGGAAGGTGATACAAATGGAAAAGTTACTTATAAAAATATATTGTCCTTGCCAAAAATATTATCACCTTACGATATTGCCATTTTTTGTCTTCAAAATAAAAAAGATATGATGAATATTGTCAATAAAATAAAAAATAAATTAATGGATTCAGGAATAAAATGTTATACTGATACATCTAGTGTAAGAATTGGAAAGAAATATGTGCGATCTGACGAAATTGGTGTAAAATTTACAATTACAGTTGATCCTGGGTCACTAGATGATAATAAAGTAACAATTAGAGATAGAGATACACTATCACAAAATAGGATAAATATTGACGAAATAGAAAGTGAATTGAATAAATTGTACCGTTGATTTAATTATTTTTGTATTATTATTTGAAATATTATATATATATATATATATAATATTTTTCTTATTTTATATACTTATATATTTTTATATTAATAGAGAATTGAGATTGACCATAAGAGATATATACATGTAGTAGCAATTATACAGTGATGAGAAGGCACAAATAGCATAATAAACGAGACATCGGACCACATAAAAACGATGAAATAATTGTAAATAGTTGTAAATATGCCCCACATTATACTCGCTATAATAAAATGAGTAACGAAAACGACACAATGACTGATATGCAATTTACAGATGATGACTTTGAAAGAGCCAGCGATAAGCATAGTTCGTTGATATGTCCCCCCTGTTCTCATAATGCGTACTCGCTTGAAGAATTCCGAGAGTCCCAAGAAGAATCCCTAGACTGCTTTGTTGACATGTACGGAGATGAGGGAAAGTCGTTCATCCGCATGATTTCCAGACTAGCAGATGATGGCATGTTGGGTATATTTGATGAAGATGACATGGTTCCCCTTGGAGCGTCAGGATTTATGTTCGATGGAGAAGGCAAACTTAGCATTTTTTCTCGTAGATAAGCTAGAATATGTGGCATTTGATCACGCAAATTAAAAAAAAATATTGTACTCATTTCTCTTGTTCATTTATATAATATGATAATATTTAGTGTCTCTATTGTAATATAGAGACACTAAATATTATCATATTATTTCTTTGCAGTCCATATCGACAGGACGGAATAACTAATAAAATATTATCATATTATATACTTATATATTTTTATATTAATTATGTGAAATTATGAATAGAATAATGTATTTTATTTTTACATGATGAATTATCCCAAGTATGCTTAGTTCCACCTTTTTTTGGTACATTGTTTTTTCCAAATGTAAATGCAACCAAATAATCGGAATTTCCGACGTGCTTATTTCTTGCATAAAATCCATTGTATTCAAAAAAAGTAGCACCTAATTTTAGAGCATAGTAAATCTCATTAAACGAATTTAGATTGCATTTTTTATTAAAATCATCATGATATTTGGTTGCAGTAGATGCTGTTTTATTATTTCCTACAAACATTATTATTTTTTCAGTATCATTAACTATATACTTACATGGTAAATGAAGTTCAAGTTTTATATTATTTTTTTTATATTTTAAGAATAATAATACGGCAATATGATCTGAATATGCTGCTCCACCACTCCTTAAAATAATGTCAGAATATTGTATTTTTTTAGTTTTGATTATATCATTTAGTGTATCATTCGCTTTATTGTACATTTTGATAAAAATATCACGATTTAATTTATCAGCATCATCATTTCTACCTGCCGAACCAATTATGCTTATTGATATCATTATATAAATTAATACAATTATTAAATTGTATTAATTTTAATCATTTTATATTTTATATTTTATATTTTATATTTTATATTTTATTATTGACTATCAATTTCTTCTAATATAATTTTTAAGTATGTGTCATCATATTTATCATTATTTATATTATCCAACAACCACACAATAAAGTCTTTTTTGTATAATGTATATCGAATATTGTGTTTATCTGATAAATTATCTATCATATCGAAAGTAGCATTATTACCATCCGAGAAATTATATCTTGTATATAATTTAAAATCAAAGTCTTTAAAATCAATAACATTATTTACCTCAATTAGCAATGATCTAATAGAATAGAGTAATTGAAGCATATAGAATGACCCAATTAAACTTATATTATCAGAGTCCGAAATAAATTTATTAAACTTTGAATAATTATTATTTCCCATATCTGACATGAATGTGAATAATCTATCCTTGGGTTCTGGTAATTTTTGTATTTCGTGATTAATATCATCTATAATATCCTTCGAAGCCTGCCCAATCTTATCATGATTTTTTATCTCATATAAAGACATTGGTATGAACATTCTATCATTTTTACCATATTGTCTTGTGTATGTTTCACCTGGTGTATAATCTATCAATTTCATATTTCCATGTATGTCCATCATAATATTGTTTGGTGTGGCATCTCCATGACCAAGATTATACTTTTTTATATCATCCAAGAAATTTAGACTCTGAACAAAAATATTGTCATTAAATATGAGTGGGTAAAGTTTTTCCATTATAGTAACCATACTAGAATCCTTAGCATCAAAAATAACATATTCTTTTGCAAAATAATGTTTAATCTTATCAGGAACTTCATAATGATTACCTTCCCTAAAAACTACCGGTATCTTCTCACCATTATGGATATAATTACCTTCATAAATAGTCGCTTGTCCGCCTTTATTTAAATATTTATCTATGATGAACAGATTATCATTAATGTTTAATTTAGTAGGTAGAGAATTAGTATTTATACTATATTTTTCATAAATGCGACCAAGATCAACTACATCAGTATATACGTTATATGATATATCAAACCATATGTACAACATGGTTTTATTTGTCCCAATTTCAATATTACTAACATTATAATTGGAATCTATTTTATTATATATTTTTTCTAAGTTAGAAATAAAGTTTTGTTTGTTATTATTTATTGTATTTATATTTATAT
>SDBT01012415.1_pt1 | contig 13680 bp, 11 predicted proteins | sample 2277101 | NCBI WGS metagenome assembly SDBT01 (sample SAMN10404973, study PRJNA504765) | marine sediment metagenome | isolation source: marine sediment core GS10_PC15, 103 cmbsf | place: Arctic Ocean: Southern Knipovich Ridge | collected 2010
CAAATTCTTGTACATATTCAACTGCATATCCATTTAATAATTTAAGTTTAACGAATATAAAGGCAGCCATTGTTGACTTCCCAATTCCTGGAGCTCCAATGAGATTGATTAGATATGTTCTTTTGCTCATTTGTATAATAGTTGTACATATTATAATACATTTATAATATACACCATAACTATCAATTTTTTTATAAACATACTCATGTATTATATATGACAAAATGTTACCAATTTATGCATACCATTTTTCATATGGTAAATCACCCATATCAGTTAATAATTTAGATATTTCTTTGATTATATCCATATCTGTTATTTTATTTTCAGCAATATTTCTTAAAAATTTTTGTTTAAGTTTATCTTCAAGCATGTGACATCCTTCAATACTCGGAATTTTTTCACATATTTTTAATGATTGCAATGTTATATCTATAGTCAAAACTGGTGTTTTCTGTAATAACTTTTCTAATTCATCCCATTTTTTTTCTTCATCATCATCATCATCTTCTTCTTCTTTCTGTAACCTTTTTTTGAGCTTTTCATATTTTTTTTTATACTTTTCATATTTTTTTTTATAATCAGTCATATAATATAATTTTTGAAAATAATAAAAAAACCATTATATAAAAATATTATATAATGGTTTTTTTGTTTTAGTACTTACTCAAATATATAATATATACACATATATATATGGATTATCATCATAAATATATAAAATACAAGACTAAATATATGAACCTAAAAAATAAACAATCTGGTGGTGGATATCTCCAGGATTTTATGTTATTAAGTGATGATTTTGAAAATCATGGTTATATACCAAAAAAATATGCGTACAATGCTAATTTTCCCCCAACACTAAAATGGTACCACCCACCAGAAGACACTAACAGTTTTGTTTTAATCATGACAGATATAGATGCTCCTACATTTACTCACTGGATGGTGTGGAATATATCTAGAGATATTAAAATTATGACAAAGAATGACTATATACAATATGGATGGCAAATTGGATATAATAGTTTTGGAAAAAGACTATATGCTGGGCCATCGCCTCCCAAAGGACAAACACATACTTATTTATTTACATTATACGCATTAAGTGATATGATTCATGTAGACATAAATATAAATAGAGAAGATTTATTGAAAACTATTGAGCCATTGGTATTAGGAAAATCTGTTTTAGCTGGAAGATTTGCTTCAAGTTAAATTCCTTATTTTGCGAGTATGCCGAAGGCATAGCTTGGTACAATTAGTTAATCATAATATCAATACAAAAATATACAGTGGTTTTAAATGGAATATTGCAAAAATATATAGATGTTTAAAGATGAAAATAATATTTATATTTATATATATATAAATATAAATATTATGTGTGGTATAACTGCCTTCATTGGTTATTTTAGTGGATACAAATATGTATTACATGGTATGATAATGTTATCATCACGTGGATATGATGCATTTTCTATATCAGGATTAGATAACACATCAAATGAATTCCTAGTCAAGAAATATGTAAAATCTCCTGATTATTCTGCAATTGATAAATTAAGTGTTTTTGAAAAATATTTTGCTAATTGCCAATCAATTACAAGTTTTTCAAGATGGAGAACTTCAAGTGCCAACACGGTAAATAACATGCATCCATTCACCGACTTCACTAATACATTCTCTCTCATCCACAACGGTATCATAGAAAATTACACCGACTTAAAAAAAGAACTTGTAACAAAATATAAAATTCCATTTAAAACTCAAACAGATTCGGAGATTATAGTTCAGTTAATTGGTTTATATTATCAACAAACTAATAATGTGACAAAGGCAATTGATATGGCGTTGGATAGATTGGAGGGAACATATGCGTTCGTTATTTTATGTAAGGCAACACCGAATAATATGTATATGACGCGTCATGGATCTCCATTATTAATAGGGTTTGGGGAGGATTTTGCGATGGTTGCGAGTGAGCAAAGTGGGTTTTCCGAGTACATACAGAACTATATATGTCTTAAGGATAATGATGTCATAACACTAACTAAGAAAGATGGAAAGATTGAGTATAATAAAATGCATAATTATGCAGTGTGGAAAGTTACCGCTAAAGATATTTCTTTGACATCTGCACCATTTAAAACTTGGATGTTAAAAGAAATTAATGAACAATATGATGCATCATTACGAGCTATCGGTGGGAGATTACTTAATGATACAGAAGTAAAATTGGGTGGATTAGAGTCACATACAGAAATGTTGAAAAAAATGGATCATTTGATTTTGTTAGGATGTGGTACGTCTTATAATGCTGGATTACTTTGCTTGAATGTATTTAAAAAGATTAGTGGTTTTAATACTGTTCAGATATTTGATGGGGCTGAGTTTGAGATGGAAGATATTCCGAGGGTTGGTTCGACATGTTTAATTTTATTGACACAATCTGGCGAAACCAAAGATTTATATAGATGTTTACCAATTGCTAAAGAAAATGATTTATTCACTATCGGTGTAGTAAATGTTGTTGATTCATTAATTGCGAGGGAGGTGCATTGTGGGGTATATTTAAATGCTGGAAGGGAAGTTGCGGTGGCATCAACTAAGTCGTTTACATCCCAAATTCAAATATTACATATGATAGCTATTTGGTTTGCACAGAATAGAAGGATAAATGAAATTCATAGATACGATATAATTAAAGGTCTGAGGAGTTTGCCATATGATATTAAGAGTGTTATAGCTGGAACGGATGAAAAATGTAAGGAGGTGGCGATGTATTTGAATAAATACTCTCATATGTTTGTGTTAGGGAAAGGGAATGCTTACGCAGCCTCGCTCGAAGGTGCTCTCAAAATTAAAGAAATTGGGTATATACACAGCAGTGCTCATAATACGAATAGCCTCAAGCATGGATGCATGGCGATTTTATATGATTCATACCCAGTTGTATTTATTGTACCCGACGATAAGTATTTTAAATCTAATATGAATGTGGTTAATGAATCTAAAGCAAGGGGGGCGAAAATTATTTGTATCAGTAATAAGGATCTAAATGATACAAAATGTGATATTAAAATTAAAATCCCTAATAATAAAATTTTTGCACCATTATTATCTGTTATTCCCATGCAATTGGTATCATATCATATAGCTATAATGCAATCCAGATCACCCGATAGACCGAGAGGGCTTGCAAAAATATGCACTGTATAGCCTGTATAATACCATTATTATTATATAGTTAAGCTTTAATAATATAATAATACATATTTAATAAAATATTTTATTCTTCATAATATTTCCATTTATATTTTCCCAAATGACTTACTTTTCCTCTTAATACATACCATAATGATAATGAGGATATATGCAATGTTTTGGATGCATATGATTTACTTCTCCAAATTTTTATTAAATTATCATCCAAATCATACTGTGCTATTTTTCTTGATTTGATATTACCAAAAATTACAGCAGCAACTATATTTTCCCTATGTGTAACCCATTCTAAATTACTTAATTTATTATTATGTTTATTATGATCTATATGATTGACTTCTTTTTTATTATCTGGATTTGGAATAAACGCTCCTGCAACTAATTTATGTATACAATATTTTTTACTTTTTTTATTTTTTTGTAACCCAATCATTTTATAAATTAAACCGCTTGGGTGTAAAAGTTCATTATTTTTATTTTTAATCCTTCCTAGATTTGATATTTTATAATTTTTATAACTTTTTATAGTTTTCCATATTTCTCCATATAAATCTTTATCAATATGTTTAATCCATTTAAATTCATTGTATGATATTTTTTTTTCATATATTCTTCTAAATTTACCTCTAGTCATTTTTAAATATTCACTTGCTTTTTTTATAGATTCAAATGTATTGATAATTTTTCCTGTATCAATGTCTATTTGATCTATTGTTGAACCATGTCCACCTGCTTTAATAAGATTATTTCTATGAGCATGTAATGTATTTTCTGAATATGTTACAAATTCTAAGTTTTCTACTTTATTATTACTTTTGTTACCATCTTTATGATTAACTTCTGGATAATTGGATGGATTTGGTATAAATGCTCCTGCAACAAGTCTATGTATTCTCATACCTTTGTATTTTTTAAACTTACATAAATTTATCTGCATATATCCATTTTCTGTTTTTGTAGGTTTTAAAAGATTATTTGTAATTATATTCATTATTCTCCCGTATGTTGAAATTTTATAATTCTCATAACCTTCCACGATTTTCCATTTTTCATTTTCTAACGATATGATTATATCTTTTTTAATATCCCTTCTATTTTTTTTTAATTTTTCTTTCATAGAAATCCACTTAAGATTATTTACATAATTATTTAATTTATTACCATCTATATGATAAACTATTGGATAATTATTTGGATTTGGTATAAATGTTGTAGCTACTAATCTATGAACTAATTTTGTACAACATTTATTATTACTGTCATATATACTTTTTTGGTAATAGCCTTGCAGAGTTTGTATCAATTTAGATACTTGTTGTGTATATCCATGACGAATTCGACCAAAATTAGACACCTCGTATTTATTATATGCCTGAATAATCTTCCAATGTTCTCCATTTACTTTATTATTATTATTAAGTTTTTTTAACTTTTTATTATTAATCTGTTGTTGTCTATCTTTATCACTAATCCATTCAATATTTGTAACCATGTTATTAGATTTATTATTATCTTTGTGATTTATATATCTATAATTATGTGTATTAGATAAAAATGCATCTGCAACCAATTTATGAACATATTTTGTGTAACTTTTATTATTTGAAGAAATTTGCAGTGTCATATAATTACTAAATTTACGAATTGATGGAGATAATATTCGTGTTGTAATATTATTTTTCACACGACCCATATTTGATACTTTATAATTTTCGTAACCATCAATTTTCTTCCAAATTTCCCCATCTAATGATTTCCATTCTTCTTTTATATCTGTAATTATTTTTCTACCTGCCATTATTTTTTTAGAACTTGATACCCATTCTAAATTATCTAAATTATAATTTAGTTTATTACCATCTTTAAAATTAACATATTTATAATTATTTGGATTAGCTATAAAAGCTATAGCAACTAATCTATTTATTTTTTGACACGATGAAATTCCATTATTCTTTTTTAATCTTAGTTTTCCATTTTTTGGTATTTTTTTATATTTCCATTCATCTCCATCTTTAATTTTAATCCTTCCTTTATTAGAAATCTCATATTTTTCAAATCCTTTTATTGTCATCCATTTTTCTTCTTCCATCCTATATTATCATATATTATTTTATACTATATAATATTACGCAATCTTTAAATCAATATTATATAATGGTATATTCATACCAAGAAATAATTTTATTTTTAATTTTTTTATCTTTTCTTCTGCTTTCCAATGAATATCCACATAATGTTACTATCTTTCTTAATAAAGTAGCCATATATGCTTTTCTAATATTTCTATTATAATAATCTAATTTAATTTTTCCAAAAGCTTTACATAGTTCATCAATATTATTATCAATAATAATTTTACATTGATTAGATAATATGTCATTTCTTTTAATATTTTTAAATTCTGTTATGTTTATAATATTTTCCATATTTAATTGCTTAAGTAACTCATTTAAAAATTTTAATGCTACTTTGTATTTAATATCGTCATTATTCACTTTAGGATTTTTTGGTTTTTTTGTATAAACATATGATTTTGTTTGATTTGTTTGAATATTAATTTCCATTTGGTATATATTATTTAATATATTATCAGGTAGATATATCTTTGTATATTTACCCTTGAGACCAATTGCTTTTATTTTATCTTGTCTTGATATATTCATTTTATATATATATATACATATATTATTTTTAAATGTATTATAATAAATAGAATATTTTATATAACATTCATAAAAATAAACCAAACACTTAATTTTGACATTTATAGTCAGACATAAATAAAAAATAAACAAAAAATAAACAAAATAAAACATTACCATTTAATAGTGTATTTAGCATCATGATATCTAGGTTTTTTATATCTAGATTTTTTATGTCCAGATTTTTTGTATCTTGCCGCGTGGTCTTGATACGTCAATGGTGCAATACACTTGTGAGCAGAATCATGCACAGAATCACGCTCAAGTGCCTCCACGAATTCTTTATCTCCCATCATTATCTCCTTAATTTTTTTACCGATCTTCTTTATTTTTTCTGGTTCACATGCTGCTATCCATAAATTAATGAACATTTTTTTTCTTATTTGTTTGTTGCTTCTACGGTTGCTGCTTCTACGGTTGCTGCTTCTTTGGTTGTTGCATTTTTGTCCACAACATATGCCATTAACATAACTATCTAAATCTCCATATAGTTTTCCTCCAATTACTGACATCATACATCTTTCCCAAATATCATCCACGTGCTTTTCTTTTTTCATATTGAAAATAGATACATCAATATGAAAGGTCCATGCACCACCACCAAAATTTTTAGCATCGTCATCCCATGGCTTGATGTCATTTCTGAACATTCTATATTTGATACCATAATTTAATTCAGATATTTTAGGTATATGATTGACCACATACCAAAACGATGTAACAGAATCAAATTTATATATCTTCATTAATTTATCATTAAAGTTACTGTCACAAAGCTTGCAAATTTTATTTGTCCACATTGTCCATGGAGTTTTCAGAGGATACATAGGAGTTTTCAGAGGATACATATTTAATTAAACGCTTTCTTCGGTTATATTAACAATACAATGATACTAATATTGTAATGTATCCATCAATCATTTAGAATTTCAATTTTTTGTTGTTGTGATGAGAAGCACAACAACAAAAAATCATGTAAAGGAAAGCGCAGCTTTCCGTCACGCTTTGTTAATAAAATGCAAAGCATTTTATTAATCAAAGCCTGCGCCCAATAAGAATATTAATGTAAAGGAAAGCAAAGCTTTCCATCACATCAATATTTTATTTGAGGCGTCACATCAATTTTTTTTATTAGTATAGCACAAGGCTAAACATTCGTATAATTTTTAGCATTATGCACATCAATTTTTTTTGATCTTATTAGATGACAACAGTATTACATTTACCTTTTATATTAACTAATCCTTGTGTTTTTGTTTTTTTGACATTTTTTATTTGTGTATAATTAACTTTAACTTTTCGCAAATATTTATATTTAGTATGTTGCTTTACTAAATCTGCACAATATTTTATCATTTGTTTGTTTATGGGATGTTTTCTATTACACGAAATAATTACATGACATGATGGTAGGTTGGCTAAATGAAACCAAATATCCGTCTGCTTACTTTTTGATATAATCATATCATTATCTGCTTTATTTTCTCCAATAAGTATGTTATTGTATTCATATGTTTCATCCACAAGCACCATATGTATGTTATTTATATAAATATATTAAATATATACATATAAATAAAAAATCAATATTTTTAGCTAAACTAATATTTACAAATTCAAATAAAAAAATTAATATTTACAAATTTAAATGTATTTACATATACATCCTACTAATAAAATTATTTTTCCCAACGTGTTCACTAAATAATATATCTATGTTCCTTCTGTTCAAAACTAATGGTAACTTAAAATTTGGTATATTATATTTTAATTTTATAGAACTGGTATTTTTATTACCAATGTTAATCTGTTTCAGAGTGTTAAATCGTCCTAATATTGTAGATAAATTTCTTTCTAATTGTCTCACACCCTTTTCTTCAATTCTTGATTTTGATACAATATAGCTTACACTTTCTTTCGTAATAACTATATCATTGGGATTCATATTCAGATTCTTCATTATTTTTGGAATCATAAAACCATATCCAATGTTAACCTTATCTTTGCGTGTGTACTCATCGAACTGTGTTAGTTGTAACCTATCTAATAAAATTTTATCTATTTTACTTACATCATTGATCGCCAATATGATAACAAGTTGAGATAAATCGATAGGTATTCCCGATAAATATTCATCCTTGAACTCATGATTTTGCGTATAGTCTAATATATGCAATAATGTTGATACAACTTCTTGACCCCTTGGTGTATTTTGTAGCTTATCTAATTCATCAAAAAATAGTATACCATTTTTGGCTTTCATAGACTCCATTGCTTTTGCTACTTCACCACACTCGCTCCCGAGATAAGTAGCACTATGACCCTTCAAAAAACTGGCATCTTTTGTACCACCAAGTGCTATTTGATAAAATGGTAGACCCATCGCATCTGCAAGATGTCGGGCAAAGGCTGTCTTGCCGGTACCAGGTGGTCCTATAAATCCAACCATCTTTTTTTTTGTATTAGGATTACTCCACATAGCACTGATCATATCAATTATTTTTTCTTTTGCAGATTGCTGACCATATAAGTTCTTTTCCATTGAACTGTACACTTTTTTAATCAAATCAAATGGCAAATTATATTTTTCTTTTATATCAATGATATTATGAGGAATTTTCAACGCGTGATTTAACCACTTTGTTACTTTTATATATTCAGGATCATTTTCTTTTAGATTTTTGATCTCTTTATACTTATTCCATATGATTGATTTAATATTATCCGGAATATTTGCTTTTATTATTCTTGAATAAATTGGTTTATTTATATCTTTTTCATCCTGAAATCTATTAACTATTGTTCTGTCTTCATTTGTCATAAATTCCGAGTAGTTTCTATCATATTCGTAAAACAATTTATCTATATTCTCCCTGTTTAATACTATTGGTAATCTGAAATTTGGTATATTATATTTTAATTGAATGGAACTTGAATTTTGATTACCTTGCTTTCCAATGTTAATCTGTTTTAGAGTGTTAACTCGTTCCAATATTGTAGATAAATTTCTTTCTAATTGTCTTACACCATATTCCTCAATTCCTGATTTTGACACAATATACTTCACACTATCTTTTGTTATAACTATATCATTGGGATTCATATTCAAATTCTTCATTATTTTTGGAATCATAAAATTGTATCCAATGTTAATCTTATCTATTTTTGTGTAGTTAGTGAATTGTGTTAGTTGTAATCTATCTAATAAAACTTTATCTATTTTTCTTACATCATTGATTGCTAATATGATAATAAGTTGAGATAAATCGATTGGTATACCTGATAAATAGTCATCCTTAAACTCATGATTTTGGGTATAGTCTAATATATGCAATAATGTTGATGTTACTTCTTGACCATTCGGTGTATCTTGTATTTTATCTAGTTCATCAAAAAATAGTATACCATTTTTAGCTTTCATTTGTCCTAATGCCTTCGCAATCTCTCCGGATTCTGATCCAACATATGTAAAATGATGTCCTTTTAGGAAACTAGGGTCTCTTGCACCCCCGAGAGATATTTGATAGAATGGTAAACCCATTGAATCTGCGAGATGTCTGGCAAAGGCTGTTTTACCGGAACCAGGTGGTCCTATAAATCCAACCATCTTTTTTTTTGTATTAGGATTACTCCACATAGCACAGATCATTTCAATTATTTTATTTTTTGCCAAATATTGACCATATAATTTCTTTTCCATAGAAGTATATATCTTGTTAATTAAATTGAATGGCATGCTATATTTTTCTTTAATATTAATGATATTTCGCGGAATATTTAATGCGCGATTTATCCAATTGATACCCTTTAAATATCCACTATCGGATTCTCCTAATTTTTTGATTTCTTCATACCTCTTCCATATGATAGATTTAATATCGTCCGGAATATTGGCTTTTAATATTCTTAAAGGAACTGGATCAGTTGTTTTTCCTATATTTTTCAATCTAGTAACTTGTATTCTATCTTCATCTGTCAGAAATGTTGTGTCACTAATTTTCTTGTATAACTTACGTTTCAAATCTAACCAGAATTGGGTATCTTTTTTGTAACTATTTAATACTCTAAATTCTTCCATTATTTCTACTTTATCCTCGAATGACATGCTAGATTTCATAATATCTCTCTCTGTAATTAACCTCTCCTTAATTTTTGTATCTATTTTTTCAAATGCTGGTTTAAATATTTTCAATTCTTCTGGTGTACATTTTGTTAGCCATCTTCTGTTTTTTTCACCAAGCTTTTCCTTAAGCACATCTATGAATGTATGTATAATTTCTGGTGGTATATCTAGGTCATTTTTAGCTAATTTTCTTCGTTTTTTATCCTGGTCTCCTTGGTCGTCGGATTGACGTTTACGCTTTCTTGTTCTTAAATCATATTTACTGTTCTTCTTTTTGTTAGACTCATTATTATCATCCATATCATCATCATCTTCTACTTCCATATCTTCATCATCCATACCAGCATCTTCATCATCCATACCAGCATCTTCATCATCTATATCAGCATCTTCATCATCCATACCAGCATCTTCATCATCTATATCAGCATCTTCTTCATCTTCTATTTCTTCCTTGTCTTCATAATCCAACTCACCATTTTCTATTTCTTGATTTTCATCATTCATATCAGCATCTTCTATTTCTTTGTCATTATCATCCATATTAGTATTTTCTACTTCTTCCCTATATTTTTCCTTATTTTTATCATATTTAATTTGTGATTCATTTATTTGATCGTCATACATATCAACATCTTTTTCTTCTTCACCTTCATCTTCTTCTTCTTCTTTATCATCAACTATATTGATGTTGTTGTTATTTGTATTATCATTATCATTATCATTATTGTTATCATTATTGTTATCACTATTATCTATATGATCTATATTACCTGTAGCAGTCCTAAATATATAACCGTTTCCATTATTTATATTGATATAATGATAATCGTTTATGTCGATGTAATCGTCATCACTATTATCAATAAAATTATTAAAATTATTATCAAATGGATTATTCATATATTTGCCTCAACCGATACTTTTATATATATGATTACCTATGTTTATATATATATATTTGTCTCTAAATGTTAACATAATTATAAATCAACTTTTTTTGATTTAAAGGATATATACATACAATCTGACAAATATTACAATAAATAATTATTTATCGCAATATTTTCTCTGTTATGTATATACAAATAAAATGAATCATATATTGTGGGCAATCATAATTATAATTATTCTTTTTGTATTATTCATGTCAGGTAACCCAGTTGAGTGGTTCCGCCCTTGGAAAGGACCCCGTTGGAGATACGGTACATGGGGTAGATGGCGGTACCGTCCACATTGGTGGCCAGCGAGATTCTACAAACCTTGGTACAGTCGGTACTAAATGATAATAATATAATAATATTTAAAGAATTCGACATTATTATATATTATATGAAATGATAATTTGGAAAATTATACCGAATACAAATAATAGATATAAAATATCCAATTATGGAAAAGTATATTCACTATTATATAAAAAAGAAAAAAAATCACATTTATTCAAAGGAAAATTGGAAATTCAATTACATGTTGATAAAAACAAAGTCAAAAACTATTATATTCACAAATTAGTATATGAAGTATTCAAAAATAATGTCAAAAATAATAAATATGTATACCATATTGATAATGATATATATAACAATCATATAGATAATTTAAAGTTAATAAATATGAATGAATGTAAAGAAATTATAGATCCTCCAAAATTACAAAACGAAATATGGAAAGATATAGATGGTTATAAAAATAGATATAAAATATCAAACTTGGGACGGATTTATTCTTGTGTATCAAATAAATTATTAAAACAACAGACAGATTATGGGGATTATAAAAATATTAAATTGACTGATAAAAAAGGCAAACGAAAAAGTTTTCTAATACATAGACTGGTAGCACATAATTTTATAGGAAAAATACCAAAAAATAAAGTTATTGATCATATTGATAGAAATAAACTAAATAATAATAGAACGAATTTAAGAATTGTCACAGTTAGTGAAAATAATAAAAATTGTGATCCAAAATCTCATTATATAATACAACAATATGATTTGGATGGAAATTTATTATATGAATACGATAAAATGAGTGATATATTGAAAAAATATAACATAAAATCATCAAGTAATATATATAATTGTATAAATGGATGTTATAAAACATCACATAAATTTATATGGAAATATAAAAATAAAGAAATTGAAATTATCAAAGACGACGATTTTAAACAAATAGGCATAGTAGATGATTATGATTTTTCTAATTATGAAATAAATAAATTTGGTCAAGTTCGGAATATTAAATCAAAAAAACTACTCAAACAAACAATACGCAACAGATATTACAAAATTAATTTAGTGATTAAAAATAAAACATATAAGAGACCAGTGCATAGGTTGATTGCTCATGTGTATATACCAAAAAAAAATAATAAATATAATGTAGTAAATCATATTGATGAAAATAAATTAAACAATGATTTAAACAATTTGGAATGGACAACTTCTAAATTAAATACCCAACATTCTCTCGCAAAAAAAGTTAAACAACTTGATAAAAAAACAAATGAATTAATAAAAATCCACAATAGTATCAATGATGCATTTAGAAAATTAGGTAAACAAAGCGGAAGTAGTATTACATTAGTATGTAATGGCAAACGAAAGTCAGCTTACGGTTATAAATGGAGTTGGTGAAATAATCCATATTAATTAAACATAAAATTATATATTTTCCAACATATAATATATAATAAAAACATGAATTACATGATATGGATAATTATAATTGTTATTTTCGTTTTGTTTTTGCAAGGCCAAACCACTGAAAACTTTAGGGGTTGGAGTCCTTATAGTCGGCGGAAAGGACGTAGATTGAATTGGAGTCCTTTTAGTAGACAGTGGGGAGGACGTAAATGGGGTTGGGCTCCTTATAGTTGGGGGCACGGATGGGATCGTTGGCAAGGTCGCAGAGGACCACGGAGATATAGATATGATTGGGCATATGATTAATAGTACTAAATCATTAATTTATTGACTAGTAAATATAATGTATAAAATTATATATTTTCTATCATATAATATATAATAAAAACATGAAACAAGCTATTTTGATAATTATAATTGTTGTTCTTCTCGTTTTGTTTTGGCCTGGCCAAACCATTGAAAACTTTTGGGGTTGGCGCGGAGGACGCAGATGGGGTGGTTGGCGAGGAGGACGTAGATGGGGTCGTTGGCGGGGTATCCGGGGACCGTGGAGACGTGGATATAGTTGGAATTACAAACCTTGGAGGAGCTGGTGGGGTCACAGAGGACGATGGACACATCGATATCTTCCATATTGGTGGTACTAATTATTGAGTTGGTGATACCATTCATATTAATTAAATATAAAATTATATATTTTCTATCATATAATATATAATAAAAACATGAAACAAGTTATCTGGATAATTGTAATTGTTGTTCTGTTCGTTTTGTTTTGGCAAAGCCAAACCGTTGAAAACTTTTGGGGAGGCTGGAATTGGAGTCCTTATAGTTTGCGGGGAGGACGAGGATATGGTCGTTGGGGGAGAGGACGTGGACGAGGACGTGGACGAGGTCGTGGAGGACCATGGAGACGTGGATATGGCTGGGGTTACAGACCTTGGAATTGGTGGAATAGATGGTGGTA
>SDBT01012416.1_pt1 | contig 13679 bp, 10 predicted proteins | sample 2277101 | NCBI WGS metagenome assembly SDBT01 (sample SAMN10404973, study PRJNA504765) | marine sediment metagenome | isolation source: marine sediment core GS10_PC15, 103 cmbsf | place: Arctic Ocean: Southern Knipovich Ridge | collected 2010
CAAATGATACGGATATTAGAACAGGCAGATGCCCGAAAGCAGGAAACTGACCGGGCCATCTCGTCCATAATGGATGAGGGCGATTTGAAAAAACAAACCCAATTTGATCCGGCCCTAATGGGCGCAACGTCTTTTATGGAAGGAGATTATGGCAATAATCCGGCCGGCGGAGTCGAAGAAAACAAAGCCAATCAAAGCCAATCTTACGCTGCCAAACCCCCAAAAAGGGTGGGAAAAGGAGCAAGATCGGTCGGGGCAGCTACTCAATAACAGGATTTGCCCACATGAGGGTCGGGCTGGTCTGGGTTGGCCTCGTTTAATTTCGGATCGACGGTTTCATCGGCGAAGATTAAAGGGCAAATTCGTCGTAAGAAGATGGCTTGTATGTCAATACGCGATGCGTATCAAAGCCGGCCGGGACCTTTGTGCTGGCTTGGCGGTCGAAGTTCATTGTGGCGTTGCCCTCTATGACCATGGGATCGTCGGAGTAATTGATAATCGTGCCTTTGATCTGGGCCGCTACGTTACCGGAAAAATGTACGCCGCTGACAGCTACAACTCCCTCCAAAGTGGAGAAATTGCCCTGGAATGACATGGCAAAACCCGGAGCAACAATCGATGAACCGACTTCACTGCGAATCGCGTCGAATTCGGCGCCCCATGGATAAGGCCCACTGGCAAAGTTGCCGAGGATGTCGATTCTATCGGTTACGGGATTGGCCGTCACATCACCTTCACCGACGATGATGCCCTGCAGGGCCACGTTGCGTGTGAATGTGACAACATTAGGTGATTCGATGAGTAGAATTCCCTGAAGGATCACACTTTTGGGAAAGACGGGATTTGTCCCGGCAGCGATTGAGCAATTGACAAGAATGTTACTGGAACTTAAGTCGGTAGAAGAATCGATCACATCTCCTGTTGCATACGTCCCGAAACGTGCCGTATCGGGTTCGGGGAAGACTACGGGATCGACGCCTATGAAGACGTGGTTGTCTATGGCCGACTGGCCAGTATCTCCGGCTATTTGCACAGCGCCCGCAAAGTTAGCGTTAGCAGCCGCGTTGCCTATCATGACATCGCCGTCGAAATTTGTGTTGCCGCCCACCGTTAGTGCTATGGCGCTACTTGCGCTTTCGACATACAGGTCTGCTTCCCATGCAGAATTTACAGCAATCATTCTGGGATTGCCGGTATAATTAAGAGGGCCTTTAGTAGCCAGACCGTAATTAAAGATTGGCCATTTGTATGGTTCAATATCGAATTCGACTTTTATTGTCCGTGTAATCTGGGCATCGCCTCCGGTAGAGAAGATCTCCAGAACGCTGGAATTAGAGTCGCTGATACGCATTTGCCCGGCAAAGGTCTGTCCGGTTACCGAGTCCAGGCTAACCGGGAGTATTGAGCCGTCGTTTTCGAGCGTGATATTCGAGATGCTGTTGGCGTCCAGATCGTATTGCATGGTACTGATTATGGTGCTAAAATAATTGGCTGTCGGCGTCGAGCTTGGCATTGTGACGGGAGTCAACCAGTGCCGCTGTACCTCAAGCCCGGACGCGGCGCTGCCCAGCGCGCAACCGACCTTGTGATGGTTCGAGGCGAGTTGAGCGTTAGCGCTCGACATGGTTGCCATTGAGACAGCCAGAGCGGAAAATATAAGAACGAAAATCATTGCTATGATAAGTACAGCGCCTTCGCGCTTTGGATGAACTGTTTTTGTTACGGGTGCCATTTTTTCCCCCCCGGAAAAGCCCCATTTTAGACAGCATCTGATAACTTCTATTTGCTAACTAAAGTATATGAAATATTTACTGCAGATGCAACATAGTTGGAACGAACGGAGTAAAGGAGATGTGAATATGAATGACCTGTAAGAACTGTATAATACAGCCAAAGAGATGCTTTAAGGCCCGACTAAAAGCGAAAAGGGTGGTCTATATCAGCACTTCTGAATAAGAAGATGGGTTGTACTCCAATATTATTTCGGGCACAAAGCCGGCCGGGACTTCGGTTGTGCCGGAACGGTTGAAATAGAGGTCGCTGTTTCCTGACAGCGTCATTTCCTCGTCGGAGTAGTTGATGACCGAGCCGTTGATTGTTCCGCCGGCGTTGCCGAAGAATTCGACGCCGTTGCCGGCTATCGCGCCGCATAGCGCACTGAAACTGCCGCCGAACGATATGTGAAAACCCGGAGCCATTACGAATGTGCCTGTTTGGTCATGAAGCCCTTCGAACTGGGCCTCCTCCGGCAGGTCGGTGATGGGGTGGCTGTCAACATTGCCAAGGAATATGATCTGATTTACGCCGGAATTGTCTTGGATATCTCCGTCTCCGACAATGATGCCGGTTATATCCGCGCCTCCTGTGAATGTAACTACGTTGGGCGTTTCGATATAGACAATGCCTTTTAGTATCACTTGACCTGAGAAGGTTGGGTTGGTGTTCGCGATGATTCTGATGTTCTCCAAAGTAGCATCTGCGGAGGTGTCTGTATTGGTATCGACCACGGATGTGGCATAGGGCTCAAACTGGTCCGGATCGGGCTCGGGGAACTCGCTTGAGGGCACACCGAATGAGACGTGGTTGTCTATGGCGTCCTGGCCCGTTTCGCCGCCTATGCCGGCCTGGCCGCCCTGAAGGTACACGTTTGCAATGGGATTAGCGATGCTTACGTCACCGGCGATTTGCGAGTTGCCGATGATCGAAAGGGCGAGGTTGGAGTTCTCGCTTTCGATATAAACGCTCGCCTCAACGGATACGTTAACACCTTCGAGCTCGATATTGCCTGACAGCGACAAAGGGCCTTTCGTTGCTACGCCAAAGTCGAAGACGTTATTTGCTCTCTCGCCGATAACGTAGTTTGCTCTTATTGTGCTTGTTATCGAGCCGTAGGTGCCGGTGACATCGATCTGGACTGTTTCGGTGTCGAGTTGTGTAATCGTTGAGGAGAAACTGCTCCCGTTTGCGGAATCCAGCGTTACGCCCGGGATAGTTATGACAGAGGCTTCGTAGGAAGCAGCGACATTTGTGATGTAATTGGTTGTCAGCTCGTTTTGCAGCGTGCCTGCAATTTGATTGAATCTATCGGCCTCGAGTGTCGTTCCGGGTATTGAAACCTGGTTTAGCCAGAAGCGAATAACATCGAAGCCCGATTCGGCACAGGCCCTTGCGCGATTTGCCTTGCGATGGTTCTCGGCGATTTGTACATTGGTGCCGGACATTTCGGCCATCGAGACAGCCAGAGCCGAAAAGATAACCACGAATATCATGGATATGATTAGAACAGTACCTCGATTCTTTGAGCGAGTTGAGTCGCTTGCGTGTGTCATTTTTCTCCCCCCTTATCGGAAAAACGCCACTTAAGAAGCCCCTGATAAAGTATACGACATTTTTGTATATGGGCAAATAAACTTACATATTTCATGAATTATTATGGGGGCCTTGAATGATCTGGAAAAATGCCCGATAAGAATAATTGAGAGCAGTTAAAACATGGCTATTCGGTGCTCTGGCGCTCGGCAAAATATGAGCTGCGGGCGAATGGGCCGGAGATTACCCAGGAAAATCTCAATTCGACGGCTTTCTGCTTCCAGAAATCGAATTTGGCTGGAGTTACATATTCGATAACATCGAGCGAATCCTTTGAGGGCTTGAGGTATTGGCCGATTGTGATTCTATCGCAGCCGGCATTGAGCAAATCCCTCAAGACCTGCTCGACCTCGGCGTCGGTTTCTCCCAGTCCGAGCATGATTGAGGATTTCGTCTGGACCTCATTATATTGCTCCTTCGCCATTTTCAGCAGATTCAGAGACAGTTGATAGTCTCCGCCGGTTCTGGCGACCGGGTATAGCGAAGGAACCGTTTCCACGTTATGGGCGAATACGAACGGCAGCGAATTTTGCAGGATTTGCAGGGCCCGGGCCTGGCAGTTGCGAAAGTCGGGTGTGAGTATCTCAAATTTTATGTCCGGGCACAGCAGCCTGACACTGTCGATGCAATCGCGAAAGTGGCCGGCGCCGCCGTCAGGCAAATCATCGCGATCGACGCTGGTTATGACCAGGTATTTCAATTGCATTTGTTTTGCCATCTGGGCCAGGCGCGACGGCTCGGTCTTGTCCGGCGGTTCGGGTCTGCCGGCTGCTACTGAGCAGAATTTGCAATTTCGCGTGCAGATGTTACCCAAAATCAGGACTGTTGCCGTTCCCCTCGACCAACATTCGCCTCGATTGGGGCAATTTGCATTGCTGCATATCGTCTGCAGACCCAGAGAGTCGAGGATTTTACTTGTTTGCTGGAAACTGCTGCCGGCCGGCAAAGGCCTGCGGAGCCAGGGCGGCAGCCTACGGCTTTTGTGTTTCGTGCTTTGTACTTTGTGCTCTTGCATTCTATTGTTCGTCTGACGAAAAGTGCTCTGTGAGCAGTTTAGCTAACTTTTGCTTTATGTGACTCATTGAGTGTTCTTTGCCGGTTTCTTTCAGCACTGATGTCATTTTGACATTGTCCAGGCCGCAAGGTACAATGAAATCGAAAATGCTCAGGTCGTTTTGGATATTTATTGCCATGCCGTGATAGGTGATAGATCTCGATACGCGTACGCCGATAGAGGCGATTTTTCTTTCGCCGATCCATAAACCCGGGGCGCCTTTTCGCCTTGTGCTGTGGACATCTAATTGCTTTAGCAATTCTGCTCCGATTGCTTCCAGCTCTCTGATGTATTCGTTGATTCCGAGGCCTGTTTTCTGCAGGTTCAGGATCGGATAAAAGACAAGCTGGCCCGGATTGTGAGCCGTAGTGCCGCCGCCTCTGCGGACATCCACTACGTCGATATGCTTTTGTGCCAGATCCTTCCGGTTGACTAAAAGTTTGTTGGAGCTTTGCCGGGCGCCGAGTGTAATAACGGCAGGGTGCTCGACGATTATAACGGTATTCGGTATCTCGTTTTGTTGCCTCTTCTTGCGTAACAGTTGCTGCATCTGCAGGATTTGACGGTAATTGGCGAGTCCACAATCACGGATTTGCAGGAGGCAGTTTTTATCTTGTTTGGCCACGAGGTTTTGCAGATTCCAGCTCATTAAGCGTATTTCTTTCTTTGGGCACAGATTTCATGGACTGCATTTTAATCATGGATTCCGCGGATTGCACGGATTTTCCCTCGGATATGACGGACCCTAAGTGAACTGCAACAGGGATTTATACTTTCAGGATAGCGCGGAATAGATATGTAAAAAAAAGACTGATGACTACTTACGGTCATCAGTCTTTGCTTTTCTTTTCCACTGCCCCGCTCATCCGAAAGCCACAGACTCTTCACTGCCCTTGTAATTATGTAAATAACTATGCTAAAAGAGCTTTTTATCTACTCATACTCAAAGGCGATTCCAACGCCTATCTCTGCATTTTCGAGCAGATTCTTTCGGTCCACCCTGACAATTTTACCGCTTTTGATACGGGCAAATTGCCCTTTTTCCATCGCCAAAGTCTCTGATCGCGGGAAATTCAGCTCCACGAGATGGCCTGTCCGGATAGGTGCCGTTACCGGAAGTGTAATAAAGACGCCTGTCTTGCTGATATTACAGCTTCTGCCGTTAACGAACCTGTTCGCTTCCGGTATCCAAACGCTGACAGGCCAGGCGACACTGCTCCGGCTATCTTTTCGCTGCTCAATTAAAGCCTGCATAGTTTCAATCTCCTTAAATAGTCGTTCCACCAATGATATGTTTTATCGGCAATGTTAAATTGGATAGATTAGAATATTTGGGCAAATTAATTAGATTTCTCAAAAAAGTCTTTGCTGCTAGCTATGCCGCTTTGTAATAGGTTTTTTTATCAGACGTTCTTTTGATAAAATTGATGAAAACAACCTGGGTGAATATATCAAATACCCAAATGGATTGGATTCGGTAGTTTCGAAGTAATGGCTGTTGAAAGAAAAACGCAGATTACCCATTTTAACTTGGTTATTTGGCTAAAACCTGAAGGCCCACAGGATAACTCAAACTTAGGTTTTTTTGAAGTACCTCAGCAGCAAAAACACGAATCGTTGTAACTATTATTATTCAAGACACTTACGCTTGTTCGGATAGATGGATGCTTCCTCCGGGCTACGCAAAAATGTTTGCCAAGTTTATGCTGTTGCGAAACTACGGGATTTTGGTTGTATTTGAAATGCTGGTAGCTTGGACATAATCCTATATTTGAGGGGATTTTCCTTGACGATAAGAGGGCTAATGTGGTATAAATATAATCTATCGCAATCGTTGATTTGTAACTTTCAATTGATGGATGCTATTCGTTGTTTGAGGAGAACGAGGAAGTTTCAGGCCGTAAAATCATTCCGGGCAGGGATGGATGAGAAATATTGTGAAGAAAATCGTTCATTATCAACCTTTTTTAATAAGGAGGATTATTATGAGTAGGAAAAAAATTTGTTTGATTTGCTTTGTCTCGGTGCTGAGCATGGTTCTGGCAAGTACGGCCGGAGCACAAAATCAGATTCCCAACTGGGAGTTTGATCAGCCGATGGATCTTCTCAGCATTTGGCGTATTTGGACAGACGACAATTTCTCCAGCTTGTCCATCGTGGAGGACGCCGCGCTGTCCGGCAAAAACGCCATGAAGGTGGACTTTGTGCCGGGGGCATCGGGGGAGATGCTGGTTTTTATGTCATTTCTCGAGCTCAAACAGGGCGCCACCTATACAATCAGCTTCATGGGCAAGGCCGACGCCCCGAGGACGGTCAACGTGCAGCTACAGGCCCGCGCGACTAGTGCTCAGCCCTGGCACGTATACTGGATTGAAACCGTAGATCTGACCACCGAAGCACAAACCTACACCTACCAATACACTCATGCGGATGCGACCGTAGGAGGAACCGGCGTCTTCGATGACGACATAGACTTGCATTTCAACAACGCCGGCAGCGATATAGATGTCTATTACGATCACATCTGGATGGGCGAGGGTTCCCCGCCTCTTCCGATTGCTCCCACCTCGGCGCACAGTCCCAATCCGGCGAATGGCGCGATCTATACCTTGACGTATGCGACCCTCGGTTGGACGCCAAGCGATAACGCCGTCTCACACGATGTTTATATGGGCGATAATTTCGATGACGTGAACGACGGCACCGGCGATACATTCCGAGGCAACCAGGCATTGGAATCGACATTTTTTGTTGCCGGCTTTACCGGGTATGCTTATCCGGACGGTCTTGTTCCAGGAACGACTTACTATTGGCGAATCGATGAGGTAAATGATGCGGATCCGAATAGTCCATGGAAGGGCCAGGTCTGGAACTTCATGATTCCGTCCCTGAAGGCCTATGACCCGGTTCCAGGCGACAGGAGCCATTTTGTAGACGCGGAAAATCCGGTTCTGAGCTGGACGACCGGTCTCGGTGCGGCATTTCATACCGTCTACTTCAGCGACAATTTCGATGATGTTAATGACGGCGTTGATGGTTCTCAAGTAGGCTCTACAGCCTACACACCAGGTCCTCTTGAAATAGAGAAAACGTATTTTTGGCGTGTCGATGAATTCGATGCCGCCGCCGCCACGCACACAGGCGATGTCTGGAGCTTTACGACTGCAAAAGTCGGCGGCGGTATTCGAGCCGATTACTACAGAGGCATGAACTTTGAAAATTTCGTACTGACCCGCACAGATCCTGAGATCAACTTCAACTGGGGCGATCCCGGTGGACCGGATGCAACTGTCGGTGATGATAACTTCTCGTGCAGATGGACCGGTGAGGTGGAGGCGGCATTTACTGAAACCTACACCTTCTACGCCGCTGCCGACGACGGTGTGCGTCTGTGGGTGGATGGCATACAGCTTGTTGATGCCTGGATAGATCAGGGCACGACCGAGTACAGTGGAACTATTGACCTTATCGCCGGCAATACTTACAGCGTTGTAATGGAGCAATACGAGAACGGCGGCGGTGCAGCGGCATATCTCCGATGGTCGAGTGCGTCCACGCCAAAGCAGATAATTCCGCAGGCGGCATTGGCTACACCGGTCAAGGCCAGCAGCCCGAGTCCATTCAATGGAGCGACCGGCACGAAAATGACGCCGATTCTAAGGTGGGGCGCTGGTGATTTCGCCGCTTCACATGAGGTGTACTTCGGCACCGATGCAGATGCCGTCAGGAACGCCACAACAGCTTCGCCCGAGTACATAGGCCCCAGGGCACTCGGCGACGAGAGCTACGATCCGGGCAAACTCGCCTGGTTTACAGAGTATTTCTGGCGTGTCGATGAAGTCAATAACCTCAATCCGGACAGCCCGTGGATAGGCAACCTCTGGGGCTTTACGACGGGTGACTTCCTCGCCGTGGATGACTTCGAGGCCTACAATATCGGCGACAATGAGATATGGTTTTCATGGCATGATGGGCTTGGCGCCGGCACGCCGGGTTCTCCCGATTTCGTTCCGAGTAACGGCACCGGATCTATGATAGGCGACGACACCACTAACTCTTATACCGAGGAAACCATCGTTCACGGTGGCAGCCAGTCGATGCCGTACTGGTACGACAACGATAAGCAGGGCTTCAACAAGTATTCAGAGGCTAAGCTGACGTTGACCGCCCCGCGTGATTGGACAGAGGAAGGCGTCGCCGAATTGTCGCTGTGGTTCATAGGCTATCCGGGATCGGTCGGCAGCTTCGTCGAGGGACCGGTCGGTACCTACACAATGACCGCCTCCGGCGCTGATATCTGGGCAGTGAATGGCGTGGAAGCTGATGAGTTCCACTTTGCCTACAAGATGCTCTCCGGCATCGGCTCGATCCAGGCCCAGGTGCTCAGTATCGATAACACAAACGACTGGGCCAAGGCCGGCGTTATGATTCGCGAGACGCTGGACCCTGATTCTGCGCACGCGTATATGGTTGTGACGCCTACTCAGGGCGTTTCCTTCCAGCGTCGTCCCGGCACGGGCGTTACAAGCACAAGCGCAAACTCGACGACAGGCACTGAAACCGCACCTTACTGGGTGAAGATCGAACGTGACATAGCCGGCAACTTTATAGGGTCCAGTTCAACCAACGGCTCGGTATGGACACCGCTGGACATACCTGTGAACATTGCGATGGGTTCGAATGTCTATATCGGTTTGGCAGTGACAAGCCACGACACTGCTCTGACATGCCAGGCCGTATTCTCCAACGTCACGACTGCCGGCTCGGTCAGTCCGCTGTGGGCAAACCAGGATATCGGCATAACCAGCAATGCTCCTGAGCCGCTTTACGTGTCGGTATCCAACAGCGGCGGCACACCTGCGGTTGTAGTCCATGACGATCCGGCCGCAGCAACGATAGACACCTGGACCGAGTGGGTAATCCCGCTTCAGGATTTAGCAGATAAAGGCTTAATCCTGACCAATGTTGACAGTATAGCGATTGGCCTTGGAACCCAGGGTAACATATCAATCCCCGGCGGTTCCGGTAAGATGTACTTTGATGATATCCGGCTTTATCGGCCGCGGCCGCAGCCATAAACTAAAACCAGGCCGGCGGAAAATTTAGTTGCCGAGAAAGCAGATTCGCATAAGTTTGGGGCCTATACCGAGTGATACGGTATAGGCCCTTTGTCAATTGATTATTTGGTCGTGCGGAGGGATTTCCTGATTGTGGTTTAAGTAGAAAACCTTGCCATTTGGGGTATACTGTTGTATTTTTATACAGCCAATGAAAACAAAAGTATTAAAACTTGATGCCGCAAAGATTGACTCAGCGAAAATCAAAGAAGCAGCGGCGATTATCGAATCGGGCGGGCTTGTGGCGTTTCCTACTGAGACTGTCTATGGAATTGCCTGCCGGGTCAAAAGTGATTCGTTAACCAGGCTCGATAATCTCAAAGGTCGAACCGCCGATAAATACTACACTTTGCATATTGGTCAAAAGAGCGATGTCGGGAATTATGTACCCACCATCGGACTCAAGACTCAAAAACTGATTCAAAACGCCTGGCCCGGGCCTTTGACCATTGTATTCGAATTGGATAAGAAGGACATCGACAAACAGCACAAGATTCTCGAAAAAGAAGTTTTTGAATGTCTGTACAAAAATAATTCCATAGGTATTCGCTGTCCGGACAACACAATAGCTGCAATGTTGTTGCAGCAGACGAGCACTCCTGTGGTTGCGCCAAGTGCTAACATAACGGACAGCCCGCCCGCGGTTGATGCCGCTCAGGTTCTTGATCAGTTATCAGGTAAAATCGATTTGCTGCTGGACGCAGGTCCGTGTAAATACAAGCAAAGCAGCACGGTTGTTAAAATAGGTAAAAATGGCATGAGGGTATTGAGGCCCGGAGTATATTCACAGGCGGAATTAGAAGCGTTATCGCAGCTTCGGTTTTTGTTTGTTTGCACAGGCAATACCTGCCGAAGCCCGATGGCTGAGGGAATATTTCGAAAATATTTGGCAGAAAAATTACAATGCAATGTTGACGGCCTCGACAAAATGGGTTATAAGGTGAGTTCGGCTGGCATTATTGGTTCAGTTGGGTATCCTGCAACTGCTGAGGCGGTGACCGCTTGTGCCGCTAAGGGAGTAGATATAAAAGCTCATAGGAACAAGGCATTGTCCAGAGAGCTTATCGAACGAAGTGACATTATATTCGCAATGGAGCAAATACACCGGGACAGAGTTGTTCTTCTTGATCCGAATGCGGCGAACAGGTGTTTGTTATTAGCGGGCAATACGGGAGTTCCTGATCCGATAGGCCAACCACAACAGTCTTACGATAAGTGTGCGAAATTAATTGAAAGAGCCGTGCAAAAAAGGATTAGTGAGCTTGTGATATGAAAATAGCAGTTGGAAGTGACCATCGCGGCTTCGATATCAAACAGCAAATCATAGCCATAGCTACTGAGCTTGGCCATGAGTGTATCGATATTGGTACCGGCGATAACAATCCCGTTGATTATCCTGACTTAGCGTATTTGGCGGGGATGGCGGTATCCAAAAAGGAGGCCGACAGAGCTATTCTATCTTGTGCAACCGGGATCGGAATGAGTATGGCCGCTAACAAAGTAAAAGGAATCAAGGCCGCCTTGTGTCACGATGAATTAACTGCTCAGATTTCGCGTGACCACAACGATGCAAACGTTCTGTGTTTATCAGCAGATCAGGTTGGAATTGTATTACTGCGAAAAATTGTGGAAGTTTGGCTTAGCACCGAATTCCGCGGCGGAAGGCATGAAAGAAGAGTAAGAAAAATAGAGGCCATCGAAGAAGGCAAAGATCCCAGAGACATTTAGGATGGCCGACTTATAGCGGATATTTAGGGTGGGCAGGGAGGCCTGCCCTATAATTCTTCTCCTTGTAAGAGCTTGTGAATATTAGAGCCGATTACAGGCCGAAGGCTGGGGAAGAATGTTGCGGCTTAAGACACAACAACGTTAGACCTTGGCGGGAACTCGTTTAGGCTTAGTCGGGATGGTTTTTAGTGCCGCCTTGATTCTTTCTTTGCCGGCCAGGGTCTTGCGGCGTAACTTTTCTGTGGGACTGCTGCCTATCGCACGCAATTTGTTGTATCTGTTATCAAGCAGATTGTCAATCTTTGTTCGCTTCAGGTCCCGCAGTGTTTTCACGATATATTTCTCGACGTTATAGACGGTGTCGTGCAGATTACGATGAGCGCCGCCGAGCGGTTCAGGGATTACGGCGTCAACCAGGCCGAGCTTATGCAAATCCTTGCTGGTCAATTTAAGCGCCTCGGCGGCTTTTGGCGCCTGCGAGCCGTCACGCCACAGAATCGCGGCGCAGCCTTCAGGCGATATCACCGAATAATATGCGAATTCAAGCATTGCCAGTTTGTCGCCAACGCCTATTCCAAGAGCGCCGCCGGAACCGCCTTCTCCAATGACAATACAAATTATCGGTACCTTTAGCCGGGGCATCTGGCTCAGGTTGACCGCGATTGCCTGGGCCTGACCTCGCTCTTCGGCACCAATGCCCGGATAGGCTCCCGGCGTGTCGATTAGTGTGACGATAGGAATGCCAAACTTTTCGGCAAATTTCATCTTGGCCAAAGCCTTGCGATATCCCTCGGGATTTGGACATCCGAAATTACAGGCAATCTTCTGCTTTGTTGTTTTGCCTTTGTTTTGGCCGATAACCATCACTTTCTCCCTGCCGATCTGGCCGAGGCCTGTTATGATCGCACGGTCGTCGCCGAAGCATCTGTCGCCGTGCAATTCCCGAAAATCCTTTACCATTAAGTTGAGATAGTCGGATAGAAGTGGTCTGTTCGGATGACGCGCCACCTGAACCGTTTGCCAGGCGGTAAGATTCGAATAGATCGTTTTCAACTCACCGACCTGCTGGCGCTGGAGCTTGCGGATCTCAGTCGAATAGTCGATACCTTTTGTAGAACTGAGTTTCCGCAGCTCTTTCATCTGGCAATCAAGATGAGCTACCTTTTCCTCGAATTCGAGGTGGTCACCGTTGCTGAGATTCTTATTATCTGGCATTTTAGTATTTCGTTTTGACATATAAGAACGCGATGAGTATATATCACCATCGCGGCTAATTATATCTGAAAGCTAAAATTTTATCATTTTAATGGCACAAATCAAAGAAAAAAATTGACTTCTGTGTGGCTGTACAGTACTTTTTAACAGAATCTGTTCTGGAGTATATTTTCGTAAAGGTTTATACATGAAGGACTTGAGGCAAGTAGCTGTTATAGGATTGGGTCTTTTGGGGGGATCTATTTCTTTAGCAGTTTTACGCTCTTTTGCCCGGGTAAAAGTAGTAGGTCATACCCACCGTCGCTCCACTCGCGCTAAAGCCAGAGAATTAGCGGTGGCAAGCGAAGTCGTTGACGATATATGCCAAAGCGTTTCTAATTCAGACCTTGTTATCCTGGCTACGCCCTTATGTACGTTTGAGAACATTTTCGTCGAGATTGCCGATGCACTCCCGGACGGTTGTATTGTTACTGATGTCGGATCGACAAAGGTTCTTCCGCATCGCTGGGCGGCCGGGAAGCTGCCGAAGAAGGTGCACTACGTTGGCTCACATCCGATTGCAGGCTCAGAACAAAGAGGCGTCGAATTCGCAAGAGATGACTTATTCGACCAGGCGATGTGCATCTTGACAACGATAGAAAAGACGAATCGCCAGGCAGTGCAAGTTCTTAAGAAGTTTTGGTCGGAGCTTGGATGCTTTGTGAAAGTAATGACGCCGGCCGAGCACGATAGAATCTTTGCCAACGTAAGCCACCTGCCGCATTTGATGGCCGCGGCACTGATTAATGCCAACAGCAGCAAAGATTTGAAATTTGCAGGTAAAGGTTTCATGGATACATCGAGAGTAGCATCAGGTCCGGCGAATATCTGGGCTGACGTACTGCTGACAAATGCATCCAACGCCACCAGGGGCATCGACAAGGTCATTACGGAACTAACGAAGCTCCGAAAGGCTATCAAGGGCGAGAATAAGAGAGAAATCGAAAAGCTGCTCGAAAAAGCGAGAGACAAACGAACTGGGCTGATCAATTACAAGATTAAGAAAAAGGAAATAATATCGTGAAGCAATGGCGTGTTGAGGTCTTTAATCGGTCGGATTTTTCGGATGTACATGGCAAGAGCGTGCTGGAGGATATCCAGGAGCTGGGCATCAATTCTGTGCAGGCGGTTCAGTCGGCGAAGGTCTTTCTTATCGA
>SDBT01012417.1_pt1 | contig 13679 bp, 9 predicted proteins | sample 2277101 | NCBI WGS metagenome assembly SDBT01 (sample SAMN10404973, study PRJNA504765) | marine sediment metagenome | isolation source: marine sediment core GS10_PC15, 103 cmbsf | place: Arctic Ocean: Southern Knipovich Ridge | collected 2010
TAGAAGAAGGCTTTGGAGTTGAGATTGATGATGCCAAAGCCGAGACTTTGAAAAACATGAATGACGTTGTGGCATATGTTCATTCAATTCGAACAAAGTAATATTTATAACAATTTTAGAGAGACTGATATGAAACATTATGCTTTACTTTGTATTTCACTTTTAACCTTGCAAACTGCTAATGGTATGGAATCTACCGAACCTCCTCTGGTTAAGATTAATAATAAAAAAGAATCGGCTCATTTTATTGGAAGATTTATAGCGTATTTCAATAAAAGGATACGTAACAATGAGGGCTTTGTATTAGATTGTCATGATGTTAGATTTGGGAGGGTTGAAAAACGTAACTTTAGCAGTTTTTCCGATATCCCCGCAGAAGACGGTTATTTAATAAGACGTATTTTAAAACTTAAAGATATACACGGTACTTGTGCTGTAACAAATTATATATTAAAAAAAGATGATTTATGTGTAAGGGTTCTTACTCGAGATGAATTTACCCGCCTAAAAAAAGCAATCGAAAGTGGCGATGCTTGCTTGGAATATAAGGAGGGGGCGATCTATAAACCTGAGGTTCAGAGGCTATTGCTAGAGGAAGAAGAAAAATTAAAAAGTTTTGCCAGAGTAAAATAAGCTGCAAAAAGACAGTAAAATCAGCCCTAATCAATATCATATTTTTTTCTACGTAATTTCTTAACCTCTGAGCGTTTCTTTTTATGTTTCAAGCGGGCTTCTTTTACACCTTTTGGCGCTTTAGACTTCATTCTTTTTTTAGGAACATGAAGCGCTGTTCTTATTTTATTGGCAAGAATTTCAAGAGCCATTTTTTTATTTTGATGCTGGCTGCGCGAACTGCTATGGTGAACAATAATATCACCATCGGTAGTAAGCTCTGATTGTAATTTTTCCATAACTTGGTGTTTTTGGTGTTCGCTTAACACGTTTGTAGTTATTACATTCCAACGTACTGAAATACGAGAGCTAGTTTTATTAACACTTTGACCGCCAGCCCCACCCGACCTACTTGCACTAATTTCCAATTCAGTTGCCGGTATTGTAATGCCATCTTGAATGAGTAAATCTTCTTTCATTGTTTACTACCCTTTTGGGCCAAAGATTTTACCAGGCCATGTTAATGGATTGATGGTATCCCCGATTCCTTGGGAAATTCCTTCCTCCACACCTTTTTTAATGCGCGCGGTTGCTTGCTCTACTGCGTAATTATAAACTTGATAACCAATATATGCAGCGATTGTAATGAATACTACTATCACAAACGCTGTGATTAATTTTTTCATATTTTTATCCATACTTATTCCTTTTTTATTTAAAAACTAACACCGCCTTTGAGCCAGAATGCCCATTGTGATAATGTATTTTCATTCGGTTTTTCGGTGTTGCTTGAATTAATCCCTTCAAATTCAACCGATAGTCCCACTCCTATAAAAGGAATTGTTCCGGTTATTTCATACTTCTCGTCTCTCCAACCATAGCCAACGTAGGTAAAGATTTTATGTGTCATTACCATAGGAGAAGCTGCAGAACTCAGATCTAAATCACAGGTATTGAAAAACACCGGCGGATTTGGATCAGCAACAAACGGTTGTTCATCAAGATTATCTCCATGTAATGTAGCAGTGCTTTGGGTAAATGCATTGAGCATCCCAAAAATATCAACTGCATCTTGAATTCCTTTTAAGCCAAATTTATTAGTGGGAATACAGTCCTTGAGTGAAATTTTTTCTTTGCTCCGAATCCATCCATTATAACCCACATCAAATTCAATACCGCCGTGTGTATAGCCAAACATAAATAGAAACTCAAATTGAAGATCAACCGAAACATCACAACACAACGTGGTTACGTTTATAGCAGGGGTAAGAACTCCGGTATAATTCCCGGTTTCATCAAACTCTTTTGCGAGAATAAATCTGCTGCCAAATCCATTACAGCATAAATCAAACGAACGGCATTGCTGCGCGCCAAAAATATGTACAAAATTCAGTGTAGAAAAAACTGAAAGTTGTTGAATGCCATCAGATTCCCAAACCATTATTTTTCCATCAAACCCAACGCCAAATTCCCAATGTTTTCCATTTCCTACAATCGGTTCGAAAAAAAATTCACTATTTGGGCGAGACCCAGTTGGTGCTGCCATACGAAGATTCAAGCCAGCATGCCCACGTTCTTTTGAAACTATGTCATACCCTAAGATAACTTGCAGATCAGAAAGGCCACCTTTGGTTTGCGCATCACAAATCTTTCCAAACATATACGGTTGCGTCATTTGTCCGAAAGTAACGTTGCCGGTAAATGCATCAGAAAATTGTGAGATAGGTGGTGTAACTGCATCGTTCGCCATATATAATAATGGGAATTCGCCAACAGTTCCGGTAATTACCGATTCACACATTTGGAAGTTCCATCGCGTCCAGACCGCGGGAGCATAAATTTCGAGGTATAATCCAGGCACCCATCCATCAAGGCCAATATAGGCAGCAAAGGTAAAAATAAAATTTTGAATAGTTGGGCTCAGTTCAACGCAACTTTGAAATAGCGGAGACAAACCAAAATAATCGGCAAGAATATCATTGCAACCACGATCGAGTACCTGGCTTCCGGAAATAAACAACCTGTCCGTTCCAAAGAGCGCTTGTGCGATACGATCTGCATGGAAAGACTTGGTGTATTCAGGAGTAGCTGTAAGTACTCCATACCATGATTCTGTATCATAACGATGGATATAAGGATGCCAGCCGATAATATTACGAGCAGCATCAATGCTTTGTGAACGAGGGCTGAAAAAAGAGACACCTTGCAGAACTTGATTATCGATACATAATGTGGGTGCAGATGCAAAAAGCATTAGGTGAAGGATTATTTTTTTCATACTCATTCCTTTTTTAAATCATTCTAAAATGCCACGCCACCCTTAAGCCAAACTCCCCATTGAGAAAATGCAGTGTTTATGCACGGTTTTTTGCATGTTGGATTTCTAAATCTATTTTGTGATGATTGTCCAAATTCAATTCCAGCGCCAAACCCAATATAAGGACATAGATCGCGGCTTGTAATAATGTGAGTAAAACTAGAAAACATTGTGTGTGAAATTCCTCGTGTGCGTGCACTATCAATATTTATATCAGACCGCCTGAGTAGCTTTGGTTGAATTGATGTATTAATTTGTTCCGGTCCACCCGGGCCGGACAAAAGTAGAGAAAACACACCAGTATTATCACTATCGGATAGAGCCTTGAATGGCTTATCAATATTTAGGTTAGTTTTGCCATTGTCAATATCAGCGGTTGTTAAAATTTTACCCGTGCGTTGAAAGTTTTTTCCTGAATTTACTGTTGCCTCACTTTGTGTTGCTGATAATGCAACAGGAGTGCGTAATAATGTGTCTTCAAATCCAAATACAAAACTGTCACCTTTTATTGCCCAGTCAGCTGCTTCGAAAGGGATTCGATTACAGAGGGTTATGCAATCACAACTTCTACCCCAAAAATTATAACCGAATGTCCAACTATCTCTTTCTTTTGTGTAAGCAAGCATAAAAACCAGATCTGCTTGCACATTTATAGAAACTTCTATGGGTAATGTGGTAAGGTTTGCGATTGTTGTTACTTCTTCTTTATATTGTCTATTTGGTTCTACTCGCGTGTTTCCTACGATACCACGGAGATTATCTTCAATCGGTGTTCCCATTTTTTCAGCGAGCATATACCTACTATTAGGAGAGCTATGCAGATCAAATGAACGTTTTTGATCTGTTTTGAAAAGATGCGTAATGTTCATGTCCAGATATAATGCAGCTTTTTCTTCCGTTTGCTCATTATCCCAAATAACAATATGCGTTGATAATCCACCTCCTACAGCCCAATGATGGCCATTGCCAACTATTGGTTCGAATAAAAATTCTCCGTTTGGGCGATTTCCTGCAGGAATGGAAAAACGGATATTACCTCCTAAATGATACTGTTTATTATGAAGAACGTTGTATCCTAGAGCGATTTCAATATCAGAAAGACTTACCATTCTTAATGCCGGACAACTCATTTTTGCTTTGCATAACTTTCTAAAAGCTAACCCAGTTGCTTTTGGAGCATCTAAACCACCTATGAACGATACAAAATTATCAACCAATTGTATTCTTGGCACTCCTTCGGCATTAAAATAACCAGGATCATGCGCATTGGATCCCGTTGTAATAAGCTCTTCACATATGGTTAAATCCCAACGCGTGTAGACGAGTGGGCTGTGAATACGAAAATATAAACCCGGTATAAATCGATCCCATCCTACAAATAAATTAAGATCAACTAACGCATTACTCATTTTTGGATCAAACTCAACAACACTTTCATAATCTGTGGGTAATCCAAAATAATCAGCAAGCCAAGCCGTGCTTTGCTCTCGAACGGGGCATTGGCTCCCAGCAATCGTTAATCTATTTAGGCAGTGAACGATATCATCACCAAAAATGCATTGTGCAATTCGTTCTGGGCGGAATGAAAGCGTTACTTCAGGATTGATTGCAAAGGCACCATAGGTACTCTCTGAACTGTATACATTTATAATATTTTCCCATCCAGTGAGCTCCCGTGCAGCATTAACTGTTGGAGAGCGTGGACTAATAAAAGTACATACATCTCTATTAACAATGGCATATACGTTGGAAAAAATAAGTGAGATAAATAATAATTTTATTTTCATAGCTCATCTTAAAATGTCATACCACCCTTAAACCAAACCCCCCATTGAGAAATTGCACAGGTCATACAGCTGTCACAATCATCAGCACACTCATTACCGTTGTGATTAAATTCTACTTGACCACCAATTCCAATATATGGTTTCCATTGTTCGCGATCTTTCCAGAGATAGCTAAAATGAGTGAAAAACTTGCTGGACATTCCGCGGGTGACTCTTTCACATACGTTTACAGAACTGCCGGTTAAAAATATAGGATCAATTGAAGTTTGTATAGTTATTTCGTTACTAAAGGGTGCAGCGCTTAATGGATTATTGGCGGCGCCACCAGATGCATCACCAGATCCGTTTTTTGGATTATCTATGCCAGGATTTTTTATACCTTGGGCCACAGTAGTATTAGATGTAAAATTAGTTCCACTGTTTATAGTGGCAGTAGATTCCGTTCCTGATAATGCAACAGCACCCACAAGTGGGCCTGCACCAGCGGCGCCACGATCATATCCAAAAACATGAGCATCTCCTTTTAACGCCCACTTCGTGTTATTTTCTAACGGATTGAATCCACGTTGATTTAATTTTTCACAACTTCGGTACCAAAAATCGTATCCAATATCCCAACTAAATCGATTGCATACGAAGGTAAGAAGGGCAGTAAGTTCGGTTTGAATGGTAGCACTCACATCAACACGAAGATTTGTTAAATTTGCAACGGGTAAAAATTCATTAACAAATTGCGCAGATGGAACAGTTCCTGAACCTTGTAGATTTCCTGTAATGGGTGTTCCCAATCGTTCAATGAGCATATAGCGGCTGAATGGTTTTTTTACTAAATCAAATGTACGTTCTTGGCGGGCGGAAAAAAGATGATCAATAATTGCATTACCATACAATATAATTTGTTTACTCTCATCTTCAGATGCATAAAAGCGATAATGCGCATTAACAGTTCCACCGAGTTCCCAATGATGCCCATTACCAATAATCGGTTCAAATAAAAACTCTCCTTCGGGTCTATTTCCTGTAGGTAATGCATTATAAATACTAAATCCAAGATGGTAATCAGGATTGTGCAAAGGATGATATCCGAATTCAAAACGGATATCTGCAAGGCGGGTTTGATTCAAGCTAGTTGAGGCAATGCGTGCATTGCGCAGTCGTTGAAAGGTGACGGGCGGAACAGTAGTAGTTGAACCAATGGTTTGTGTGAAAGGGCCAATTACACAACCGTTTACATATTCCTCGAAATTATTCAGCAGTTCTTTGCGCTGCAATGTATTGGGCGTAAAGTAACCAGGCGCGTGGCTATTAGTTCCTTTCATTTCTACTGTTTCGCAAAAATTAAGATCCCAGCGTGAATGAGTGAGCGGGGCATACAAAGCAACATAAAGCCCGTCTGTCCAATCATCTAAACTAATATAAAAATTAAAATCTAATAAAACATTATCAATTACTGGTTTAAAATTAAGCGTGCTTTTAAAATCAGTAGGAAGATAAAAATAATCCGCTAACCAATCACATGCATCTCGATCTGCTACTTGGCTACCGGAAATAGTAACTGTTGGGCAATCTTTTGTGCCAAATAAGCATTGCGTTATTTTTTCATGATCAAACGAGCGGCTGTATTCTAATGCAACAGCTAATGTGCCATATAAAGCATTTCGATCAACGGTGTACACTTGTTGTATTGCACCTACTAAATGACGCGGTGCATTCAGCCCTTGAGATCGTATACCAAAATAAGGGGTAATGTTTGTTTTTTCCGAAACTATGGTAGTTGATAATATTAAAGTGGCTAAAATGCCAGTAACAACTCGTGCATTCATAGCGACTCCTTTTTTAGAAAGAACAACTGGATGCTAGACCATAGTGTAATAGTGAACGGCTAAAAAAGGCAAGAGAAGAAAACAGAATCAAGGGTTTATCCCGAGCCTGACTAATGGTAGAAAAGAAATTGCTTATTCAAAATTTATACCCCCTTTTAGCCATATTCCCCATTGTGATACAGCGCAATCTAAGCATTCAGAGCAACAAATTGGTTCACATGATGTAGTATCGCATTGTTGATCAGTATTTTTTGGAATGCATACATTACATGAATCAGTATTGCCAAATTCAGCAAAGCCACCAATACCTAAATAGGGGGCCCATTTATGTAATTTCCATGCATGGCTCACAAGGAAAAAAACTTTATGTGAAATACCTCGTGTTGCTTGTAAATTTATATCACAACAATTTAAAAATACTGGTTGAACAGAAGTAAAAATACCATTGCTTTCAGGTGGGTTTAAACCTAATCCTAGTCCGGGTTGATTCAAAATAACGCCATCCACTTCAATTTCAGATGTATTAAAATCTATCATATCTGTATCTAGGTTTGCTATATACGCAAATTGGAAGTTATCAATTCCGCAGTTCATAATCCGGTTTCCCGGGCATGTTGCGCTACCTGCAACCAAGCTATTACTACCTTCGTGAATGGTTGCTTGTGATTGAGTAGCTGAGAGAAACGCCGGACCAGAAGAAACAAAAGGACCAAATTTTTGATAACCAAACAATTGAGAATCACCCTTTAAAGCCCATGTATCTTTTTGATCACATAAGCTTGGGCAGCATTGAGAGAGTTTGCGAATATTACCGAATTTTTCACAGCTTTTTGTCCATAGGTTATATCCAATATCTACACCCCAGTTTCTATTATTATAATGAAGCATTAAAGCTAAGTCTGCTTGGATGGTTGCTCGGACATCTATATTGAATGTTGTCAGATTGGCCACTGGGGTAATGACGCCTCGAAAAACTTTAGAAACGGGAATAGTTAAAAAATTAGCATAAGCGTTTCCTTCAAACGTTGGTGCTCCGGTAATGAGGAATGTTTCGCTATCAGGGGTGTTAATCTGAGAGCCAAATTCTGTTGCCAACATATATCGGCTATTTGGTTTACCGCACAGGTCAAAGGTACGTTGTTCGCTGCCGTTATTAATATGCGTAATACTAAGGTCAAAATAGATTCCTGCTTGTTTATCTTCTTGTTCATTATACCAGAAGGTATAATGTCCTGTTAAGCCCCCTCCTGTTTCCCAATGATTTCTGTTTCCTACTACTGGGTCAAATGCGAATAGTGCTTCAGTTCGATTTCCAGTTGGAGCAGCAATTTGTGCATTCAAACCGAAATGATAATCATCATTTTGAAAGAAATCCCAACCAAGTTCTATTCTTAAGTCGGCAAAACCAGTACGAGAGTGATCGCAACGATCAATTTGTGCAAATTGGAGCCCGAGAAACTGTACGCCTGTTGTAGGTTGCGCTGATTGAGAAGCAGATGCCGAATTAGAACGATTCAAAGGGAGATTTCCAGTAGCAAAATCGCCAAAAGTTTGCAGTAGTTCATTGTTTAGCATTTGGCTATGATCAAAATATCCGGCTATATAAGATCCGGAGGTTTGAATATCGCATGATTCTTCAAAATTAAGATTCCATTTAGTCCAGGCTATAGGGCCGTGCAATCTTATATACATTCCTTGTGCGATCTCATCAAGTCCCACATAAAGGTCTAAATCGACTAAAAAGTTTTGTATAGAAGGTTTAATAGTAAAATGAGAATCAAAATCAGGTGCTAAATAAAAATAGTCTGCGAGCCAAGCATTTGGGTTACGCTCATTACCGGTTAGGTCACTTCCTTGAATAAGTATCTTACAATTATTAATTAAATCGTTTCCAAACAAACATCGCGCAAGCTCATGATTTCGGAATGTGAGAGTATATTCCGGAGTTACTGAGAGAGTAATATAGTTGCCCATATCAAATTGGTGTACTAACTGAGAAACCCCGATTATTTTTCTTGCAGAATCTCTACCTTGTGATCGTGATACAATTGTTGGTGTTACTTGTGAATCAGCGGAAACTATGTGGAATATAATAAAAAACCAAGTAGTAATAATTCGCTTCATACTATTCCTTATTTATTGGTTATTACATTATTTAATTAAATGAGATTCCTCCCTTTATCCATACTGACCATTGTGAAAGAGCACAATCAATGCAATTTTTGCAATCATTCAGATCACAACAATTTAAGTCTTGATCACAACAAGAAGGTAATTTTCCAAATTCTACTGATCCTCCTATTCCAGTATAGAGTGCTGATTCTGCCCGTTCCCATGTATAACTTAGGTGGCCAAATATGGTGTGAGAAATACCTCTGGTTTGTTGGAAATCAATATCATCACATGAGAGTAATATTGGTTGAATAGAAGTTTTTATTTGGTTTGAATTATTGTTAACTCCGCCTAAGCTTATAGGAGTATGCAGTATAAGAAAATTGTTAGCATTAATAGCAAATTTTGCGTTATCTATTCCGCAATTTTGTAATACAACATTAGTACAATTGCCTGTTTTATCAACAAAATTTGAATTAGTTCCTTCATGTATAGTGGCGTTTGATTGAGAAGGGGAAAGAGGAATTAGACGGTCTGAAAGGTTGATGTAACCAAACATCGACGAATCTCCTTTTAAGACCCATTTTTCTTTCCCTTCAAGCGCGCATAATGATTGGTCACATGGATCGCATATAACAGGGCATTTTATATTCTCGCATGTTCTTCCCCAGAAGTTGTAACCAAAATCAATGTTAAAACCATTTCGTTGCCAGTTAAACATAGCAACGATATCTGCTTGAATGCCGATATTAACTTTTACATTCATTGTAGTTAAATTGGCAACTGGTGCGTACACGTTATCAAATTGAAAAAGAGCGTTAAAGCGTGGTTGCGCAGTTCCCGGTGTGTCACGTCCAGATAGTCTATCTACATTTTTGGTCATCTTTGCAGCAAGCATATAACGACTATTATTTTTTCCTTTTAAATCAAATGTACGTTGTTCATTGGCTTGGAAAAGATGAGTAAGATTGGCATCTAAGTAAAAGCTAAAATTTTTGTATTCATTACGAGAAAATGTATAGTGTGCTGAAACTCCTCCTCCGAGTTCCCAATGATTTCCATTGCCAACTACCGGATCCATCACAAATTGTGCATATCGTCGATTTCCAGTTGGTGCAGCAGCTTGAATATTAAGACCAAAATGATAATTTTCATCTTGCAAAAAATCGTAGCTTAGTTCAACTCGTAAATCTGCGAATCCTGTTTGCGTTTGATCGCAGTTAGGTATCTTTGCGTATTTAAGAGGTTGGAATTCTGCAAATAAGACTGGATCAGGAGAAGCTCCTCTGAAATAGTCTGATAACCGAGATAATAATACTTCATTACCTAATGCAGTCAGATAACCAACACGGCAACTGGATGTAATAGATGTTTCGGAAAATGAACAAAAATTTGTTTCCCATTTAGTCCAATTGATTGGACCATAAATTCTAAAATAAAGACCTTCAGTCCATTCATTTAAGTCAACATATAAATCTAGATCAACTACCACATTTTGAATACGTGGTTTTATTGAAAATTCTCCTTCGAAATTACAATTTAAATAAAAATAATCTGCCAACCATGCTTTTGGGTCTCGGTCAGTTACATTACTTCCTTGTACTTTAATAGTAGGGGGGCATTCTCCACTGCAAAATAAATCACTACCAAATAAGCAACGTGCAATACGATCTTCTCTGAATGATCGCATATAACCAACACCGATACCTAAAGTTCCATATAGTTCATCTTTGTCAAATAGATGTGTATGATTGGTCATACCAACCATTTTCTGACGATCAGCATGCCTGCCTTGTGATCGAAATACCAATGTTGGCGTTACTATATTGGGAACAATAGATACTATGGTAAAAAGAAATGATAATATGTATATTTTTTTTGAATTGACCATTAACTCTCCTTTACTAATGAGTAAGGATATATTTTTTTCAATATAAAAATATTCTCATTAAAATACAATAATAAAAAAAATAAGAGCAGGATTATGACCTGCCCTTGCTTTGCTCATAAAAAGTTATTTTTAATTAACTAAAATTAACGCCACCTTTCAGCCAGACTCCCCATTGTGATAATGAGCAATCTATGCAATCAGTACAACATTGTGTGTCGCAACAGGTATCATCACATTCTGTGGTGCAATCGAGTGTTACGCACGATTCATTGCATTTTGATTCATTATTTCCAAATTCTGCAAATCCACCGATGCCAACATATGGTATCCATGTGTCGTGATCCCAGGTGTAACTAACATGGGCAAATATTTTATGTGAGATGCCACGAGTTTCTTGGAAGTTAATATCACAGCAATTTATGAATTTTGGTTCTAATGATGTTTTGACTCCATCAGATGCATCCGTAAGGTTAGGCGTATGAACCAGGAGAGCTTGTTGGTTTAAATCTGTTACTCTTACATAAGCAAACTCAGGATTATCGACTCCACAATTTTGTAATGTGTTTATTCCTGTGCAAGTAGAATCATCCTCTACAGCAACATTAGTACCATTTTTAATAGTTGCACCGCATTCAGTTGCGGATAATGGTATTGGATCTCCGATAGCTACCGAGGCGCCATTCGCTCCTATAGTTGCAGAAGAAAACCCATAAACATGCGCATCACCTTTTAAAGCCCAAACATTTTTTCCACCATCACACAAGGTTGGGCAGCATTGTTCAATTGAAGTTCCAGGTTTATTAATTTTTTCACAGGTTCTTCCATAGAAGTTATATCCAAAATCTAATGAAAGATTTTCTCCACTATAACTAAACATAGCCACTAAATCTGCCTGCACATTAACACTTACTTCAACATTAACAGTAGTGAGATTTGCGACAGGACTAAATACTCCTAGAAATTCTGCTTTGGGTGCAACGCTTGTAATAGGATTAGCGGCAGCAGTAGCAGATTCTAGCGCACCTAGGCTGTTAACTGGTCTTCCCAGTTTTTCTGCAAGCATATATCGACTATTCGGACGTCCGCATAAATCAAACGTTCGCTGTTCTTTTGCTTTGTTCATATGAGTAAGGCTTAAATCAAGATAAAATCCTGCATGCCTATCTTCAGCTTGAGCACGCCAGAAAACATAATGAGCAGTAACACCACCACCGGCTTCCCAGTGATTACGGTTACCTACAACTGAATCAAACGCAAATCGCGCTTCAGTGCGATTGCCGGTTGGTGCAGCAATTTGAGCGTTCAAGCCAAAATGATAATCATCATCCTGTGCAAAATCCCAACCAAGTTCAATTCTAAGATCCGCAAATCCGGTACGATTATGATCACATCGGTCAATTTGTGCAAATTGCAATCCAAGAAATTCTACACCTGTATGTGGAATGATGTTTCCTGCTCCATTATCAAAGCTTTTAGCAGATCGATTTAATGGATGAGCGCCTTGCGCGTAATCACCAAACGTTCCTAACAATTCATTATTGTGTAATAAATCGGGTGCAAAATAACCAAAGTTAAAAGAACCAGTAGTTTCTACATCACAAGATTCTTCAAAATTAAGATTCCATTTGGTCCAGGTTATGGGGCCATGAATACGTACATACATGCCTTTTGCTACATCATCCATACCGACAAATAAATCAAGATCAACTAATGCATTTTGTATAGTAGGTTTTATACAAAAGTGGGAATTATAATCTGGTGCTAAATAGAAGTAATCAGCTAACCAGGCATTTTCATTTCGATCATCTCCCGTGATGGCACTCCCTTGCACAAAGATAGTAGTGCAATCACAAAGATCAGTACCAAAGAGGCAACGAGCAATTCGATCATTGCGGAAGCTGCGGCTATACTCTACGGTAGCTGTTAAATTTACATAGGGACCTTCATCATACAGATGAGTTTGATCTGTTACTCCAACTAATTTACGTGCTCCATCTCGTCCTTGGGATCGTGCAACATATGTAGGTGAAACTTCAGCGTAGGCTGAGAAAGCAGCTAAAATTGATGACACCACTACGAAGAGCATTCTTTTATTCATCCTCACAGCTCCTTTTTTGTTTGAGGTTAAAAAATAACTTATCATTAACTTATAGTATGAATGAAAAAGAAATGCAACTTCGTTATAAAATGAAACAGGCCTGAGAAACTCAGGCCTGTTTTGAGTAAAATAAGCTGTTTTTTTAATCGAAATTAACACCACCTTTAACCCAAATACCCCATTGAGATAATGCACAATCGAGGCATTCAGTGCAACATGATTGTTCGCATCCTGAGTTATCGCAGTTTTGATCACAATTTGGATTGATGACGCATACATTACAATCATCAGTTTTACCAAATTCAACAAAGCCACCTACTCCAACGTAAGGATTCCAGCTTATGCTATCAAAGGAGTAGCTAACATGACCAAAAACCTTATTTGAAAGACCGCGAGTGCGTTGCAGGTTAATTGCACAGCAGTTGATAAACAATGGTTCGAGTGAAGTTTTAATAAGATTGCCTTCAGTTGTTGGGCAAGTAAGGTTTGGATCAACCGATAAACTTATAATAGCACCATTGCTATCTTCAACGTTAGCTGACTCAGGATTATCAACACCACAGTTTTGTAATTCACTTAGACCGGTACAATCATTACCAGGAAAGTCGACATTTGTTCCACTATTGATTGTTGCTCCACATTCAGTTGCTGAGAGTGGTATAGGATCACCGGATGAGAAGAGCATAGGTGTTATTGTAGGGCACACAAATCCAAATACATGAGCATCACCTTTGAGAGCCCATTCATCTCGAGAGCCATCACATAATGTTGGGCAACATTGCGCAAGCTCTCTTGGGCGAGCAAAATTTTCGCATGTTCGAACCCATAGATTGTATCCCAAATCAAAACTCAAACCTTTTCGAGTGTAATTGAGCATTACCGCTAAATCAGCTTGTACTGCAACGCTTACACCAATATTCAATGTGGTTAAATTAGCAACCGGAGCGAAAACTCCTTGGAATACAAATGGCTGAAAAGTACCTAGACCTGTAAATTGGTTATTAGTTAATCGTTCAGCAAGCATGTATCTGCTATTTGG
>SDBT01012418.1_pt1 | contig 13679 bp, 21 predicted proteins | sample 2277101 | NCBI WGS metagenome assembly SDBT01 (sample SAMN10404973, study PRJNA504765) | marine sediment metagenome | isolation source: marine sediment core GS10_PC15, 103 cmbsf | place: Arctic Ocean: Southern Knipovich Ridge | collected 2010
GTTCCATGAACGTCAGCTCGGCCAGCAACCTAAGGCTCTTCTCGACGCTCTGGACGTTCACGCCGATCTGGAGGGCGATCTCGACGGGCTCGGCGGGCTGATCGCCTTCGCTGTAGAGGTAGCCGCGTCCATCGGCCCGATCGGCGGCAGCCAGCGTGCAGAGCTGGTAGACGGCATAGGCCTCCAGTCCGCCCTCGTGGCTGAGGAGTCGTTGTCGCTGGAGGTCGAGCTGTCGGCGGTCGAGCTTACCCCGTCCGCGGAGGTGGTGCTTGACGTAGGCCAGGGGCGAGCGCTGTCCTTTTCGCGTCGCGTCGTCGGGCTCGAAGTCCGATTCCCAGTCGACGATGTGCCAGTACACCCGTTCGGTTCCGTTCCGCGCGGTCTTTGGCTTTGGCTTTGGCTTGGCCTTCATCTTCGGCGTCGTTTTCGTCTTCATCTTCTGCTTGCGGGCCATCCCTGCCCTTTCTATCGTCTTTTCGCTTTTCGTGCTTCCGGGTCACCTAGTGCCTGCCGGCTCCTATATCTCAGCATTCGCGCTGTTTGACGTGATCCTCAGTGTCCCACAGCATCGGCAGGTGTAGTAATACTCTCGGGCGCCCGGTTCCCCGCCTGTCGCTTCCAACAGTCGCCGGTCCCCGCGGTATTCCCATATTCCCTCATTGAAGACCCGCTTCGGCGGCGGCGGTACGTTCGGCATATCCGGCACACGCCTGCGGCGTCGATCCTTCGGGTCCATCGCGACCATAAAGCCTATGGCAAAGACCACCGCGAAGCCGACTAATACCAGCACAATGGGCACCACTACCCTCGCCACGTCCTGCATTTCCGACATCATCTTATCCTTTCCCTTGCTTCTGCTCCCGCTCCCAGTAGGCCGTCGTGGCATCTTCGATCTTCTTGGCACCGGCGGCACCGAGCCCCTGGATGTCCTTCACCCAGAAGTCGCCCTTCTTGGCCTGCCAGTCGACCAGTTCACCGAGCGTGACGATCGGCGGTTCGTGACGCGATAGCGTGGCCTGTACATAGACGGGTATCTTCGGGTCCGTCAGGCTCATCAGGTCAACGGCCCGCCAGGCGTCGGATTCCGGCTCGTCGGACTCGGCGTCGCCGTCCTCGGCCCGGTCCTCTTCGCCCTCGCTCCCCGGGGCCGGCTCGTCCTCACCGTCGCCGAACAGCGGCAGGCCCGCATTCGGGGTACAGGCCTCGTCGATCAGGGCGATGGGTCGGTTCTGGGCGACGCCGAGGGCTTCTTTGGCCTCTTTGAGCTCTTCCTTGGTGTTCAGGACATTGGCGTCGGCCTTTTTCACCACATCGCGTGCGGCGAACATCGCCCGGGCCTGCTTGTCGTCGATCAGCGGTTCTTTGGTCTGTTCGGCCTCGGGGGGCTCGCTCCCGCTCTCCGCTTCGGTACTTTCCGGTGAGTCGGTGTAGCCGGTGCACTTGGGCGCGTAGTCGTTGTTCCAGGTTTTCAGGTCGATCGCGAACGCGGTGCCATGGTCGGCGTCAACGTCGAGGATTGCCTCGCCTGTAGTATCACTCAACCCGGCTAACTGCGCGGTCTCACCACCGTGCGGTTCCAGGCCGCCGGGGTCGAACTCGAACACCCGCCCGATGGGCGTGTCCTCGTCGATGTGGCCGAGCACAGGCTCATCGGCCCCTTCGGCCTGCTCGGGCGTCTGGACGTCTTGCTCGCTACCTTGCTGGGGCTCTTCCGTTGTCGTGGTCGGCATGGTTGTCACCTCTTTCACCTAAAGATCCTTTCGTTAGGGGTATCTTCAATCTGGGCGGGATCTCGATGGTCCCGCGTCGGATAGCTTTGTCGATCTGTCTGGAGACCTCACTGAGTGCCTTGCAGCGGTTCTTGTCGACGCCGTAGCCGGTGAAGGCGATGTGCCGCCCGTCGGCCGTGAACGAGATGATCGTCGCGGCGGCCAGGCCGTAGCGCTGGGCGATCTCCTTAGCGTCGGCGATGATCGGGAGTTTCATAGCCACCGGTCCGCCCTTCTCTCGGCGATTTCAGTCACCACGAAGACGCACCCCATCACGATCAGCCCGGCCAAGGCGATGGTGACACAGACAGCGGCATAGACCGCCGCGGGCAGCCACAGGGGGGAGAATACCCACCACCATGACCAGCCAATCAGGCCGAAGGCCTTGAGCAGGACAAAGACGATCGTCAGGCACCCACCAAGCCCGGGGCCGATGGTGATGCTTGCCGTGGTCTGGCTCATTTTTGGGGTTCCTTCCATGGGGCAGTCGAAGCTGATCGTGACCGTACTGATATTCGTGCCCTGCTCGAATTCAACGGCCGTGGTCTCACGCATTCGACGCGTCCTTTCGTTGCTCCTCGTCCACACACTTGGGGCACACGTAGATGCTGTCCAACCACGGCCTTTCCTCTTCGTAGATTGCCCCGCACTCACAACACTTCGCGACATTCTTGAATTGGTGTATGCGATCAAGCTCGGCCTTGAGGTGGCTGAACACCTTCCACAGGAGCTTGAGCACCGCCTCTTCTGGATACTGCTTAAATGCATCCCGCCTAGCTTCGTGGTGGCCGGGGGGAAGTATTCCCGTCAGTCGCCGGAACTCGTCGGCGTCTCTGTATATGTCGCTCATCTCTCACTTTCCGTTTCCGGCACCTGGTCCCAGACTCGCCCGTCGAGTTCGGGCATGTCGACCACCTTGCCGCCCACCTCCATCTGTTTCAGGAAGAACGGCACGTTCGCCTTGACGCACTGGTCGCGGAGGTCGCGTATCCAGTCGATTTTGCAGGGTCTCCAGCCAGGGCCCGACTCGCAGCCGCAGATCACCCAGTCGATGCCCTGCCATTTTGCCGGAACAAGTACAGTCGTGCCCTTTGCCGGGGGTCTGGGCTTTCGTAGAGCATTACCGCATGGATGCCATGTCACTTCCGGGTGCCCTTCCATGGGCTGGTCAGGGCCAGTGCGGATAAACCGCAAATCTACAGGCCCGAGCATCGGCTCGACGGAGACGCCGCGGACGGCGGCGCGAGTTTCCATCAGGTGGGGTATCCGCTCCTCGGCGGCGGCCTGGTCTTCGACGGACACGATGGTCCAGAGGTTGGGAAGCGGCCATTCTGCCGGTTCGGGCACAAGACAGATGTCGGGATGCCCGTAGCCCGCCAACGCCTCCTCCATCCACCAGCGGCGCGGAATCCGCCCCGTCGCCTCCCGCGTCCAATTGGCCATGCGTTCGGCTCGCTTGGTGAGCACAACGAAGGTGTGCTGAGTGCATTTATGCGCAATACCCCACACGGCACCGATCGCCCGATCCCCTATCGCCGGATGAAACAGATCTCCCATGCTCGCGACGAAGATTCTGCTGGGCTTTTTCAGCTTCAGCGGCTCGTCGAGTTTTTCGGGGTGGAAGGTCGGCTTGAAGCCGTCGGCGTAGGCGGGCACGCCCATGGCCTTGAGCCGCTTGGCCATTACACGGGCGTAGCAGTTTTCGCAGCCGCGCGAGACGGGGCTGCAGCCGGTCACCGGGTTCCATGTGTAGTCGGCCCATGGGATGTTAGTTTTCTGCATTGGGGGTTTCCTTCTGATCCGCTTCGCGGGGTTTGGCAGCGCTATCGGCAAAGCGATCAAGCTCCAGGAGCGCTTGTTGATAGGACACATGCAAGCCCAGGGACCCTCGGTATTTCAGGACTGCCATCTCCATTACATGCCTCGTAGACAACAGCGCGGACTTCAGCCGCACGTTGTCGGCATCTCCCTCCGTAACCGCAAGCTCCAAGGCCGTAATCATCTGCGCCAGCCGCTGGACCTTCGCCTTGAGCTTCTCATAGATATCGCCTCGGTAGTAACGCACCTCGGCCATGCAGGTCTCGTGCGGCTCGCCGGTAAACTCAGCGCCGACCATGTCGCCAAAGGCAAGGTATTCGGGTAAGCTCATGTCTGCTCCTTCGCAGCGGCTTGGGCGGCTTCGGGGGATGGATAGAGCATGACGCCGACACCAATTTTCCAAGCTCGGGCCACGATAACCAATCTGGCAATCCGGGCTAGGCTCGCCGCAGGGCATCAGATCATCCAGGAGGCAGCCGCACTCCATGTCGGGGTTGCAAAGGCCGGCAGCGCCACGCCGGTTTATGCTCCGAAGCCAGTCATCTATCATTTCCTTGAGTGTCCAGGTTGTGCTCATGTCGTCTTCTTACTGGCCAGTTCCAGCAGCTCGCAGGTAACGGTCGTTTCGGCGATCGGTCGCCTGACGGACGGCACAGCCACGCCCGCCTTCATCGCGGCGATCACGCCCGCCGCCTCCAGGTAGTTGTCCACCGTAATAAGACCGCCCGGGGCAAACGGCAATTGGTCCAGGCTGTTGCGCATCATGTTGCGGTTCTCGCGGACCGCGATCACGGGTATGCCCTGCCGCATCGCCGCCAGCGTGGGCAGGCCGATGCAGCCATCGGGGATCACCAGGCAGGAGACGTTCTCGGCGGCCAGAATGCCGGCGTTCCGCCAACCCTGCCTGTAGCGAATGATCTGCGGGCTCTTGTGCAGACCCTTGAGGACGCAGTGCAGGAAGCACATCGAAACGACCTCGGCCGCCATGCGCGGATCGACCACCCCGACATCGAGGTTCGCAATCGCGGGCGATTCGTACATGGGGGAATGAGCCGCCGGGACGCCGTATAGCTTCGATACCGCGTGCGTCAGCATCGCCTCTACGCCGCCCCAGGGGTTCACCATCCGGCCCGCTTGTTTGAAGTATTCCGTGTGGCACTCGCTGGGCACGTCGATCACCGAGGCGAGGGCGACGGCATCGTACTGTCCCTGATACTTGGACAGCACTTCGCAGACACGCTCAAACCCCTCGACTCTGCCGACGGCCATTCCCGACGTGGAGTATTCCGCGTGCATGATGGGCGGGCGGTCCATCTCGACGATCATGGGGCATTCGAGCCCGAGCGTTGCCCGGGCGGCGGAGACCGCATTGATCGTCGCCGAGCGAATCTCCGGGTCCTCGTGCTTACCAACCACGAGCATCACGCGGTTCGCCCGGACGGGAATCAGCCCGCACGTACCCATCAGCAAGTCGGAGATCACGCTGCCCTCGACGTAGAGGCTGTTGGGGGGCATTTCGTTGATGTCGGAGGCGTTGACCACGTTCGGGTGCGTGATAAGCGTATCGCATACCGACCCCAGCAGTCGGGCCACGGGCGTCGCGTCGCCCGCGTGGCCGCCGATCTCAGCGCCAATGCCGGTAGGCACGAGCAAGACGGCCGTGAACGCCCCGCGGTCCTCAAGGTCCCGCTTTCGGAAATGGAAGATCGACGACACGCCATCTGTAACCCATCTGGGAGCGCCGGACAGGACGCCCAGCTCGCAGTGGAAGGTTTCCGTTTCCGCTTCCGTTTTCGTTACGGCGAAGCGGACCGGGAACTCATCATCGGCCAGCGAGTCCTCTACCGCGTCGCGGAAGAGCCTGAGCAGGTATTCGGATCCGCAGGCAATATCCAATTCTCTCTCTACCAGCAGCACATTAATCCCTTTCGATGAACGTGGCCCGGCAGTCCTTTGCGCCGAACCATTCCTTGGTGATCTCTTCCGCAACGTTCCGGTCAAAGGCCTTGCAGGAGAATATGTTGATGTAGGCCGTTTCCAGCAGATCCAAGGTATGGATGACGATGCTGCTGGTGAGGATGAACTGGACAGCCGAAGTGCCCTTCGTGTGTGGCGAGGTTTGCTGCTCTTCTGGCGGAACGCCGTCGTCATCCCAGAAGTACCGCTCGCACTTCACCATGTCGATTGCCATGCAGACGGTGTCGAAGTACCAATCGATGCTTGCGCGCGTGAACGTCGCCGGATCGCACCCGTGCAAGTCGAGGATCAGTTCGTATCCGTAAGCCATTAACAACATCTCCTAATCCGCCGGGGCGAGCTTCCCCGCCCCGGCAGTTGATCAGTGGCATCTGCAACAACCGGCGGATGCTTAGGCATGGTCTGCCAGCCGCGCTTGGAGCATGGTGAAGATCATGCCTTGCATCTCTTGGACCTCAGTTAGTGTGAGCCCTCGAATGAGCTTTCCGGGATATTTAGCCACGTTGCCGTTCGGATCCGTGACCCTGACATCGCCGAGGTCAAAGTCGTAGATGTCCGGACGATCTGCCCGGCTTTTCGACTCATAGCTCGTGATGGTGTCGAAGCCGGCTATAAACGCATCGACCATGCGTTTCGAGACACTGGCCTCGCCTGAGTTTCCCATCCATGCCGTCGGGAAACCCCGGGTTCTGTCGTGAACGGTCCATCCAGCGGTGTCAATTCTGTACGCCTGCTCTTGCTCTTGCTCTTCTGTTGTGGCTTCTGCTTGCTCTTGCTCTTCTGTTGTGGCTTCTGCTTCTGACATTGTGCTTCCTTTCAGTTAGGGGTTTTTGGGGCTTTGCCGTACTTCGTAGCGTCCTGGCCGCGAAGTAGTATCCGTTGCCGTTCTTCTTGCTCGCTCCCGTGCTTCGTAGCGAAGCCGCGCTTCGCGAAGTAGTACCCGCTCCCGCTCCCGCGAATAACAATCGTATCTGTAGTCCGGCGGGGGTATCGGCTGCAGTAGTGCCAGTCGTTCGGGTCCATCATTCCCAGCGTGCTGAACAGGTGCCTGAACTGCGGGCGGTAGTTGTTCTCCCGAACGGGCCGGAATCCGCAGACCGTATTCGGGCATCCGTTATCGTCCGACCAGAAGGGGCAGTCCTTGCATCGACAGAGCTTCAGGACGGACGGTTTGCCCTCCATCGGCTCAGGCCCGCACGTCCAGGCCCGCCGCCGGGGGCCGGTTGAGTTCCGGGTCGAAGAATCGCCGCACAAAGTCCCCGCCGGGTCCGATGATGACCAAGGGCGGCTCGATCCCCACCTTCCGGGGCAGTTCGGGGAGTTCGACCTCCGGATCGCCGGGCTGCCGAACGACAACGTCCGCCGCCTCACGGGGGTCTTCCCATTCGATCTCGATCTTCATTCTCATCTTTTTGAAGCTCCTTAGTAGTCAGCGGCCGCCGGCCAGCGGCTATTCGAATATTTCCGTTGTGATCTCAACTGGGTGGTCGCCGTTGATCTTCCTGATGCCTTCGCGTATAGCGTTGACCCAGGCTGCGCGGGCCGCCTTATCCTCAAACCGAAAGATGGATATGTTGTCATCCGCCCCGTCCTCGTCGCCGCGAACATAACAAGCGCCCCCGAGGATCTGCGGGCCGGCCTGTGACCTAATGAAGTACTCGCCGTCCGTCCATATTTCCCCGCTTCCCCGCTCGACCCCTTCTTGCTCCAACACGCGCATGGCCAAGCCCGTTTCCCAAATTCCCTTGATTTCAATCTTCAGGTGCATCTCAGAGTCCTTTCGTGCTTTCGTAGCGGCCTTGGCCGCGGAGTAGTATCCGTTGTGTGGTCAGTTCAACTCACCGTTTCCATTTCCACCTTCACAGCCCGCAGCCTTCCGCCCGCGTCCAGGAAGGCTTTGCGGTCACCGTGGCTGAACAAAAAACCGCCGTTGTGCGGAATACGTTCGATACCCATAGTGGTGGCTAGTTCGGTACAGACGGCGATCGCGGCGTCCGCTCGCTCCTCGGCGATTTTGCGGTTTCGTTTTTCCGCTCGGGCGATCCGTTGTGCCTGGCTCTTATCCGTGCCGTCGGGGGCGCCTTCGGGAAGCAGCGCGGCGAGGTCTGTATCCTTTCCGCTCGGTTCGCCCGCCGCCCAGTAGCTGCGGCTCAGGCGTTTTGCCCGCTTCTCCGCTCGTTCCTGAGCCCGTCTTCGGGCTTGGTAGCCGCGTTGATAGTGCATATCGCAGAGCCCCTTGCAGGCGGCCGGCCGCGTGCAGCCTTCGGCCGAGCATGGCTTGTCGGGGCTTGGCTCTTTCAGGCGTGCGGCCTTTCTGGTCTTGCTCATGACTTGGCTTCCTTGGCCTTCGCGATAGCCAATTGGCTCTTTTGCCAGCTCGCCATCACCCACTGGGCCAGTCCGACGGCGTCGGCCACGTCGGCGCCCTTATCGGCCTTGGGTTTGTAGGTGGGGTAGCTCATGGCGATGATGTTCTGGCGTTCGCCTTTGGGGACGCCTCTGGTCCAGACGTTTTCCTTGACCGCGATGAGCGTGTAGGTTTTTTGGGTTGGCTCCAACAATTCCCGGTACATATTGAGAAAAATCCAGAATCCGCCGACGGCCGCGCCGTAGACGGCCAGGCCGCGCATCTGGCGTCCCGCCTTTTTGATTCGCCCGGCGACGTGTCCGGATGGTTCTTCGACGACTACCAGATCGGGCTGATGTTCTCGGAGTATGGCCGAGAGTTCATTGACCTGGTCGGTGATCCGCTGGAGGGGTGGTCCGTCCTTCTGCCGCGGCCAGAGGATGCCCGCGTCGAGAAGTCGCGGGTTCGGGGCTCGGGAGTCGGCCAGGACCGCGTATCCGGTCTTGGTGCTGGACGGGTCAAGTGCGAGGATTTTCACTTTTCGAGCCTCCATGCTCGGGGGGGGGTGGATGGGGTCTGTTCTGCTTGTCCTTATCTCCGGGCACCAGCCCCGCACTGGCCAGTACCCTGCAGCAGAAGTTCGCCCTGACCTGGCTGCTGAGCCCCTCGAAGGCGGCGACCACGTCTTGGAGGCTGCGAGGCAGCTTCGGCCGCTGCTCCAATCCCGCCACCCGTCGCTCGAGCTGAAGGATCCCCCAGAGGAGGCCAAAGACAACCGGCGGAAGCGTTACGTAGTAGTTCCAGAGCAGGTCGGGTCCGACCATCTTCGCCGTCTTGCCCATCATCGAATCCTTTCCATACTTCGTAGCGAAGCTGTGCTTCGCGAAGTAGTATCCGTTCCTTCTTCACCCGGCGGGGAGCGAGGTGGCCGCCGAGGTTCTATATTCCAAGCGCCGCGAGTTCTTTTCTGGCCGCCTCGGATCGTCGGCGTCCGGCCTTTTCGGCCGCGGAGGCGGGTGGAGCTTCGGCGGCGGCGGTCAGTCGCTCCATGAATCGTTGGATAGCCTCCAGGGAGGTAACCCATACCCCTCCGAGTTTGGCGCGTTCCAGCCGGATGCCCCTAACGCCGCTGATGGTCCAGTTATAGACCGCCTGGGTGGTGATGGGCTTTCCGGCCCTCAGGGGCGGGACGTGTGCCGGTACGTCGGACAGTGTGATCACCTGCTCGCTCAAAAAGTCGATCATGTTTTTCTTCTTCCGTTGCGTTTTTGTTTCCGGCCGCTGGCCGGGTGTTCACTGATGAGGAAAAAACGGTTGCCGCTTCAAGATGGACAGCCGGGGGCCGGAATCGAACCGGCGTTTCGCTCCTTACAAGGGAGCGCCTAGGCCTCTCCCCGGCGAGTTGCCGCCCACTTTATCCCGTTGCTCGGCACGCCGTTACGCTTGCAGCGTCGGGGCTTCAAGGGGCGGCATATTGGTGCTGGTGTGAGCTTGGCTTTTCGCCCTTATGCGGGGCCAACGTCAACTTGGCTTCGTCCCGGATCAATAGGCGTCGTCGCTGTTTGACTAAACAGCCCAAGCCTAACGTTTTCGCACACCAGCATTTTCTCTATTCACTTTTCAAAAGGTGCTCGTCTCTCCGAGCTGTCACGCCTAGTAACGGGCTTCTTGCACCCGCGTTCGCACAAGCACGCCGTGCCCGCTTGACTCGGCACTTCTCCGGTTTAATGCCGAGGCCCATGCTATGGTCATCTCTGACCACCTCCGGAGGGCGAGATCAGTTGCCGCCCTGGCCCAGCCTTTCCGCACCCGCTGGGAAGGTATCGTGCCCGAACGCCAGTCAGCACGATTGGAGTAACGCCGCAGGACAGCTCTTTCTTTGGTTTTCAACTGTTGTTGCCCGGTCGGCTCATCTCCGCCCGGACTTTTCGCCAATAGCTTCGCGTGGCGGGTTTGTTCATTCCGCCAGGTCCGCCGTTATGGACTCGGGCGAGTGTTTGCCAGTCACCTGTCGCCAAGGCCGCTGGGGCGTACCGTTTGAAAAAGCCTCTCATCACAGCCCGGCATCGGGCGGCGTCGGCGACGCCGGTTTCATACGGCCAGTTCACGCCGAGTTGTTTGCACCCGTCTATCCAGTAGGCCCGGGATATCTGGTACGGTCCTCGTGACCTACCGCCGTCGCCAACGGCGAGTTGCGGTCGTCGGACCCCTCCGGTCTCGACGCGGCGCAGTGCCTCAAAGTATCGGTCTAGCCTTCGTAGCCGAAGCGTCTGCTTCGGCGGAGTAGGCCCCAGTCCCTCGACCTGGCCCGCTGTTTGCCTTTGGGCATCCGTGCCTTGGTTGGACATCTTCCCTGGGGTTTCGCACTGATACGGGGTCAGAAAAATGCCGGCCGGAATCTTTTCGTTGGCGTTGGGGCCATCTCTTCGGGTCTTTCGATCCTGAAGATTTTGATTTCGATTCCGACCGGCTCCGTTTCTCATTCTCGTATTGGCAAGGCGGGGGCCTACTCCGCCCAGGCGGCTACGAAGGCGTGAGGCCGGGGCGTCGATATCCACGCACGGGGAGTTGAGCTTCTGGAGCTCAAGGATATCGATCAGCTCGCCCCGGCCCGTCGGTGTGGGGATATGCGGGGTTTCCAATCCCGCGGAATGGGCCGGGTGGAGTGGCCGGCCTCGGGTGAGTTCGTTCAAGCTGACCGCCGCGGAGCGAGCGAGGGAGTGAGCAATTCCAGCCTTCTTACTCACCCCCCGGCTCGGCAGCGCCATACCTACTATCAGGAAACCCAGAAGACCCGGGGCCGCTGTGAGGATGGCCGTCGTGGCGATGGTGGTCAGGCTCAGCTTTTTGCTTTCGCTTCCGCCTCGCCGTCGGCCAGGATATGCCTCACCCACTGGTTGAAGATTTCCGGTTCGGCGGCGGCGAGTTTGCCGGCGGCGGTCACCCATTCGGTGAGTGCCCTTGCCACTCGATCCGGCCTGCCCGACCGTGCCCATCGGTTCGGTTCGGCCAGTGCCGCCCGGCGCATTTTCTGGGCGATGGCCTCCAGTTTCCGGGATGTATTGGACCGGCAGCAGCCCAGTGCCTCGGCTGCTTGCTTGGTCGTATATTTTGTTTCTCTTATCACGGTCCCTCCGAACCGCGCGTTCCAATACTCGCTCCATCGCGTTGCTACCGACCTCCGTCTCGCTCGCTCGTTTCGCCCCTGTGCAGGACAGGTGCGAAGGTTTTTTCATCGGGCCTTCCAGGCCGTGGTTTTCTGCCGTCGGCAGGTTACAGGTACGAAATTTCATCCGTGATTCGCCCTTTTGGATTATCAGAGAAGGGTTAGAATTCCATTACCATGATGACTACTGACACCGATCAGATCGCACGTGTCCTTGCTCCCACAACCCCCCACCGCTTCGAGGCGGCCCTTGGCCCATTCGTAGTGCATCTTGGCAGCCGGGTAGTTACTGAACGCTCTCAAAAGCCCGGCCGGATTGCTCGCTCCCTCGCTCCCGGTCCCGGGTTGGCACTCAAAAACCCCGCCACGTGCGGCGACCGGTCGGTGGGAGGTTCCGGTCGCCGCGTGGGCGGCCTCGACGCGGTCGGAGCTCGGCGTTGGGGGGGACGCCGGTCTTTGCGCGTCGGTTTCCGCATAGGCGGGGTTTGGGCCCGGCGACGGAGATGGTGCCGGGCCTTCGGGGCAACAACTCGCTACGGCGGGTCTCTTGGGGTCAGGTCTGGCCCCAGGGGCGACGGGAGAGAGAATTCGGTGGGTTACGTCGGCCATCGCCTCCGGGGCGATGGGATCCCCGGTTTCGGGGCATACCGATCCGGGCGCGTTTTCGACGGCTTCGAAGCAGCTCATCCGTCCTCTTCCGCCCGTGCCCGCGCACAGTTGGTTGAGGTAGTTCGTGCACCATCGGCAGTAGTCGTTCAGAGGCGAAGGGCTCACGGGTGTTTTTCCTCATCCTTGCCCGACAGGTCTTCCAGCCACTTGATCATCTGCTGGGCCCGGGCCACGAACCCCGCCACTACCTCTCGACGGTCCAGCAGCTCCCCGCGGCGGGCGGCATTCTCCAGCCTCAGCTTCTCGATCCGCTCGACCCTGAGGCGGGCGTCGGCATCGACTCTGGGAACGGTTGTCTCGCTCACGCCGCGGACTCCTCTGGGGTTTGGTTTTTGGGCTGGGGCTCGGCCTCGACGGGGACGACCAGTTCGGCCATCGGTACGCCGAGGGCGTCGGCGATCTTCTTGATCGTGGGTGGATTGCACGCCCGCCCCATCAGTGCGTTGCGTATGGTATTGCCCCTCAGTCCGGTCTTTTGCCCCAGCCCCTCATAGGTCAGCCCCTCTTCGGCCTGCCTCCTGGCCAGCGGTTCGATGTTATAGCTGTATCTCATGGTCGTCTTACCCAGTCTGCAGCAAATATTGGCACGCTAATTGCTGCTCGAAATTGATGTAAGTGCTTGTCATAACATATATTATCGGACCTTCCGGGTGGGCAGTGGGCCAGACCATCAGGGCCGACGATCCCTCGAAGGAAACGGTTCGTGAACGGCCGTTCCCTCAACGGTTGGCGTCTGGCCGAGCCAAGGTGGTCTGTTCCTGGAGCAACGCCTCGGTCATCAGGAGAGCCAAATCCTCCATTGTCTCCGCCGTGGGCGGGCAGTTCTTCGCGGCACCGCGGCGTTCTGGTGGCTGGCGCGGTTCTATTTTTCAGCGGCGCTTGGCGGGCCGGAGGCGACGAGTCGCAGCGAGGCGCGGGAAAAAGATGGAGAATGCTGGTTGGGGTGGCCGGGCGCGAGAGCTAATGGCACCCGTGATTGGCGCTGGGATTGCGTTGTGGCCGGCGCGGCCGCGCCGAAAGCAGGCTGATTCGGACAGGGAACGCTTGACTTCTCGGGCACGCTGGTCGATATTGAATTTGCATGGCCGCAGTCGTAGGCGACGGCGGCCGAGACAGCCGGAGAGGTGGCTGAGTGGCTGAAAGCGACGGTTTGCTAAACCGTTGTATGGGGTCATTCCCGTACCGCGGGTTCGAATCCCGCCCTCTCCGTTTGCCCGCAGAGGGCACACACAAGCTCCTGCAAGTCAGGGGCTTGTGGTGTTTTATCGATTGTTGACTCCCCCGTTGCCCTCAAGTTGCCCTCAGAGTCAGCCTCCTCGGACTCCGCTGACTCATCCTTCTCACCCAGTTCTTTCACCGTCTTGAACGTGTCACCAGTTAAGGATTTCATGGCGGCCTGGCTGTCCGCATCGTGAAGATGATAATAAAGATCCAGCATGTCAGACGAACTGTGCCCGAGCCACGCCAGGGCTTTTCTGTGGGCCACGCCGTGATTCGCACACATGCTCGCAAAATGATGCCGGAAGGAATGCAGCTTGAATTTCTGGGGATTCGCCAAGCCGATTTCACCGCAGACATCCTTGATACGCTTGAGCAGTTTGCGTTCGGTGATGCTCGGGAAGACTAATTGGCCGCTTCTGCTCAGCGATTCCAGAAGCGGGCGAATTCTCGGCGAGATCGGCACGAAGCGGTGATCCTTATCCTTGGTCGTGCCCGTCGAACCGCCTCGGCGAATATGGAACATGCCCAACTCGCCGCGGTCCAACTCGACATCCACCCACTGCAACTGCTCCAATTCACCGATACGAAGTCCGGCATAAGCTAACGTCGCAAAAGCGACTTTCTCGGCGGCCTGGCTGTTGGCGACGATCAGTTCCACCTGGTCTGTCGTGAAGCATGGCTGGGGTCTTGCCTTGGCCTTGGCTATCCTGGC
>SDBT01012419.1_pt1 | contig 13678 bp, 35 predicted proteins | sample 2277101 | NCBI WGS metagenome assembly SDBT01 (sample SAMN10404973, study PRJNA504765) | marine sediment metagenome | isolation source: marine sediment core GS10_PC15, 103 cmbsf | place: Arctic Ocean: Southern Knipovich Ridge | collected 2010
ACAGGTGAGGTAATTATTAATAATTGTTTTGCAACGGGTAAGGGCTTTAATTTCTCCCATTTTGATACTCCACATATGCTGTTTTCTGAAGGTACAGAATTCATTGAAGTGATCGGAAATATTTATGAGAATCCTGAATTGTTGAAGTCATGACTTACGCCGAAAAATTAAAAGACCCTCGTTGGCAAAAGAAACGCTTATCTGTATTAGAAAGAGATAACTGGACGTGTCAAATGTGTTATGATAGCAAGGAAACACTTCATGTACACCACAAGAGCTATCACGGTGAGCCCTGGGAGTCTCCAAGTAAAGAATTGGTTGCGCTATGTGCAAGGTGCCACCAATTCATATCTGAAAAGGGTTCGCCTGATTATGATGATATATTTGATGTTGGGAAACTGACTAACGGCGGGTTATTAATTGTTAGTGTGGGTGGATTTTTTAGTTATTATGACGGGGTAAGTAATGTAGTTTTTAATGAAGAGGAAGATATAATATGTTTCCGAAGGGCTTCCGACATAGCACACGAACAATTATGTAAATTACAGGAAGAAAATGCCTAATAGGTTCATCGATACTGAGTTTTTTAAGCGTCCTTTTGTTAGGGGCTTGGATGCCCCTTTGAAGACCCTCTATGCCTTCATTATATGCGATTGTGATAATTCTGGAATTTGGTCGCCAGATTTTGAGATCGCCTCAATTTACATCGGTCAGAAAGTCGAAAGAAAATCCGTAGAAATCGCTTTCAAAAACAAAATTATTGAGCTAAAAAATGGTCAGTGGTTTTTTCCTGATTTTATTGAACATCAATATCCAAAGGGGTTACAGGATACAAACCCTGCACATAACAAAATAATAAAACGTCTTACTCAATTGAAATTAATAGATCAAGAATTGAAGGTGCTTGCAAGACCCTCTCATGGGTCTAAGGTAAAGGTAAAGGTAATGGTAGAGGAAGAGGTAAAAGGGATTGTTAAGGGAAACGGAGTCGAGCCATTAACACACGCACTGCAAACTTTTATCTCAGTTAATTATCCAAGAGTAGCTAGTACAAGAAACTTTGCAACACAACTGACCTTTGATGAAGCAGAAAAACTAACAGCACTCCATTCAAAGGAACTCATCAAAAAAAAGCTAACTGCTTTGGAGAACAAAAAGAAGCTGGATTACATCAGCGTTTATGAAACACTTTTAAGCTGGTGCAAAAACGATTTCGGCAAGTCAGAAGTTTCCAGCGGCAACCCAGCCGACAACATGCCAGGTACGATAAAATTGAAATCAGAATGAAACGACTACTCCTATTCCAGAAAAAAGAAAATGACTTCGAATTCGTTGAAGAATTTGAGAGTAGACAGGAGGCAGACGAAGCAGTATTTCAACTGAAGGAAGAGGCTAAGTTTAATCATAAATTGTTAGGCACATGGTATATCATGCCTGCTCAAAAAATAGTAATCACCCGACCATGAATTTGGTAAACGGACATAGCGTTAAAGAGAAACGAGATTCAGAATATGAGAGTCTTAAAGCTACTCTATCTGAGAACTGGCATACGTTCATTCGTAAGCGTGACAAACTTGCGCTGAAACAGGAAGAGATTGAAAGGGAGTGGGCCTACTATGCTGATATGGCTGCTTCGGTATATTTAGAAATTGAAAAACTTGAAAAGGACTATGACAAACAAAAAACTTAAAACCGTGTGGGATGCTCTTAAGGAGGTCACGGCAACCTACAAGGAGGCAAATGAAGCTCTACAAATGCTTTCTGAAGCGTTGAGGTCGATTGAAGATGAAACAACGTATTGTATTGGGCAAACATTTGAGTTGGCCCGCGTACCGTATTTACTCTGTTATTGTGGAACTTCAGATATTGCTTCCGTTCATCTAGTGAACCTATCAGGGGGTGGTCAATGGTGTGAGCCAGTCAAAGTGGAAAACGAATTTAAAATTACAACTGACGAAATGTATTTAATTGCGGGGCATAGGCGTGGATACAAACTAATAAAATGAATCCAACGATTAAACAACTCGATCAGCTTTGGGCAGAGTGCATAAAAGCCCGTGCTGAATACCTGAGCGAAATCTCTCAGCGACCAGGCAGGCAGGTTGCAGGTGAACACATTTTGAATGCACACCACATCGTAGGGAAACCAAACTATAGACTCAGGTTTGAACTAGATAATGGTATATGCATAACTGGGGGTGAGCATAAGTTTGACGCTCACGGATCACACACTCGAAAGCATGACTTTGAATATAAAGTTAGAATGTTGCGCGGACAAGATGTCTATGAAGAACTGCTTAAATTGAGACACCAAACAGGAGCCGACCTAAACGCTATCAAGTTATTTCTCGAAACGGAATTAAAAAAATACTCAGACTGTAAATGTTAATTATGAAAAAATGTAAAACTTGCGGTGCGGATCTCAATGAGGTCCATCCGAATTTAGCTAAGGTGTTAGATCACTGTATTGTTCATAGTACGGATAAAGCAAAGGGTCACAACATCAGCTACAAAATGTTTAAACACGGAGCTAGAATTCCAAACTAATGACTGAAGCCCAACAGATAAAAAAGAAGAACGGGCTCTGTATCAGTCCAGGCTGCATGAAGAATCACGCACCGGGTAGGAGGATCTGCCACATGCATTATGCGAGAAGAACAAAGCAGTTCAATCCGATATTCTATACGTTCAATGCTTTAAGAAATAATGCTAAAAGGCGAGGTAGGGACTTTACTTTAACGCTGATCCAGTTCAAGGAACTAATTAAAGATTCCGGCTACATGGAAAATAAAGGCAGGCATTCCCATGAACTTCAGGTAGACAGAAAAAGAGCCCTTGAAGGATACCATTTTGATAATTGCCAAATCATAACATCTGAAGAAAACATGCGGAAGAGATTTGTTGATGCTAAGATTATGGAGTACGAAGCTGCTAAAGCCGGAATAAATCCTGACCAATGGCAATAACACCAAAACTTGTTTTCACAACTGCCCTGGGAGGATACAAAGTCAAGGGAGCGACCCATAATGCGGGTAAAATTGAAACTGAGATTAGGAATTATATGGAAAGGAATAATTGCACTATTGTATTGAGCAAGGGCGAATTGGTATTTAAAAACAAGCCTGGCAAGCAACCTAAAGACACAAGATGAACGCTAAAGCATTATTCGATAGATGTATAGAATCTCATTACGGAGAACGCCCCGAAGGTTGGGATAACGGCTTTGATAAACTAGGCAATGTTTCTGTTAATGATATTCGTTCTATTGCTAATTTATATCAGATTGATAGGAGCGTTGTTAGTAAGCATATCAATAGTATATATCAAGAAGCAGAATTAACGAAAAATCGAACTAGTGCATTAAATGCACAAGTTCAAAACGAAGGCGGGAGAAGCGTTACAAGGAATATTGACACCTACAACCTTCAATTAATACTTGCAGTTGGATTTAGGGTTAGATCGCATAGAGGGCTTCAATTTAGAACATGGGCTAATCATAAATTAGAGGAATACCTTGTCAAGGGGTACGTCATGGATGATGACCTAAAAAAGGATTTAATGAACGGAATCACAACCACACCCGAACAGAAGAACATTCTCGTCTGCTTGACCAAGAATTAAGGAACAGGTTAAAACTTGATTTTGGCGAGATGTATGAAGACAGATAAGAGAGATAAAATGATCAATCAGAGCTTGGCCGTCGATGTAAATAAATTAGAAACCAACCCATATAAGTGATGAAAACAGTACAATCAATCTTTAATCCAGTATCCGAAAGCTAGGGAATGAAAAAGGCAGAACGACAAATAGTTTTCGATAAGTGTAATGGTAAGTGCGCCTACTGTGGCTGTAATCTCCCCGAAAGATGGCATGTGGATCATGTAGATCCTGTTGAAAGATTATATAGGCGCATAGGAGGGAACTTCGTTACGAAGGACACGGGATTAGAGGCAACCGAAGATGATATTAGCAATGGCAATTACAAAAGACTTCCAGAGAGAATAGTTGTAGTAGGATATGGCAAACCAGAGAATGATACCCTTGAAAATATGATGCCTGCCTGCCCTAGTTGTAATATAAATAAGCACTCAATGAATCTTGAGGAATTTAGGGCGTTCATAGAAAGATTCGTTGTCTCACTTAACAAAACCAATGTTCAATATAAGGTAGCTAAAAGATATGGATTGATACAAGAAACAACTATACCAGTACAATTCTACTTTGAAACCCTAGAACATAAATGAACCTATACACTTCAATTTAACCTGTATACAAAATGGCAAAAACTAGACCTATGAAAAAGTCAAAGAAAGTATGGATAAGTTGTTAAAAGCGTCCGAACCGTTACTGAGGTTGTTGAACGAGAAATACGACCCACATGTGACTGTAATTGTGACACCTACTAGCGTAGAACTTATGGAGGGAGTTATTGGCATTCCTAAAATATATGACCACATAAAAGATTAAAAAACAGATGGATATACAAAGCGAAGGTGCAACTTTTACAGTAATCTGCAAGAGATGCCAAAAAACGTTTATCGTAATTAGAAACTTCGGGGGAGGGGTTAGGCGACCGCACGAAAGAGGACAGGCGGAGAGGAACCCTGCTATCTGTGATTGCGGTTCAAGACAATTAGAAGTATACTAAGATGACTAAGATCAAACTAAACAACAGGGCGAAAGACCACTTAGAAAAGTGGCTGAGTGATGAAGTAGCAGAACAAATATACTGTGGAGTAATTGGAGATTTGAGAATGATACGGAGTAATTATAAGGAAGTTGCTGTAGATAGAATCCTCGCCCACCCCGACATATACTGGAGCATAATAGTTGATTGGATGGGGAATCTGGGGTGGAGAAGCTTTTCAGCATTTTATGGAACAGCAAACAATAAAGATGTTTGGTCGTTTGTCATTACAAATACACGGGAAGAGGAATCAATAGCATCAGATGAGGAAGTTAATTAACGGGTGGTCAATAGGTCTGCAAATAGACCGAAAAGACAACGATGGTAATTACGAACCATCAAATTGTAGGTGGGCAACCCGATCCCAGCAAATGCTAAACCGTGGGGAATATACCCATACCAGCAAAAGCAAGCGGAGATCATCTACAGGCCATAAATATATATACCCCCATTATCGCAATGGGTATATTATTAAAGCCAACAAACATATAGGAACAGCTCCCACATTGCAGGAAGCACTAGAACAAAGGCAAAAAGTCTTTGGATTTTGAAAAGAATTTGAACAAACCGATAAATCATGAGTGAACAACCAACACCAATAGCAGGAACCCATTTTATTGGGTGGGCAGTATTTAATTGGGGTATATCCCTAAATGTAGTCTTCAGAACCCGCACTGAAGCCCAAAGGAGTTGCTGTAATAAGGACCAGTCATGGGCTGATGTTAAAGATCACTTTAAAGTGGTAAAAGTGAAGTGCATTGTATTGTGAAGTGCGTTAAGTGCGATAAAAGGAGATTATTATGAAAGCTATGGGTTCACACCAAAGCTCGGCAATGATTTCGGATAATTGGATTACTCCAAGAGAGATACTTGAATCATTGGGATCATTTGACCTTGATCCATGCACCGCAGACCAAATGCCTTGGACAACTGCCAAGAACCGATACACGAAAAGCCAAGATGGACTTTCTAGTACTTGGTTTGGAAGGGTTTGGCTTAATCCTCCATATAGCAGGGAGGCCGTGAAGTGGCTACGCAAACTTGCAGATCACGGCAATGGAATAGCCTTAACATTTGCCCGGACAGAAACCGCATGGTTTTTTGAGACTATTTGGAAACAGGCCGATGCTGTTCTATTTATAGAGGGCAGGATCCACTTCCATTATCCCAACGGAGATCGAGCTAAAGCGAACGCTGGAGCTCCTAGTGTGCTAATTGCCTACGGAAAAGAAAACGCAGAGATACTTAAGGCTTCAAGTATAAATGGGAAATATATTGATTTATGAACTGGACTAAAGAACAACAAGCAGACTTCGAGGAGTGGTTCGTTCTACAGAAAGAACACACCTTTCCTAAAGTAATAACTCCAGAAGACTTTTATGCTATGCCCTTCCCCTTCCAAAAGGGAGTATATGAAGAGTACCTAAGAAGTAAAAAAGGCCGTCATAGTGTTGAAGTCAGGCAAACGATACTATCCGGTGAATTTACTATAATCGCAGAGTTTGAAAATCTTAATTCAATAATAAAATTTGGCGATACAGAAGAAAAAGCATTTGAATCTATGTTTGAGCAAGCGATAAGATGAGTATCACAGAACTAAGGCTTCAAATGTCACAGATGATTGACGACCGAAACAAGATCATTACCCGGATGAACTACCATAACACCGAGGCAGCTAAATTGAAAAATGAAGCCAACATACTGCACGTTAAAATAGAAATGAGGAATACCAAGATCTCTAAGGAAAGATTGAAAAACCATTAATCCGTATATTTATGACAAAGGATAAAACGCTACGACTAAATCAAAATGGATTCCCGATACTGAAACCTCAAGACAAAGCACCCCCGGTAAGGTATAACCCGATAACACAAGTTCCAAATAAACTACCGACATATTCAAATGAACAGAAAGCCAGGAAAAGGAGAAGCAAAAACTTTAAGTCATGACTTGGGTATTAACATTGTGGCTAATAGGGATCGTTTTAACAGGAGCATTTCATCTTTATCATTACGATCCTGAGAGGCACCCTGTACATCGACATGCTGTATTAGCAATAGTCACTGTAATGGTAATACTTTGGCCTTTGGGATGGGGATTATTCTTTTTACTTAAACACAAATTATGAGCTATACGAAGGGACAAAAATTGGTGTGTGTTAGCGATGGTGATTGGACCACATTAGACGAGGGTTTTATAGCACCTGGTCCAAAATACGAACAGGATGTATTAGTCGAGGATATAACACAAAGTGAATGCTATAACATGGAATCGGCTTCAAGTTGAGGATCGGATAGATAGATGTACAAACCAAAATATGGTGAATCCTGAATTCATCGACATACGGGTGATGTTTGATAGTTCTATTCCGGTAGGCCACCTTTACCCTGTTAGCGAAAATTCAGATAGTCAGTTCGCAGAATGGTACAAACAAAATTAATCAACATACTATGACTATTGAACTCCACATACTATTCCTGATCCTCATAGGACACCTGATGGGGGATTTCTTCAGCCAGTCCAGAAAGATGGCTGAAAAGAAAAGTACTCACCTTGACTGGCTATCCCTTCATGCTTTGGCATATACTGTAGTCATGGGAGGGATTGTAATGATCTTCACCGGTGGGTTCACTGTTGAAATGGGAATGTGGATGCTGGTCAACGGCCTGTTACACCTGTTCACAGATGCAGCGACTTCCAGAATAACAAGTCACTACTACAAGAAAGAAAACAAGTGGGCCTTCTTTAACACGATTGGAGTCGATCAGTCCATTCATTACATAACACTAGTTTTTACGTATCAATTCATGATATGAGAATTATGGTTTACGGTCCCAATGAGATCAACGTTAAGGAAGCTATTAAGATAGCTATGTGTCATTGGAGTAAGATTATTGATGAAACACATTGGGTCGTCTACAGTAATTACGATTGCCGAAATAAAATATCAGGATGCTCAATTATAATCAAGATATGTCTGAATTGAAAGTATTACCTTAGCAATATCAGTTACTGCAAATAGCAACATTAAGCAATGCCATTTACAAAAGGAAAAAGCGGTAATCCAGTAGGGCGCAAGAAGGGCGTTAAAATCAAACGCACAATCCAATGGGAAGTTTTCTCCAAGTATTGTATGGAGGGTGGATTAGAGAAGTTCGAAAAAGAGCTAAACAAATTGGAGGGCAAAGAATATATCACAGCCTTTCTACAGTTATTGGAATTCCATAAGCCTAAGTTAGCCAGGTCGATAATAACAGAAGAGGACGAAAAACAAATAATCAGTATTATATTTGCTGAACATGCAAGTTCCAGTAACGGCAATTTACCGAAAGAACTTACAGAGCCAAGCGACAACGGTAGTTAATATTGGTGGTGGCGGCTCGTCTAAGTCGCATTCTCTACAGCAGCTATTCATATACTACCTCACTGAACAGAAAAGCTACAAACTCTTAGTAACACGTAAGACCTTCCCATCATTGAGGCAATCAGCGTATCGGTTGATTGTAGAACTATTGGAGGAATACGGTATCTACAGTCATTGCATCCACAACAAAAGCGAGCATACTATCAAGCTAGGGAATTCATTGATGCAGTTTAGCAGCATTGACGATCCTGAGAAGATAAAAAGTACCGAATGGGATTTCATATTTATGGAAGAGGCCAGTGATTTCACTTGGCAAGATTATTTTCAACTGTCGCTGAGGCTCAACAGAACCAAAGGTGCCAAACCTAAAATATACTTGGCCTTTAATCCTATTGATGAATACGGCTGGTTTAATGAAGAACTCAAAGAAGAAAGCGATATTGAATGGATACACTCTACCTACAGGGACAATCCTTTTTTGTCTAAAACCTTTATAGACAGGCTCAGGAGCATAAAAGATCCTGAGCTTAGGAAAATATATGCTGAGGGATTATATGGTCACATAACAGGATTAATATTTACAGACACCACGATTGTTGAGAAGATGCCTGACGAATACCAGCTGCTTGGGTACTGGCTGGACTTTGGCTTTAGTAACGATCCAACATCATTTGGTATCCTGGGATTACAGAATGGTGAGTTGTGGGCAGACGAGCTGATCTATGAAACAGGGCTTACCAATGTCCCTCCACTGATTAACGATAACCCCGATATGCTGGATATTAATAACATCCACTACCATCTACGGCGTAACGGTGTACCCCAGGATGCTAAGATCATAGCTGATTCAGCAGAACCCAAGAGCATTGAGGAACTGTACGGTGCCGGATGGAACGTTCACCCAGCACCAAAGGGACCGGATTCTATTAAGGCCGGTATCGACATTGTCAAGCGGTATCCTATGAACATCACTAAGCGCAGCATTGGCCTTATCAGGGAATCTAAAATGTACAAGTGGGCTCAGGATAAGGATGGTAAAGAATTAAATAAGCCGGTCGATCGAGATAACCATTCTTGGGACGGTATCAGGTATGTTTGTTTGAGTGAGATTGGTGAGCCGGCAGGGAGGATTATTGATGTTAGTACGGTGTAAGTTTCGTATATTTAAGTATGGGAAAACCAGCTTTTGAACTAGACTTTGATTATGTCAATGAACTGACCTCCAAGCTCATTCAAGACCTTGAAATTAAGAAAGAAGAGATTATCACAGAAAGGCTTAAGCAAATTGGCATTGAAATAAATTATGATGAAGAAAAGAAACGTAGATTCAAATCAATGGTATGTGAAATCCATGATAATGAGCAAAGGTGGTATTACAACGATGGTAGTATTAGTGGAATTAGAGTAGTGACCTTTGTAGATAATCCCAAAAACTCTTCATTAGATGGGTTTCATATAGGCATTAATACAGATTATTATTAATATATTTAAGTATGCTACAGATAATTAAAAACACAGACGGGCTAAGGATTGGGAACTTCATATTCGTAGATAGTATGGTGTACCCTCCGAATTTCATAACCGCTCAGAAAAGATATTTGGGTGAAAGTTGATTTCACTAGCAAGGATGTTATTGATAGGATCAAAAAGTTGAAAAAGCTACAGATAGAAATTTTGGAACAAAAGAATTTAAATCCTGAAATGCTCAATAGATATATAACAATTTAGTAGTAGAAAATGAAAGCCGAATAGGTGTTACTTATACAACTATCGTATTTAGTATGCCAATTACCCATTTAGTTATACAAGTCAGTCACATAAGATACCTATTGGTCAAATACAAAAATTGTTTACATTTGTAATCAGTGAAAGTCAAAGGAAAATTCGTTTGCCACAGCATCCAAGCACAGAAGGATCGGGACTTGGTTACTATGATGGCTGTTCCCGACGACAACGAAAACAAATCATTTTCCAAATTAGCAGCATCCAGCACCCTTGTAATGTTTGTAGATAACGACACCACTGATTCAGGTGTATTCGAATTAGATCAGGAATATTATTTAGAACTAACTAAAGTTTAAACTTATGGCACTCTCTGAAAAACAGTCAGAACAGATTCAATCCGAGATAGCGGAATTAGCTTTACTCAATATCGAAGAGCTTAACGAAGATCAAGTTAGAGGACACTATGAACGATGTGTAGAACTAACCAATACCGTTATAAGCCACTCTAACGATAAGGCTTTGGCTACCCAGCTATTGACTTTGGCTACTTCTTTTGATCCCAAAGGCAGCAACCTTCAGGAGTTGACTGCATCTGTTGAAAGAATGACTGAGCCCGAAGCCCCTGAAGATGAAGGCCCAGCCAAGAATGAACTCAAGACGGGCTTGGTAGCTATCCGTGTAAAACTAAAAGAGAAGTCTAAAGGCAAAAATGTAAGCGGTAAAGCAGTGTTGAAGGCAGCCCTCAAAGAAAATGGCATTGAGTTTTCCGCTAAAGACAGCGAAGAAGAACTAGGCCAAACACTGAAGGCTTGGCTCGAAGCAGAACCCGAAGCCCCTGAAGTTCCCGAACCACCTGCCCCAGCACCGGAACCACCAAAGCCAGTAGAAACTAACCTGGACGAAGCCAAGAAACTCGCTAATGAGCTTATAGAATACTCAAGAGCTTTCGCAGATCAGCAAAGGGCAGCAGGGAAAGATTCTGTTCGATACAACAAGTTTGCCCGTGAACTTGAAAGACTCGTCCGAGTTCGTCTGATATAATGCATATACTCAGTATCCACGATACTGAATACAAAGCTATAGAGGACTGGCCTGAAATGTCAACCGCTAAGGCTATCGAAGTCAATCAGGTAGTTCATGACATGCCCGAACTTCTTAGGAAGCTCTACGACCACAGCACCAAAAAGAACCCAGACCAGAAGGAAACTGACGAGCTTTACGCTGAGGTAACTACCGAGGACCGTATCAAAATCTTCCCGGTATTCTATGGTGAGATCATGCGCGTACTAACTACGATTCCCGGTCAGGTGATGGAAGGGATACTATGGGACGTGAGGACACAGTTCTATAAGCAATACTGCGAACACTTAGTGCAGGGTATATTGTTTGGTGACTATTCGAGTATCAAAGGAATAGAAAACTTTGAGTGGAACGAACACACATACTGGCTACCAACGTCGGGACACTTCTTAAATACAGATCAGTCCGTTCCTATGGAACATGAATCAACTATTGTATTCACCGAGGTAGCTGACCTAGAGATATATTCTGAGCAGCTAAAGGGGGGCAAATACGAGGTAGCCCCTAACATTATCTCGATATTGTGTAGACACAAAAACGAGCACTATGACGAAAAGAGATCACTGGAAAGGGCTAAAGAATTCCTTGACTTGCCCATGAATATAGTATGGGAGGTTTTTTTTTGTATTCAGCAGCTTTCAATCATTTCCTCACAAAACATCCTAATCTTAAAGTTAAGAAAGGAGGTAAGAACGCAGAGAAAGTTGAAGCGTCAGGCATTGAGTCGTTTGGGTGGTACGGAAGAATCCTCGAAGTCGCAGAGTCGGGGGTATTTAAACGTAGTGTAAAAGGTCAAAACGCTGTGCAGGCAACAGAGAGAGCAAACGTTCACGAATTTATGCTGGTCTTGAGTAAGAACAAGGCAGATTTTTTAATGCAATATCCTGATGAGAAATGAGCTTAGAAGATTTAAGTAAGAGGCAGTTCAATGAATTCAAATCAGATAATCCTATATTAAGCATAGGACAGTATACTATACAGCCGCACCCGCCTATTCCTAAAACAGACCAAGTTAATGTGATTTGGATAGAAAATGAATTGGGTGAAGGCATGAGTGTTGATATTGATTCGTTATGGAAAAGCAATTTTTGAAATAAATGACTGACATTCTCCTAACAACAGCAATAATATCCCTCACAGTATTGGGGGCTCGTATTGTTACGGATCGGGGTATGATCTTTTGGCCTATCCGCGAACGTTTGCTAAGGGTTGGACATGGTGACACTTCTAACGAACCTGAACTGTGGAAGCAAAACCTGCTGAAGCCAATTATCCTGTGCTGCGTTTGCATGCCTTCGGTGTGGGGTCTTGGAATTCACTACCTTTTACACGGATGGGTTGATATCATATACTATCCTTTGGAGGCACTATCGGCAGCTTTCATTAATGGTGTGCTGTGGAGCGTGTATGTATTTGTTAAGGATTTGGATGCAAAAGTATTACAAACTAATAAAAAGTATGACGAATGAAAAAAGAAAGAACAAAAACAGAGAGAGACGGCTCTATGAAGATAGCGTCACTCATTAAGAAAATAGTAGCAACGGACACAACAAGCCCACGTAGCTATTCGGAAAAAGAATTGACTGACCTGCAAAGTGAAGTGTATAAAATTACTGGTAAAGGTGAAGTCATGGGATTATTCAACAAATTACAGGGCATATCTGCATGAAATTAGTAGCTCTCAAAGATGCGTACAAAACCGAGGCTCTTGAAAAAGGGCTTGCCGATATACGTAACTTCAGGTTCGACGACCTATCAGATATAAATACGCCAAGCCTACAAAGCAGGATATTCCTGCTCAAGCCTCCCAATTATGTCAGGCAGATTGATCCAAACAGGGACCACCTTCATTATGCTATTGACTATTTCCTGTTTGATGAGATCAAAACCAAGAAAGGTGAGGAACTGGCTACACTGTGGGAGTCGATCAATGACGATGTAGTAGCAATTAATAAAGGAATTGTTGATAACAACGACGACATAACTGAGATCGTTGGAGAGATCACCTTCGAGCTGGGACACCATGAGCACAATAAGAATTTAATCGGTATCAGAGCACAATATATTTTACGAGTTTTTGACTGCATAAATCCGTAGCTATGAGTTTACTAAATAAAAACTGCAAAGAATCAAACGGGAAACTAAAGATAAAATCCTTAAAGCCGCATGGTTTCCCATATGATAACAAGGGTATCGTTGATAACAATACCGACGTACGCGAAATTGTAGGCAAAACTTGGAAATGTACTTGTGGAATAGATAGGATAGCTATTCTGAATCATGCAAACTATTGTCCTGAGTGCAATTCTGTGTTATTACTCATTGACTTTAAAAGAAACATTCTAACCAATGAATCCGAGCTGGTGGAGGATTTTCTCCAAAGATAAAATTACATAACCAATGAAACTACTTAGATCAATTTGGAAGTACTTCTTTCCGATAGCGAAGGAAATAGTACTCGATACTGTTGGGAAAGTCCTACGTAAAAAAAGAGTTAAGATATGGCAAAACAGATCATTCCGAAAACAACAGCTTATTGGCAAAATAATCGACGGTTGGAGGATAGCAAAGTTTATTTCTGCTAAGAAAACTAAAAAGACACTGAGCAAAAAAGCTCGCAATTCATTCACCTACAAACTTGAATCATGGCAAAGGGTACGAATCTCAGCGTAGTACATAAGCAGGAAACCCGGCAAGAGACAGCACAGGAAGTTATTGCCGCACAGAATCCACTTGAAGGTAAAGTCCAGTCTAGCAAGTGGAGGATAGAACTTGACGCGCAGTCAATAAAAACTAGGCGCATTTTGTGGCCTTGGTGGTTT
>SDBT01012420.1_pt1 | contig 13678 bp, 13 predicted proteins | sample 2277101 | NCBI WGS metagenome assembly SDBT01 (sample SAMN10404973, study PRJNA504765) | marine sediment metagenome | isolation source: marine sediment core GS10_PC15, 103 cmbsf | place: Arctic Ocean: Southern Knipovich Ridge | collected 2010
GGGTGGCTGAGGGGAATCGAACCCCCGTCCCCTGCTCCACAGGCAGGCGCTTTACCATTAAGCTACAGCCACCATAGCTTCAATTATATACCCTGTGAGCCGTACAGGACTCGAACCTGTGACAAGCTGCTTAAGAGGCAGCTGCTCTACCAACTGAGCTAACGGCCCATACTGTGCGCCTGGCAGGATTCGAACCTACGACCTACTGCTTAGAAGGCAGTTGCTCTATCCCCTGAGCTACAGGCGCTTGGAGCGGAATATTTTTGCTTTTTATTAAGCTAATACTCCCAATTTACAGCTCTCAATCTAGTATTATAATACATTATGTGACAAACCGTAAAATAGATTTTAACATCATCACTATAGCGTACTTTAAGAGTCTAACATCCCATAATTGACAAATAATAAAATTACACTATAATTTAAATAAATAAAAAAATAACTGTCTATAGAAGTTAGCATAATATGTCAGCCGCAAAAATTGAAATATGACACCTGAAACTGATAGACAATTTGTTGCTAAGTTAGCAAAAAAAGGAGTATTGTCTAAACACGTTGACCACACAGGACAAGTCTTCTATGTTATCCCAGGTAATAGACTTATTAACAAAACGCAATTATCTAATGAAACAAATGAAGTTATGGAAAATCCCCCCCCAGTCAATCCAAAAACTTAGTTAAAACCTCTCGCTTGTTCTTAATTGTCTTCGGGCTCAATCCCAACTCAAAGGAATAATCTTCAGCATAGTCTTGTAGGATAACTTAAAAGAGGTTTCTGATAAAGATTATTAGAATCCAGAAGGGAGTTTCCACTTATCTACACCCCATTTTCCCCAGTATGACTTGTATGCTTCCTTTTTTTTCTCGTTGGGATGATAAACATTGTAGTGCAAATTACGCCAAACAGAAGCTATCAATCCCGCACATTTTATTGCCTCTTCAAGATGCCTGTTTTCTTTATTACTGAACGGCCTTGCTTCACAGTATCCTTGCTTAAGTGATTTATACAGTTCTGGCTGGAAACCATCATTGGTAAAGCAATATCTTATTGCGGTCATGGCAAAATCTACTAACAAAGCACTAATTGTAAGACCTTCCCAATCAACTATTGCAGAGAACTTCTTTCCTACAAACAGGCAATTTTCGGGTGAGACATCACCGTGTATAACGCCTTGTGGGAAAAGTGAGAGATCAAAATTCTTAATTTTTTCATATTCACTGATCGTTTCTTTAAGTTTTTCTCTGTCTACATTCTTCTGTAATATCTTGATTGATTTTGTCAGATACCCCTTGCTAAGCCAACACTTTTTTGCGGAAAGTGAGTGAGAGGGAATTAAATGTAGCCTTGCCAGGTTATAGCCAATTGCTCTATTTATTTCTCGTTCAGGCTTGGGCTCTTTTCCAGGTAGCGTTTGCATCGCTACAGCCACTAAATCATTTTGACTGTAGATGGAGGACCCAGAAGGCGCTTCGATATAATATGAGGCAGGAAATCCATGCTTCTTTAGCCTTTCCAAATAAATAATATCGTTTTTTAAATCATGAAGCGAATGCTCAATAATTATCTTAAACACATAATCACCTAGGTCTGTGGTTATGTAGTGGTTAATGTTTGAATCACCACCTGCTCGTCTATATGAACTTATCCTACCCAAATTAAAGTACTTAGAAATTGAGCAGAGTGTTTTATCGGGATTTGTTAACAAACTCATTTGATTATTCTAGTCCACATGTCTAATTTCTACTTTACATTTGTTAACAACAGATTATACCAAAATTTATCATTTCATCCGTGAATAGGTTTTAACGTCGTTCACTAAACCACACTAAACTATAAACCCACCCTCTTGAATAAATCATGCTCCCTATAACTGGTAAATTTGCCAACGATTTTTTCACCCCTGTTATCAATGTCGCCTAGTGCTTATTATGAGACTTTTTGAGCGGGAGAGGGGAATCGAACCCCTATGTCTTGCTTGGAAGGCAAGCGCTCTACCACTAAGCTACTCCCGCAATTTCATCAACCCAACCCATAATCATTCTGTGCAACCCTCTAACGCTAATTGTACTCGCCGTCATATAAATATGAATTGTACCATGAGGTAACAATCTAGATTTATTTAGTTTTTTACCCTTTCTTCTATCAATTTGAGTTTTGTAAAATTGACCATCATTAAAACCAGTCACTTTTTTCCAATACATTCTTGATTTTAATTCATTATTGTCTGGATAAAGATGAATTTCGCCCTTTAAATCTTTTATTGGAACTTTACAATATACATTTAACCACTTAATAAAAAATTTAATAACCCTTGGATCAGAATTTGTCATTCCAACTGTTTCATCAAATTTTCGTCCCTCACCCCAATAAAGACCAATTCCTGTCAAAAATAAATCTCTATCTGATACTTCTCCTAAAATTTTACTTCCTTTTCTCCTAATTTTATTCAATTCTATATTTCTCTTTTTAATTCTGGTTTTAACACTTTTTCTTAATCCTTCTTTTATTCTGTTTTTAGTTATTAAGTTTGGAGTAAATTTTATAAACCTCAACCAATAACTTAAAGTTCCTTTTGAAAGATTCAATTTTTCAGAAATATAGCCATATGAATATCCTTGCTTTCTTAAAGATAATGCTTGCTGTTTTAAAGTTTTTTTCATTACTTTAATTTATCAAGATGAACTCGCTATGTCAATGTACCAAGAATATAATAAAGGTTCTGTTTTGTCGGGGTGCTCGGACTCGAACCGAGGACCTCCTCGTCCCAAACGAGGCGCGCTAGCCAACTGCGCTACACCCCGGAGTGGCCAGGGAGAGATTTGAACTCTCACCCGCAAAAGCGGACAGCTTTTTAAGAGCTGCGTGTCTACCAGTTCCACCACCCGGCCTTACCCCACCCACACACAAACAACATATTATAACATCTGCTCTCTATTTATACTTTCCAAACTAAATCAGTCAACTGCTCCAACCTTAACCCTATCAGTAATTTTTAATATTTTAACCTAGACTTTTTCTTAAAATGGCTGCTTTTTGTATTTCATAAGATATATCTTTCCCTTGCTTTAATTTTTTGTAAATATTCTCAGTCACTTTTTCATGCTTAATTTGCTCTTGAGTTTTAGGCTTTAGTTTTTTCCCTAGATATTTCTCCACTCCTTGAATATCTTTAATTATCTCACCAAAACCTATGTTTTTTTTAGATAATTGTTTTAAGACCTTCTTATTCAAAAATCCTCCCGAAGTTATTAAATCTTGTTTTAAAAAAACATAATACTTTTCTACAATTCCTAGTAAGCCCAACTTAGTAATTTCTCTTAAACCACGACCAGTTCCAATCAACTCGGGTGGTACACCCAAAGAATACATTGCCCCGGTAAATCCAATTGCTCTAGGCAAGCTTACCTTTCCCACGCTTCTAGAATATCCAAACAAGCCAATATGCTGAACCCGCTCTCTTCGCTTAGGCAGAAAACTTGCCATTTGGTTAACTTGAGAAGCAATGCTTTCAATTGTTTGTTGGTAATGTTTTCTAAAGATTTTAATTATTCTCCTTAACTTCTTTTCCTCGCTCGGAGAAATTTTTTGAGCCCTTCCTTTTGGTAAAATTTCCTCTAGTTTTTTTATAGCTCTTTTTACCTTCGCTAACTCATAATCATATCTAAAAGCACTTTGAAGCAAAGCAGTTCTCACTCCGGCATATTCTTTACAAAACTTCTCAACTGTATTTGGAGTTAATCCACCCCGAAAAGGCAGCGAAGCCGATCCAATAATAGGGAATAATTTTACTCCAGTCTTTTTTTCAAGACTAACAAATCGAGAAAGCGCCACTTTAATTGATAAAACTGTTGACACCAAGCCTGCATTCAAAGCTGGATCAGATCGGGCTAAGTAAGGTCGAATATATTTCGGCTTACTTCCAAATCTTTTTTTATGAAGCATTAAGTATTTCTCTAGTAATTTATCTGATTCAATAATTGCTTCAACCTCTTCAATTAAAGGAATTATCTCAATATGCTTTAACGTCCCGTTTTCAAAACCATGCAGTTTATGTTTGAGCATTGCTATTTCTTGAAATGCTTCCTGAACTGCAATCATTTCTTCAGCAGTTTCTGTCATAGGCAAAATAACTTCAAATAAAGGCGGACTATGTAAGTTAATTTGTTTTGTTAATCCTGCCGCACTTAACAAGCCCATAAAGGCTCTACCTAACCTAAACTCTGTCTCTACTCGAATATTCGGCAATCTAAAAGTCAAAAATTTATCTACTCCCAGCTTATTTTCTTTAAAAAACTCAAAATATTCTCCCAGTAATCTTTCCACCACAGACTCATCAACCAACTTACCTTCCCAATCCCATTTATACTCAGATACACCTAGTTCAGAAAAAGATAAAAAACACTCTTTAGTTTCATGACGAGTACTAATAAATTCTTTTTTATGCCAATACGGTTTACTGGCATGGTCAGGGTGTTGAGACACCATCGTAGCTGGAATCTTTCTAGTTTTCATATTTTTCAATAAATTTTCTTAATTTCTTAACTGCAGTTTTTAATTCTGCCATTGATGCAGCAAAACTTAACCTAAAATACCCTGGCGCCAGAAATGCTTCGCCTGGAACTACCGCCAGACTCTCTTTTTTTAAAAGCGCCTGACACCACTCCTCAGAGGTTTTATACTTCTCTCCAAGCAGTCTTTTAATTGAAACAAAAAGATAAAAAGCTCCTTCAGGCTCTACCAACTTCAAATCAGAAATCTTTGATAACTCTTTTATTAAATAATCTCGCCTTTTCAATAGTCGTTCTTTAGCCATCTTTACCGATCTTTGGGAGCCCGTTAATGCTTTTAGGGCTGCCATTTGAGAAATAGATGAAGTATTTGAAGTTGTTTGGCTTTGAATAGAAATCATTTTTTGAATAACTTCACTTGGTCCAACAGCATAACCTACTCGCCATCCGGTCATAGCATAAGCCTTAGATACTCCATTGATCGTGATAGTCTGTTTGGCAATTTGTTTACCCAAAGAGGCTATAAAAACACTTAGTTTTCTGAAACAAAAATTCTCATAAATTTCATCTGTCACCACCATCAAACTATTTTTAACCGCCAGCTGAGCAATTTTTTTCAACTCACTCTTAGGAATTACCGCTCCAGTTGGATTAGCCGGACTATTTATTAAAATAACTTTTGTTTTTTTACTCAGCACACTTTTGATTTTCTCAGCCGTTAAAACAAACGGAGGCTTAAGTTGAATTAACTTAGGTTTTGCTCCAGCTAACTTAATCTGTTCTACATAAGTTGTCCAAGTTGGTATTGCCAAAATCACCTCATCGCCAGGATTACATAAAACCTGAAAAGCATGATAAAGCAGTTGCTTACTCCCAACCCCAACTACCACTTGAGATGGAATAGTTGGAACATGGTTAACCTTAGACAGTTTTTTAGCAACCGCTTCCCTTAACTCTAGTATTCCGGCTGTAGGCGTATACCTGGTAATGTTATCTTCAATCGCTTTAACTCCTGCTTTTTTTATATGAGTAGGCGTTGGGAAATCCAACTGACCAGAAGTCAGGTTAATCACAGATTGACCCTCTGCTTGCAGCTGAGTTACTTCAGCATTTAAAGCTAATGTTGGTGATGACGCTATATAAAGCGCTCTTTTTGATAGTTTCATATTTTTTCCAATAAAAAACCTCGCCTTTATCTTAGAAAACTAATCTCCAAGAACAAGGGCGAGATTGCTAAAATTCGCGGTACCACCTTGTTTCGTTTCAATGTTACCACTGAAACCTTATCAACCATTCCTGTTAAGAATTGGTTTAGTGCTCTAACGGGCGCTTCCGGCTAGGTTCTAATCTCCTGAAAATCAGGATTTCTTCCTGCAGCTCAGAGATGTTAATCTCATCAACGCTTTTACTAAATTGTCAACAAATACAGTCTAACACTTCTGCTAAAAATTTCCAACTTGTTGCGGACCGTGGACAGAGTTCGAACCTTTTTAATGAATACAAGACAGTCTGTTTTTATTCCTCACTATGCTTAACCCAAAAAGGCCATTTGGCTTGGTTGAATAGGTGGGTAAGATAAAATTAAAAATTATTTTGTGCGAAAGTTTTTTAGTACGTTATAATTGAATCATGCAAGATAAAAAAACTTATATCTCCTCAGAAAAAGTTGTAACCATCTCCTTTTTGGTAGATATTATTGATGTTTTAATTAATTCGCTGGTGGCGATAATGACCGGAAGCGTGGTCATGTTTTCACAGGCATTGCAGGGAGGAGCTGATCTTTTAGCTTCTGGCCTATTGATTTTCGGGGTAAAAAAATCAAAAAAACCAGCAGATCGCAAACACCCTTTCGGTTTCGGCAGGGAAGTATATTTTTGGACTTTCTTGTCGGCTTTAACCACTTTTTCAGTAACGGCAGGAATATCATTTTATTTAGGACTAAAAAGATTCTTAAATCCCCAGCCGCTTCAAAACGTTGACTTGGCCATCATCGTCCTCTTTATATCAATATTAACAAACGGATATGCCATGTCTTTAAGCTTCAGAAGGCTTTTAGGTAAAAGAGTTTATAAAAACATTTTTAAAATTTTTCTTCACTCGGCATTTATTGCCACCAAGACAGCCTTTGTTTTGGATTTAATGGGCACTCTGGCTTCGATTTTGGGTTTAATTGCCATCCTGCTTTACAAAATCAGCGGCAACCAAAGATTAGATGGTCTAGGCGCAATGCTCATTGGTATGGTTTTGGCGACTTTAGCAGTTTTTATCTTAAAAAGTGCTAAGGACCTTCTGGTTGGCCAAAGCGCGCCGCCCGCTACTGAAGATAGAATTAGATCTACCGTCAAAGCCTTGTCAGAAGTTAAAAAGGTAATCAGCCTCAGAACGCTACATATTGGCACCGGAACCTTGTTGGTAGATATCGAGATAAATTTACAAGACGGTTTAACCACCGATAAAATAGAAATCTTGATCGACAGAATTCAGGCCAATATCTTGAAACAAGTTCCCGAAGCAAAAGAGGTTAGGGTCGAGCTGGAAACTCCCAAAGTCAAGGCTTTATTAAAATAGTTTTTAATCAACTTGTTGCCGGGCTAGGATTCGAACCTAGAACAAAAGCTTCAAAGGCTTCTGTGATGCCATTTCACTACCCGGCACCTCTTGAAAAACCGCTTCTCAAGCGGTTCTCTTGGACAGCAAACCTATTATATCAAAAATTTCTTCTTTGTTTCAGATAACCAATCAGTTAATATCAACCCTTATCCATCTTGAATCAGGGATTCTAATTCAAGAACTGCCCAATTTCCTCCTAGGATCTGTATGTACCTTTCCGCTTACCGGATGTCTAATTGTAGGAGCTGGACCTGGCTTAGGCTTATATTTAGGCGGTGGTTCCACTATCAAAGGATCCCCAGTATTTGGGTCAAGACCCTCCGCTTTGCAATGATCATTCCATGCCTCTCCTGGCTTTCCTTTTTCCTCAGTCATATATAATTACTCAACAAATTAATGTTTCTATAGATTCTACCAAATTTGGCAATAAAAACAACTCTTCTAAATCCAACCTTGACATTCTAATTTAAACTAGTATATATTCACAATATCGAATATGTATCATCAAGTCTTTAAACTCCACTCAAAATTGCTAAAAGCTCTGTCTCATTCAAAAAGACTGGAAATAGTTCATCTACTCCGCGATCAGCAATTGTCAGTCGGTCAAATCCAAACCATGCTTGATTTACCTCAGGCCAACTTAAGCCAACATTTAATGGTTTTACGAGAAGTTCAGGTAGTTGGATTCAAAAGACAAGGCAAGGAAATCTACTATAAACTCGCCCATAAAAACTTTATCAAAGCCAGCGATCTTCTCCGCGAGGTTTTAATAGATAGATATAAACATGATGCTTTAGCTGATGAATTCACTCAAAAAATGAAAGACCTCGTTCCTTTAGAAACTGATCCTGTCTGTCATATGAGAGTCAGTCCTAAAACCGCTGCTGCTGTTTTAAAGATAAAAGATAAAACCTACTACTTTTGTGCTTCAGGTTGTAAAAAAACCTTTAAAGCCAATCCTAAAAAATTTATAAAGGAGTAATCTATGTCATCAAACAAAGTCATTATTATCGGAATTGGCCTGACTTTATTAGTCATCGTTGGCGGTATTGCTTTAGTTTCCAAATCCGGCCCTCAGGAACTGGCTGTTTCTCAAGCTGTTAAAGTTCAAATTTCAGAAACTTCTCACGATTGGGGAGACATTCCTATTAATAACGGCAATGTCAAAAAAACTTTTGAAATTAAAAATGACAGCCAAGGCATCTTAGAGCTAGCTAATGTCTCCACTTCCTGTATGTGTACTACTGCTCAAGTCAAAATTAATGATCAAGTCAGTCCTTTCTTTGGCATGCACTCAAACTCTTCCTGGCGTGGACAAGTTCCTGCAGGCGGTACAGCTGAAGTTCTGATTGAATTTGATCCGGCCTTTCACGGTCCCAATGGTGTTGGTCAAATTACTCGCCAAATTTCCTTAGAAACCAATGATCAAACCAATCCTAAAATTACCCTCAATTTAACCGGTAATGTTATTAAATAAAATAAAATAAAATAAAAAAGGGAACACTCTTATGAAATTTAAAAAAAACATCTCAACATCTTTAGCTCTCATCATTGCTGTTAACGCCATAATTATCACTGCTCTCGTCCAAAATATCGCCTTAAACAAAAAATTTAACCAGCAAATTGAAACTTTAGTGGCTGCCAATAAAGATCCTGAAGCTCTGGTTGAAGAAATCACTCGATTAGTTACTCCAGCCGATGGCTATACCACCTCTCTTGCTTGGGGAGATATCGGTAAAAAACTAGTTGAAGTTGGTGCCATTGATAAACAAAAGTATGAAGAAATCTTCAACTCTAACACTAACGGCAAACAAGAGCTGGATGTTTTAGAAGGGGAAACAGATAAAAAAATTAGCATCAATGAAAATAACAGCCGCTTTGTAGTTAACACTCTCTGGGCCTTAGGCTTAGTTAATAAATCCAAAGTTTTAGATGAAGGCCCCATGAAAACTGGAGAAACTCCAGCTGGAAACTTTGCCTCAACCGGTGGTTGGACTTTAGGCTCAAAAGAAGCTATGGAGCTCTACTCTAGCCAGGAATTAATTCCTTTAACCGATGACCAACAAAATTTAGTTCAAAACATTGCCTTAAATGTTTATCGTCCCTGCTGCGGTAATGACACCGCTTTTCCGGACTGTAATCACGGCATGGCTGCTTTAGGTTACATTGAACTAGCCGTCGCCAGCGGCTTATCAGAAGAGCAAATTTATAAAGATCTTCTGGCCTTTAACTCATTCTGGTTCCCTCAAAACTATGTTGAGATGGCTGTCTATTTTCAACAAGAAGACGGCACCACCTGGGACCAGGTTGATCCCCAGCTAGCTTTATCAAAAGAATACTCCTCAGCTCAGGGAGCTCAAACGATTTCCGCTGCTGTTCAGGACGTTCCTGGCTTAAAATCTCAGGGAGGCAGCTGTGGGGCTTAAAAAAACCTTCATTGTCATCTCTCTCATTGCCCTCATCACTGTTACCGGGGTATTAGTGGCTAAGAAAAAGCCTCAATCAATCCAAAACATCTCTGTTCAGGAGTTTGATTCAATCTTAGCCTCCAGAGATCCTTTTATAGTTGATGTCCATACCCCGGAACAAATCCACATTCCCGGCACCGATGCCTTTATCGACTTTACTCAAGTCAAAGATCGTTTAGCTGAATTTCCTCAGGATAAAAAGACTGAAATATTGGTTTATTGCCGCTCTGGCTCCATGAGTTTAACCGTCAGTCAAGATCTAATTGATGCTGGCTATACCAATGTTAAAAATCTGGTTGGCGGTATTAATGCTTGGCATGAAGCTCACCTAGAAGTCAGCTTAAACCCAGAAACTAAAGATTTAGGCACTGTTATTTATGGAGACATTGCCACCACTGAATTTAATTTAACTAATAATACTAACCAACCCTTAACTATAACCAAATTAAGCACTTCCTGTTCCTGCACTCAAGCACAAACTGATAAAGACACTCTCGAACCTTATGAGTCAACTTCAATCAAGGTCAGCTTTAACCCAGCCGTTCATCAGGATGATCATGATCTGGGAGATATTACTCGAACCATATTCATCGAGACAGACAACCTGAACTTTGCTAAACTGAAAGCTACTATCACTGCTAAAGTGATAAAATAAAATCGTCATGAAACTTGATTATAAAGGTCTTACTAGTGGTTTTTGGTCTGGAATAGTTAGCTCTCTTTGCTGTATTACTCCCATGGTATTAATCTTTCTTGGTTTAGGCACAGTTTCTTTTGCTTTTTCATTTGTAGCTTACAAACTTGAATTTCTATTAATCAGCTTATTTTTCCTCGCCCTAACCACTTGGCTCTTTTTTAAAAAAGAAAAATGCTCTCTTTTTTCTAAACAAGCCGCCAGTTTTCTAATTACTTCTTTAACTGTTTATCTACTCTTGTTTTTCGGGCTGGTTTACGGCTTAGTCCCTGCTCTTGGCCCAAAAATCTATCAAGCCCGACTCTTTGCCAAAGACTTAGGCGACGACCATCAAGCCGCCTGCCATCTCGAGATTGGCCTGATTGGTCTTGAACTTGACGAACTTAGCTGTACCAGTTGTGCCGCTGCCGTTAAGTATGCCTTGGAACAGCAGGAAGGCATTATCAAAGCTGAAGTTGATCTTAAAAACAACAAAGCCCTAGTTCACTACGACGACCAGTCTATTTCCCTACCAGAGATTGTTAAAGCTGTCCCTGACACTTTTAAAGTAGAAAACGTTATTAACTATTGTTAAACTCAACCTATGAAACAAACTTTCCCCATTATCGGCATGCATTGCGCTGGCTGTGCTAACAATCTTACCAAGGCTCTATCTAAAGTTACTGGTGTTGTCTCAGCTCAAGTTACTTATGCCACTGACAAAGCCACCATTGAATATGATGAAGGCAAAATTGACTGGGAAGAAATTAAAAAAGCCGTTGCTTCAGTCGGCAACTATCAAATCGCTTTACCCAAACAATCTCATCAACCCTCTCATCAAAAACACAACGATCAAAAACACGATGGCCCCCAAAACAAACACCAAGGCCATAATGCTCCTAAACATGGTGACCATCAAGATCACGCTGCTGCCCTTTCCCAGCAAAAAAAATCTCTCTTAAAAACCAAAACCATTGTTAGTGGCCTCCTGACTCTAATCCTTCTGCTTGGCAACTGGCTCAAACTCTTCCCCCATGAAATCAGTTTTATCTTTACTTCTATTATCATGTTCTACGCTGGCCAGGAGTTTTTCATTAATGCTTGGGCTGGTTTAAAAAAACTCACTGCCAACATGGATACTCTTATTGCCATCGGTACAGGCACTGCTTATCTTTACTCAACCGTGGTTACTTTCCTGCCTCAACTCTTAGTTGGACCTCAACCGGTTTACTTTGAAACCGCTGCTGCTATCATCACCTTAATTCTTTTAGGCCGTTACTTAGAATCAGTTGCTAAAGGCAGAGCTTCTGAAGCCATTAAAAAACTCCTTAACCTCCAGGCCAAAAAAGCCATTCTGCTTAAAAATGGCCAGGAAATCGAAGTTGATATTTCTCAAGTCAAAGTCGGGGACCAACTCCTGGTTAAACCCGGCGCCAAAGTTCCGGTTGATGCCATTATCATCAAAGGCCAATCATATATTGACGAGTCTTTAGTCACCGGCGAATCCAAACCAGTCAAAAAAAGCCTTAACGATAAAGTTATTGGCAGCACTATTAATAAACAAGGCCTGTTAATAGTTAAAGCCGCTAGTGTCGGTGAAGACACTTTACTGGCTCACATCGTCAAACTGGTCGAAGAAGCTCAAAGCTCCCAAGCCCCAATTCAAAAACTGGCTGATAAAGTTTCCTCAATTTTTGTTCCCAGCGTCATCTTAATTGCTATTCTGGCTTTTCTAGTTTGGTATTTTGTTTTAGGTCTAGCTTTTACTCCGGCTTTAGTCATTGCTATCACCATTTTAATTGTCTCTTGTCCCTGCGCCTTGGGTCTCGCCACCCCTATTTCCATCATGGTTGGCACTGGTCGGGGAGCTGAAAAAGGCATCCTGATCAAAAACGCTGCCAAACTTCAAATTGCCGGCCAGATTGACGCCATTGTCTTTGACAAAACCGGCACTCTGACTCAGGGCTCATTTGCAGTCACTGACATTGTTCCGGCTGATATTACTCCTAAATGGCAGCCAAATGAAATTTTAAAACTAGCCGCCTCTTTAGAACAAGGCTCAGACCACCCGATTGCTGAAGCTGTGGTTAATAAAGCTAAGAGTCTTAAAATAAAACTAGCCAGTCCTCAGAACTTTCAAAACCTGGAAGGCCTAGGTGTTAAAGGCCAAGTGGCCAACCATCAACTCCTCTTGGGTACTTTTAAACTCATGGAACAGGAAAAGGTTATGCGCTGCGCCACCCTAGATGGTCTAGTTAAGCGCTTAGCTGATCAAGCTAAAACCATTGCCTATTTAAGCGTTGATAAGCAAACCGTCGGCGCTATTGCCTTAGAAGATGAACCCAAACCAATTGCTAAAGCTGTCATTGATAGTCTTAAGAAAAAAGACTTAAGCGTTTGGATGATTACCGGAGACAATCAACCAACCGGCGAAGCTATTGGTAAACGACTAGGCATCAAAAACATCATCGCTAATGTTCTACCTCAGGACAAGGTTAAACAGGTAAAAAAACTTCAACAAAAATATCCGGTTGTGGCTATGGTGGGGGACGGGGTTAACGATGCTCCGGCCTTAGCCCAAGCCAATGTCGGTATTACCATGGCTACTGGCACTGATATCGCTATTGAGGCCGGCGACATTACTTTACTCCAAGGTAATCTTGAGCTAATTGATAAAGCCATTACTTTATCCCAAAAAACCATGACTAATATAAAACAAAATCTTTTCTGGGCTTTTGGCTATAACGCCTTACTCATTCCTGTTGCCGCCGGTGCTTTAACCTCAATTAACATTACCATCTCACCTATTTTTGCTTCCGCAGCCATGGCCTTTTCTTCTTTATCAGTTATTCTTAATGCTCTAAGACTTAAGCGAGTCAAACTCTAGTCTATTTATGAACATGGGCGCTGATACTCTTTACAACATCTCCTTAATTGCTGCTTTTATTGCCGGCATGGTGGCTCTATTTGCTCCCTGCTGTATTTCCTATCTTTTACCCGCTTACTTTGGCAGTGTTTTTAAAGAAAAAAAGCGGGTTCTATTCATGACTTTTGTTTACTCCTTAGGCATCTTTACCATCATGCTGCCGGTGGTTTTAGGCGCCAGAGCCTTAGCTCAGCTTTTCTACTCCCTCCATGATCAAACTTACTTTGTTGGCGGCATCTTCATGCTTATCTTAGCCATAATGGCTCTGTTTAATGTCAAGCTCCCCACGCCCAAATTTACTTCCAGAAAAACCGGTCAGGACACTGATATCATCTCTATCTTTACTTTGGGCATTATCTCCGGCATCACTTCTTCCTGCTGCGCTCCGGTCTTAATCGGCGTCATTACCTTATCCAGTCTTAGTCCAACCGTCTTACAATCCTTAGGTGTCGGCTTTTCCTATGTTCTTGGTATGGTGGCTCCACTCTATCT
>SDBT01012421.1_pt1 | contig 13677 bp, 7 predicted proteins | sample 2277101 | NCBI WGS metagenome assembly SDBT01 (sample SAMN10404973, study PRJNA504765) | marine sediment metagenome | isolation source: marine sediment core GS10_PC15, 103 cmbsf | place: Arctic Ocean: Southern Knipovich Ridge | collected 2010
TTTTATCTTTTTCTGTCATTTCCTCAACATATTTCACTGTATATTTTATTTTAAATGATAACTGACAAATGCAACATGTTCACTGTCCGGAGACCAGGAAGGAACATTGATGGTACCCTGTCCGCCGAATAATTTGGCCATGACCTGAACCTCTTTTGTTTCAAGATTCATCAGCCGCAGCATCACATCTTTGTTTGGTGGATGTGAACCTGCAGGCACATCAGTACCGAATGTTACGTAGACGATCCACTTTCCATCGGGCGATGGATGTGCAAACCAATCATTGTACTTATCGGTTGTGATTTGTTCCTGATCGCTACCGTCTGCCTTCATGCGCCATATTTGCATGGTCCCTGTACGGACCGAATTAAAATAGATGTAATTACCATCAGGTGAATAGTCAGGACCGTCATCCAGGCCTTCTGCTGTGGTGAGTCGGGTTTCGGTTCCGCCGCCGAGTGGAATGGTGTAAATGTCGTAGTTTCCATTTCGTTCAGCGCAATAAGCCAGTTTCTTTCCATCGGGCGACCATCCGTGCCAGTAGGACGGTGCCAGCGGGGTGATCTTTTTTGGATTGCCTCCTTTGATGGGAAGCGAGTAAATGATTGAGCTGCCGGTTTCTGTTCCGTCACTGATTACCAGTTGTGTGCCATCAGGGGATATCCCATGATCATTGTTGATCCTCCTGGCAAAGCCGGTTGGGATTAACTCAGGAACCCCACCTTCCACAGGGATTTTATATAGCAGCCCACTACTGTTGTAAATAATTGATCTGCCATCAGGCGACCAGTTCGGGGCCTCGATATGACTGTTGGTGTTGTAGACGACACTGCGGTTAAATGAAGCAATGGAAATGGTTTCGAGCGTACTTTCAATTTTCTTCAATGAATCTGGTTTTTTTGGTTCGGATTGAATACGGACATTGGAGAAGATGGCCGTCTCGATGGTATCGTTATTGTGCGCACAGACACCCAAACCGATATAAAAAGGTTCTGTAAACGGGAGCCTGAACGCTCCCCCCGATGAAATTAATGCTTCATCACCGTAAGATACGGACATCGACAGATAATCCCCAATCTTCTCAAGGCGTACTTTTCCGGGTGATGAAAATTTGGACCGGACCTCACGGGTAACTCCCCCGGGGACATCCCTGTACTGAATAGATGTCAGTCCGTCTCCATGTACTGCTGCATCGGCATAGACCGAGCCGGGTTCCAGGCTTTGACGAATTATCAGACAGGCTTTCCTGTGTGGATCAATCCCTTCACCTACCCACTTAATGTCAGCCTCTATTGAAACATCTCCTGACATTTTTTGCCAGGTGTAGTGCAATTCATCACTATTTAACCACATATTGGTGCCACCTCCTGATATAGCGTAGGAGCTATCGGAAGTATTAAATTTAACAAATCCGGCATATTTCACATTTCCGATATCATCATTTCCTTCAAAAATCCCCAGATCGGTTGCATGATTGCATGATCCAAAAGCTATAACCATAATGATCCACACAAGGTGTTTCTTTCTGTTATTCATATAAGAAGTTTTAAATAGCAAAGTCTGGTTATTAATCATGTTACTGGCATTTAAAAATACCATCTTTACTCCTTACTGTGAGGCATAATGATAAAAGAATATTGATATTCCTTGGCGGGAATGGTGTATTCATCATGAACATGACGGCCCCATGAGTTATCGCCTCCCACTCCCATCTGTAGATGATCAATGTTCCATTGAACCAATTCACCCGGGTGAATATTCGCACCGTGCTTTGCAGTGATGGGTACCAGACCGGAGGCTGAAATGCCACCATCTATTCCCTCGACAAAGTCAAGTTCCTCAGTATTAAATGGCCAGGTACTGCCATTTAGCATTTGATGATCGGTTGGCTGTACGGTAATTGAAATCTTATCTGATTGAACATTCATCCATCTGATGTCGGTCTTATTCCCTGTTTCCTGGGGACGTGGATAGCGGTGAAATTGTTCCCGGATCGCACCGCTGTAAATGCCAATTTTCCCCGATGATTTTCTGTCCCAATAGGTTTCATGCGGCCCTCTTCCGTACCACTCTGTTTCGGTAAAGCTCCCCGGCAATATCATGTACAACCCCAATCTTGGAATATTTGGGAGTGAATCCTTCAACGGGATAAAATGATAGTTAACCAGTAAAGAACCATCAGACAATAGGTTATAGTCCACCAATAGACTGGCAGTATGACCTGGGAACTCATAAGATAGGGCGAACCTGATTCCGTATTCAGTTAACTCCGGTTTTTCTATAAGTATTGATGTGAAATTCTCTGTAGCTTGCTTCCACATTATGGCCCATTCCTGCATACCGTTGCCCAGGTCATTGTCGGTTGGAGCTCTCCAGAAATTGGGTTGTAACCCACTTTCTGTGATAAGCTCTCCATCAAAGGTCCAATGAGTGATCTTCCCTGTTTTCTGTTGGATATGCAATGTAGTGCTTGCATTGTGAACAATGAACTGCTCATTCTCTTCATGAATCTGGAATGGAGGACCAGACTTTAAAAATGGTGGCCCTGAGATATACTTCTGAAGTATAAATTGATCAAACGCTACTTCGTAACCTGCTTCAATTAGATCTGTTTTGGATTTTGTAATTAGCTGTGTTAGAAGTATATACTCTTTATTCGCATTGAATGAAAAGGGCCTAATCTTAAAATTCCGTTCCTGTTGCGGAGGGATGTTAATGTACCTGAACAACCCTTCCTCTACCTGAATCCCATTTTCCAGTACCGTCCATTTAAGGGCCATATCTTTCAATGAAGCAAAGTAGTTCTTATTGGTAATTGATAAGATGTTGCTTTTTTGGTCCCATTGAAAATGTGCTGGTTGATATACCTTTTTTATCTCATGTAAATGGGGATGTGGATTTCTGTAGGGATCCACCAGGCCGTTATTCAGGAAATTACCATCGGTGGGCAGATCGGGGTGGTAGTCATGTCCGTAAGCCAGGTAAGGATTCCCATCTTCATCTTCGTATTCTAACGCCTGATCTACCCAATCCCAGATAAAGCCACCCTGTAGCTCAGGGTATTGTTCAATTATATCCCAGTAATCCTGCAGGTTTCCAACAGAGTTTCCCATGGCATGGGAGTATTCGCTCATGATACAGGGTTTGGCGGGGTTACTCTCGGCATAGTCAATCATGTACCCTGGCCTCGGGTACATGGGACAGAATATATCGGTATAATCCTCTGCTTCGGCAGGTTCATATTGTACCGGTCGGGTGGTATCTTTTTCTTTCAGCCAGTTGTACATACTCCGAAAGACTTCACCTTCGCCCGCTTCATTCCCCAGCGACCAGATTATAATGGAAGGATGGTTGCGGTCCCTGTAATACATTCTTTCTAAACGATCCATATGAGCTGGAAGCCAGGACATTTCATTGCCCAGTTGTGTGGACTCATGGATGGCCAGAGGATGGCTTTCAATATTGGCTTCGTCTATCACATACAATCCATATTTATCGCACAGGTCATACCAGTAGGAATGGTTGGGATAATGGCTGCTGCGCACTGCATTGATGTTATTTTGTTTCATCAGCATAATATCCCGTTCCATGGATTCTCTGGAAACCACATGTCCGGTAAACGGATCTGTTTCATGCCTGTTAACTCCCTTGATGTAAATGACTTTTCCATTCACCATCAATTGGCTGTTTTCGATTTGAACAGTTCTGAAACCAATTGTCTTCCGGATGAATTCGTTATTTTGTTTATTCTGTGTATCAACTAGTTGTATGTGTAAGTCATAGCAATCCGGGATTTCTGCAGACCACGATTTTATATGTGGAAGGGTGGATTTAATATTGAGTTCCTCGGAATCATTGGATGGGATTGAAATCTCAACCTCATCTGAAAATACCCGTTTTCCTGCATCACGTAAAATGACTTTGAACTGACGCTTAACCAGGGTGTCGGAATGGTTCTCTACCCTGGCAAAAAGGTTGAAATGGCCATGCCGGTAAGTCGGATCAAGTCCGGCTATTACCTGAAAATCTGTAATAGATACCTTAGGTTTCGAATAGAGGTAGACTTCTCGTTCGATGCCACTCATACGCAGCATATCCTGACTTTCCAGGTAGCTGGCATCGCTCCAACGATACATTTGGATTGCCAGCAGGTTGTTACCCGGAAGCACTAATCCAGTGATGTTAAATTCAGCGGGAGTTTTTGACCCCTGTGAGTAGCCCACAAACTGGCCATTCATGTAGATATACATAGCAGATTTGGCACCTGCAAAATGGAGAAAGACTTCATTATCCAACAAATCTTCTGAAATCTTAAAGGAATGTCTGTAGGTGCCCACCGGATTATATTTAACAGGTGCGAAGGGCCAATGGGTTGTAAAAGGGTACCGTTCATCCAAATAGATGGGGTGACCGAATCCTTCCACTTCCCAATTGCCAGGGACTGGTATGGTATCCCAATCACTATCGTTCAGATCTAATCTGAAGAACTTTTTTATTCTCTGTCTCGGTGAATGTACCCATTGGAATTTCCAGTATCCATTTAACGATTGGAACCGGGTTGACGAATCAGGAGTGTTTAAGATGGCGAGTGGTTCTGTTTCACAGGCAATGAAATCGGCACGGGGATTAAGCTTGTTGACTCCGAATAAAGTATGATCCTCGTGTAAATCCTTTTCATGCAGTGTGGGAAACACGTTGCAGGAAAACATAACGGCCAAGGCTCCGATGAGAAAAATAGCTGTCTGTCTCATTGCTTCATATAGTCTTCAAGCATTACAGTTCTTAATCCGGATAGAAGCTCTTTTGCATTATCTCTGGAGAAGACCATGGGGGGTTTAATTTTGAGTACATTATTGTCTTTTCCGTCCGTACTCATTAAAACTCCCAGGTCTTTCATCCTGTTTGTCAGGTAAGCTGCTTTGTCGGTGAGGGGATTCCTGGATTGATCAGCCAGTTCAAGCCCAAGGAATAGTCCCTGGCCCCTGACATCTCCAATAAATGAAAATTCTCTCTGCATTTTTTCCAGCTCCGATTTCAGATAATTGCCAACCAGGAACGCATTCTCCTGGAGCTTTTCATCCATGATGACATGCAATACTTCGTTCCCAATAGCACAGGAAACGGGGTTGCCTCCAAAGGTATTAAAGTACTCCATGCCATTGTCAAATGCTTCTGCCACTTGTTGCGTACAAACCACTGCTGCCAGCGGGTGACCGTTACCGATGGGTTTTCCGATTGTGACAATATCGGGGATCACATTGTGCAGCTGAAATCCCCAGAATTTGGCTCCCACACGTCCACAACCCACCTGGACCTCATCAGCAATACAGATCCCTCCTGCCTTTCGCACCGAATCATATGCCATTTTTAAGTATTCTTCAGGGAGTTCAATTTGCCCTCCACAACTGATGATGCTTTCGCAAATAAAAGCTGCCACATTCCTTCCCAAAGATTGAATATGTTCTACCTGCTCTTGAATGTGACGGGCATAACGGGCACCGGTATTCTCCCCCTGGTAAATACCCCGGTAATTGTCAGGCAGAGGAACGATGTGGGTATGTTCGGGAGCCCCGGCACCTCCCTGGCCATCGAATTTGTATGAACTGACATCAACACACCCACTGGAATTGCCGTGATAACCTACTTCTACTGCGAGCATATCCCTTTGTTCTGTACAAGTACTAGCCATTCTTAATGCCAGCTCATTGGCCTCACTGCCAGAGTTCACTATATGGACCACTGACAGCGCTGAATGGAGGGTGCTAAGCAACGTCTTTGCAAAATCGTTGATATTGTCATGCAGATAACGGGTATTGGTATTTAGAATTGCCATCTGTTGCTGGCCCGCTTTCACTACCTTGGGATGCTCATGTCCCACATGGGCCACATTGTTTACAGTATCCAGGTATTTTTTCCCGGTTTCATCGATCAGGTATACTCCGGAGCCTCTGACCATTTTCAAGGGCTCTTTATAGGATAAGCTGAGACTTTTCCCCAGGTGTTTTTTCCTGTATGCGAAAGTTTCAGTTTCTTCTTTTGTCGACTGTCTCTGAAGTCCTGGTTGTTTGAATAACAAGTTGGGATCCGGGCAGATACTCTTCCATACTTTCAGTTCCCGGGAATAGGCAACTCCTGGGAAATCGTCCACAAAACCCAGTGTGGACAACATTATCTGGAAATGGAGGTGGGGTGCCCAGTTACCATTCTCCGGGTAGTTGCCTGTGGTTCCGAAACGCTCACCCTTTTTCAATTGCTGTCCGGCTTCAAGACTGTCTATACTTTTTATGGAAAGGTGGCCATGTAAGGTAAAGAATTCAAACTGATCCTCCTGGTGCTTAAGTATGACCAGTCCTCCGTATTCTTTATCTCCTTCATCATTTACTGCAGTGACAACAACACCATTAAATAAGGCATTTAAGGCAGTTCCGGCAGGCACCCAGAAATCAATCCCCAAATGGATCGTTCTGCTTTCTGTCCCGCTATTTCCGGGTTTATCGTATGCCGATGAAGTATACACAGTTCTCGGCTCAAGGTAACCTCCGGCAATGATCTGATGAGGCTCCCGGACCTGAAGCCTGTTTAGCTTGTATTGAAAGTCATCCAGATCCTCTAAGTCAGACTGATGGCCGATCCATGGACTGGCCACACTTAAATCCAGGGGGTGGATCTGCTCTTTTTCAACAGTTGAAAACAGAGAAGATAGTTTAACGGATTTGTTTTTAGCCCATTGCGTAAATTCAGTCTCTTTCGGGTGAGGGGTCATTTTACAGGCATTTCTAAAGCTGTAAAGTGCCTGTTCCTCCTTAACCTGTTTCCATTTTTCCAATAGATCCCAAGCAGATTTTTCACTAATGAGCAAGTAGTCGTTGTGTGGCTCTGCTTGTTTGTTAATGGCCGATTTAGTTACACTGATCACCAGGCGCATGGCCACCAGGTGATAAAGGACTTCCAGTTCCTTTTCCTGTAAGGGAAATTGACTGTGATAACCCTCTACGATTGGAAGAGCCGCGCTCAATACATCGGGTTTCCCCATCACTGCATAGGCGATGGTAATGGCCAGGTCATTGATGATCTGGGTATAAATTGCATCTCCGTAATCAATGATGGCTTTTACGTTGGGATCGATCAGATCATGGGTAACTATTATATTATTATCATTGGCATCATTATGTACCAATCCTTTTCTTAATTGTTGGTATGCTTCCTGGAATGAATTGTATTGCTCTAGAAAGTATGTAACAATCAATTGTTGCTCCTCAGAGAACATATGCAGAGATTCACATGTCCAGCTTGCCTGTGCCACATCCCAATCAAATTTTCGCCTGGCCTTATGATGATCCAAGTCCTGCAGGACTTTTGTGAGACTCCCGGCCTGTTCTCCCAGACTATTTAGCAATTGATTGTTTATTGGATTGACACTTGACCAGAGTCTGCCTTCAATCCACGTTAACAAACGGACTTTACGGGGTTGGCCTGTTTCATCTATTATTTCACTGAGTTGATTTCCATGTAGATCCGGGATAACTGCCGGAGATTCTATCCCAATACTATTGTTTGCCACATGGTTGAGAAGCGCCAATTGAAATTCGATATATTCTATGTCTGCTTCAGGGCGGCTTACCTTCAATATGTAGGAACGGGAGTCGGTTTTAACGCGAAAATTAAAATCAAGTTCACCAGGCAGTATTGCAATTTCCCCATGAAGTCCATACAAGTCCAGAGCGATCTGTGTTGCTCGTGCCTTGCTGATCATGATGGATAAAAAATCGGTTCCCATGGTACCAAGTTATTAAAACCTGAGGGATAGACAGCTCAATCCCCCATCCAGTTTTTGAAATTCAGAAACCTCAAGGGTAATGGTCTTATAACCTGCTTGCTCAATTTTTTCTCTGGTCTTTGGAAATCTGGCAGGAACCAGTACGGTCCCGTTAATCCACAATGAGTTGGTTGCATAAGCTTCGTCGGGATCCACTTCAATATTGCTGTAATAGGATTGAAGGACTGTGGTCATTTCGATCCGCTCCCCATTTCTTGAGGGTGCTCCCGGATTGGTGATAATTGCACACTCCGAAGTGCACAATGCCACATCTTCCACAAAAGTGGAATCGGGAAACCGGGAGTCTGGTTCCAAAACATGTACGTAAAGTCCACAGAATTGTATCGCCTCGATGTATCTGAAATGCTGTTCCAATGCTACCCCATAGTCAGGAATACCCAATGTTGCAGAGGTAAGGCCTTGGATCATTCCGGGGCATGGTTTGCGAACGATGGCGTTTTTAAACATCATAGTTGTCAAACTTATTAATTTATTTGAATCTAAAAGTAATTCCCAGGTGAACACGCCGGGGCAATCCAGGGTAAAAGTAGCGTGGAGGATTCCCGCCGAATGATGGCGCATTGACCAGGATCATTGAAGCATATTGGGTATTGAACAAGTTCTTTATCCCCCCATGCACTTCAAATGCAAGAGGATAGGAGGAAAGGCAAAACTTCCAGCTTACCTGGAGATTCAAAAGTTGGTATGCATCATATTTCTGATCATTGGCATCATTCATACATTGACTGCCTGTATACTGGTAATGGAGTTTCATTTCAAATTGGCCAAGTTTACCTGAAAGAATTGTATTCAGCTTTTGTGAAGGTATCCCCGGGAGTGAATTTCCGCTGTAATCTGCCCCATCGTCAATGAATTCAATAAACCGATTACTTGAAAGTGTGTATCCAATAAATGCTTTAGCATCATAAGGGTTTTCCTCTCCAGCCTGGAGCAGGGAAATCTGAGTCCAGAGCTCAAGCCCGGAATTTAAAGCTTTACCGGCATTGGCTCCTGTAAAGATATCCTCAGCAATCCGTTCTGTCACCAGTAGATTGTTGAGGAAGATGCTATAGAGGGTCACATCATAGCGAATTTTTCCCTGAAGGATACTTCCTCGGTTACCAATTTCCAGGTTCCACCCTGTCTCGGGTTTAAGTTCCGTGTTGATTGCACCTTCAGGTAACAGGGTTTCTTCAAGTGATGGTGGTGAGAAACCATGACCCACAGAAGCATATAGATGGTGTTGTTTGTGATGTTTGTAGCTGATGCCAATCCTGGGAGAGGGTACAATTGGATAACTGTAACTTCCTGACTGGTCTGTAGAATCTATCTGGGTTTTGGTTTGAAGATTGTATTTCAATCGGTTCAAATTGAATCCTCCATCAATCAATATCCTGTCGGTGGGTCTCCATTGAACCAGTGCGAATATATTGGCATATTTCCGGACCTCATCATGCTCCGAAAGAAGCTTGCTTTGTAACCCGTGATCAGTTTCATAGATCTGCCATTTATACCATTCATGGAAGTACTCCAATTCAGCGCTGAGGCTTATTGAGCCCATATTGTATTCCAGGGCTTCTCTAAAACCCAGACTTGTTGAACGATCGTCCAGAATATTAAAGGGTCTCGATTCATACGGATCTGAAAAGGAAGAGAACACTACAAGATGGTTGGTGAGGTTGCTGCTGAGGTTTGATTCCAAATTCAATCCCATGAGTATTTTGGTGTATTCTTCAAAGCCTCTGACATTTAGCCAGTTGTTAGCTGCAATTTCTGGCTGGGTGTTAAAATCCGTTTCATTGATGGAACTTGGGATTCTTGCGAAGAGATCTACCAGAGAGAGGGTTAATGCAATTGTGTTTCGATTGCCGAAGTACATAGTGTTCAGGAAGGCATTTGTCCTGGAATAGTTGCTGTTCTCTCTGTAGCCATCTGACTGTGACCTTGCGATTCCTACAGTTGTCGCCACCCGGTCGTTCTTAAAAGCTGCTTTCAATCCGTACCTCCCTGTATTGAAGGATCCAATCTCTCCGGAAAGGGAGGCAGAAAATCCATCCACACGGGGATAGGGGGAGCTGAGCCTGACTACACCTCCGAGCCCCGATCCATAAAGGGCAGAGGAGGGCCCTTTCAATATCTCCATGTGCCCGATTCCTAAAAGGTCCATATCCTCCAGCGTACTTATCCCATCCCCGGAAGTTAGGGGAATATCATCCAGGTAAGCCCTGATGCGGTTGGTGTTGTAAGGTGTACGTGAACCAATTCCACGGATCACCAGTCTGCTGGTGTTATAGGCCCCCGATGCCATATGGATTCCTGGTGCAAGATTAAGTAATTCTGATGAAGTAAGGAGGAGGCCCTTATCAATTTCTTCTAAATCAATCTGAAATACTCCTCCTGTTGCTTCCTGGAATGATTCACTGAATGGTAGAATGGAAATCGTTACATCGTCAAGTACAATGGTATCTTCCAAATCCTTCCAGGCCTCAAGACCTGCAGGATGGGTTTGTCCTGCGGCGAAGACATTACTCAACAATGCGAAAAAGATTGCCAACTGCTTTACCATGATTTAGAAAGGTGCATATTTTGCTTTAATGATCCAAATTCCTTTACTTACTTAATAAAAACCGACATGAGGAACAAAAAACGCTTAAGTCAGATTCGATTCATCGCTGCAATATCTTTACTTGCGATAATCATTTCTTCCTGTGGTCAGAACAGATCAGCAACCAATGATACTCCTGTTCAGGCTACAAATAGCAATGCGGCCCAAATCTACAGCAATTATTGTGCTTCGTGTCATGGTGCAGACTATGGCGGTGGCAATTCGCAGAGCCTGATTGATGGGGTATGGCAATTTGGCGATGGCTCTGGTATGTGAGTAGGAATATCAAATTCGGGATCCCCCATCTGGGTATGCCATCCTTTGAGAATACACTTTCGGAAGAGGAGATTAAATCGCTCGTGGATTTTCTCTATGAGGAGGAATCCAGGGCAGGAGCTGTCAAACCAGATCCTCCTGCCGAACTGGAAAGCATCGATTATGCCATAAAAAGTGATATTTGGGTAGATGATCTGGACATCCCGTGGGCGATTGTTTTCCTGAATAAGGATACGGCCCTGATAACCGAGAGACCCGGAAAATTAAGGGTCGTTGTGAATGGAAAATTGGTTGTAAATCCGGTATCTGGAACTCCTTTGGTTCTGGCTGAAGGACAGGGTGGATTGATGGATGTGAATATTGACCGAAGCTACAGGCAGAATGGTTGGATCTATCTCTCCTACAGCCATGAGATTGAACAGCGTTCGGGCGAAGATCGGCCTCCGGCCATGACCCGCATCGTTCGGGGAAGGATCCGGGAGTTGAAATGGGTGGATGAGGAGCTGATCTACGAAGCTCCGTTCGAGACATACCGGACCACAAGGCACCATTATGGCAATCGCATTGTTTTTGATAAGAAAGGATATCTCTATTTCAGTATTGGGGATCGTGGTGCAAGGGACCAGGCTCAGGATCCCAGTAGACCTAACGGCAAAATACATCGTATATTTCCAGATGGATCGGTACCCCGGGATAACCCTTTCAGGGAGGTGGGGCTCTCAACCCTATACACTTTAGGCAACCGCAATCCTCAGGGAATCTCTGTTCATCCCGGGACCGATGAGATTTGGGCAGCTGAGCATGGACCCCTGGGTGGAGATGAGCTTAACCTGATCCGTAAAGGGGTGAATTACGGCTGGCCGGTTATTACTTATGGGCGCAATTACGACGGATCCTCGATCACTGACATTACCCGAAAAGAGGGATATGCCCAACCCAGTCTTTATTGGAAACCCTCCACCGCAGTTTGTGGAATCGAATTTTACCAGGGAGATGCATTCCCCAAATGGAAGAACCGGCTCCTGGTAGGTGCCTTGAAATATGAAGATGTAAGGATCCTGAATATTGAGGACGACCGGGTCATGCACCAGGAGGTAATCCTGAAGAATCACGGTCGGGTCAGGGATATAGGTTTTGACCCAGAGGGAAATGTATATGTTGTGGTTAATGACCCGGACCGGGTGATCCGACTATCGCCCATTGGAGAGCGAAAGGGGCAATAGCTCACTATTTATTTCCTTGAATTTCCCGTGGTTCATTTTCCGAACGAAAATATGCTGGAACTTACGAGTATGTTGCGAAATTCGGATCGAATTTTTACACCCGCTTTCACGGTCAAATAATATCGTGGAAATCTATGATGATGGAAGATTGAGACGTTTTAAAAATTCTTTGTAACGTGGATCATCATGCAGATTTTCGAATTCAGGCATCACAGCTACCCATGCTGTAAAAGCATGATGTGGTTCATAAGCCAGCCACTTGAGTGCCTCATCCACTCTGTCTAATCCAGTATTGATCAGCAAAAGTCCATGAGCACCCCAACTATTTATGTTCGTATTTTCCAGTTCATGCAGGATCTCTTCGGCTTCCTCTGTATGACCTGTAACTGCATAAGTGAAACCAAGTGCCCAGGACCACCAGGGGTATAATTCTGCAAGCTTCTTGTGTGCTTCAATCGCTTGATCATACTTGCCCATTTTTAAATAGGCATGGCCCAACACATAATATCCAGCAGGATAGTCTTTTTGAATCTCGAATGATTCCAGAGCAACTTCTACGGCTTCTTCATATTGGCCATTATAATAGTACAATGTTCCAAGCCATGCAGTGTGCAAGGGATTGAATGGATCATATTTCTGAGCCAGTTTATGTTCTATAATCGCTTCATCCATCCTACCCCAGAGATACAGAGCCCACGCATAGTGATAATGCACAATAGCAAGATTGGGATTCAACTTCAGTGCTTTTAGAAAATACTGCTCTGCCAGATCGAATTCCCAAAGTTCATACAGGTATACTTCTGCCAGAGCTGCATAGACCTCAACCAATGTAGTGTCAAGTTTGAAAGCCTGTGCTGCTGCTGCTTCAGCTTTTGTAAGCGCATCACCAGGGTCCAGTGGTCCATGTGCAATTTCAAGATACCCAAGGGCTAATCCGGCATAGGCAAAAGGCTCCCCGGGATCGATCCGGACTGCTTCATGGAGATACTCCAGGCCCTTCTCCACGGACCCCTCTGTAAGCTGGTTCAGGTGATACATACCCCGGAGATATGCTTTGTATGATTCAGGGTTGACCTCACGGGCCAATGGTATCTTCTCAATATCTTCAGGAGACATCTCTAAATTCATGTTCTGAGCGATCTGACTGGCGATATCGCTGTGCAATTTCAATATATTTGAAAAATCGCTGGAACATGATTGTGCCCAGACCACACTCTCTTCGGGATAGACCTGTATCAGTCTTAACTGCAGGGTGATGGAGTCGCCGGATCCCATCACAGATGCTTCCACCAGGTATTCCACATCAATTTCCCTGGCAAGATCAGGGATTGGCTTGTCATAATTCTTAAATGCATTTACAGTTCTTCGGGAGATTATCCGTAGAGGCTGCACCTGGCTTATTTTTGATAACTCATTGATGAGCGTCTCTTGCTGTCCCGATACCAACCAATCCTGATCTGAATTTCCAGTAAAATTGGTGAAGGGCAGTACAGCAAGTGAGACCTCTGCATTTGCTTTTCTTATGGCGGTCGCAATATTTGGATAAATAGCATCCCTATTATTGGGAATCCTTGTATTACTCTGATAAATATATCTTACTGCAGAAAACAGAAGAAGGATCACGACGATTGCTCCTGGTATGGAGAACCAGGGTCTCTTTAACATTACCTTTAACAGCTTTTTATCCTTCTCTTCAACCTCATCTTTTTCTCTGCTGAGATACCATGTCAAAAACAGGGCAACAGGCAAACCAATAA
>SDBT01012422.1_pt1 | contig 13676 bp, 9 predicted proteins | sample 2277101 | NCBI WGS metagenome assembly SDBT01 (sample SAMN10404973, study PRJNA504765) | marine sediment metagenome | isolation source: marine sediment core GS10_PC15, 103 cmbsf | place: Arctic Ocean: Southern Knipovich Ridge | collected 2010
GCCATTGTTTGAATTTTATACAATAGAATTATTTTATAATTCAATCGGTTACGACTTATTTCTGGTGAAAATTTGCTTTTTTAGACTCATGGTCTATAGTTAAGTCGTGAAACTTAAATAACCAAGGATGGTGATTTAAGCCGCCATGGATGGCGGCTTTTTTTTTTGGCTTGCTATTTTACTAGTTCGTTTTCGATCTTGGCTTTGGCGGTTATGTATTTGCTGTAGAGAATAAATGCCAGGCGGCCCATGTTGTTTTCTATTTGAGTCTGGATGACCTTGCGTTGCTGACCTTTGACTTTTGTGATGTCGCCATTGCGTACGTCAGCGACTTTAATGACAGCATAATCGCCTGAGGGTAAGCTGACACCAACAATCGATGGTTGCTTCGCGGATTGTGGGATCGGTGCGCTAAATGCTGCGCGGATAATTTGTGCGTTAATGCCCTCAGCTTGACGTGTCGCGGAGTCTCTTGTTGTCCAGGTGTATTCGCTGCTTAATTTTGATAGCAGTTCGCCCTGCTCTAGTTTTGCAATTAATTTGTCGCCGGTTTGTGCTGCTGCCTTCTGGATTTCTTGCTGTTTAATGGCTTTGATAATTTGTTCACGTACAGCTGTTAATGGTTTTACTGCCGCCGGTTTATGTTCGTTTATACGCAGCACGAGAATAGTGCCATCTTTTAATTGGATAGGATTACTGTTATTGCGTTGGGTTAGCACATCTTCGTTGAAAGCCGTATTGACCACGCGAGTAATTGCGCTGATACCTTGCTTACCGCCTTGGCGGGAGAAAAATCCGGTCGATTGGATTTTAACATCCAAAGCCTTAGCAGCCGGCTTCAGTGTATCCGGGTTGGTGTATGTAAGCTCTGAAATTTGATCGCTGAGCTTAGAAAATTCTTTTTCCATGGCTTGACGTTCATATTTCTTAGTAACCTCTTTACTGACCTGTATAAAGGGTATGATGTCTGCTTTTTTGACCGCCTGTAATTTAACAATATTGATACCATCACTCGTTTGGAAAGGTGCAGACACCTCGCCTTTTTTCATTGAGCTGACAATTTGCACAAAAACAGCTGGCTGTCCACTATGCGAGAACCATTTCAATGCACCGCCTACTAAACCCGTGACTTTATCATCAGAATACGTCGTGGCTAATTTAGCAAATGATTCCCCTGATTTTAGTTTCGCTAACACATCTTGTGCTTTCGTTTGTGCTGCCTTTACATCAGCTGGGCTAGGATTTTCAGGCAATTGAAATAAAATGCGTGATACTTTCCACTGTTCAGATTTGCTAAATTGATCGATATGATCTTGGTAGAAAGTCTGTAGCTCGGTTGGTGTTGGGTGGATGCTCTTTTTTATTTTTGTTGGTGATAATTCAATATAATTGATGCTGATTTCTTCTGGCGTTTTAAATTGTGCTACATGCTTTTTGTAATAGGCTTGAATGGCTGCATCGGATGCACTCACTTTATTGGCAAATTGTTTCGCGGTTATCGTAAAATAACTCACGTCACGGGTTTGATCCATTAATTGTACTGTCTGGTCAATTTCACTGGGTAATGAAAATGCGGAGCTCATAATACCTTGCTGAACTTGTTGAGCCAGCATACTGCGCTCCAACTCCGTGGCAAAGCTTTGTGGTGTATACAGCATATTATCGATAACTTGCTGAAAACGCGCTGGCGAAAACTGCCCGCCCTCTTGAAATGCAGACATTTGTCCTATTACTGCTTGAACTTGCTGAGTTGAAATATAAAAACCTTGTTTTTTCGCTGCCTGCGCACGAACTTCACTATTAATTAATTGCTGCAAGACGGTTTGTTTTAATTTTGCCTGTTGCGCCTGGTTTAAGTTAATCATGCCAGAAAATTGCACCATCATACGGCGACGAGTTCTTTCGAAGGCATTGTTTAATTGTTGTGCGGTAATTTTTTCGCCATTCACTTTTGCAGCAATTTCACGGCCGGCACTCGTGGTCAAATAATTCTGTATGCCCCACATGGAAAATGCCAATACAAGCACACCGACAATAATCCCTGCGACCACACCTTGTGCGCGTTCCCTTAACCTTTGCAACATTTTAGAATTCTCCATGGCGGTAAAAAAGATGCGCTAATATATCATGTTATGATCGATTGAACCACATTAGAGAGAGCAGAGCTGCTCTCAGACATTGTTTTATTAAAAAATGGCGGAGTGGACGGGATTCGAACCCGCGACCCCCGGCGTGACAGGCCGGTATTCTAACCAACTGAACTACCACTCCACGTGGCTGGTGGGTGCTGAGGGGTTCGAACCCCCGACATTCGCCTTGTAAGGGCGACGCTCTACCAGCTGAGCTAAGCACCCGAACGCTGTATTTGTCACAAAAACACTACCCCGATGATCGCATCGTCGGGGCAGTTTATATTATTTTAAAACGATTAGTTAATCGCTTCTTTCAATTCTTTACCAGTATTAAACTTAACAGTTTTGCTAGCTTTAATTTGAATTGGCTCACCAGTACGTGGGTTACGACCAGTGCGAGCTGAACGCAATGATACTTTGAAAGTACCAAAACCAACCAATGTGATTGGATCTTCTTTTCTTAGTGTGTCCGTTACAGTCGTAATAAATGCGTCTAAAGCACGGCTAGCGTCAGCTTTAGTCAGTTGAGCTGAGTTAGCAATAGAATCGATGAGTTCTGATTTGTTCATAAGGCTTCCCTTTTCAATTTAGCTAAGCGGCGCAATTGGCCGCGGCATGAGCTTTATACCAACTGCGGGTTTCAGATGTCAAGCATTACGTTTGACTCTTGCGCTTAAAAGATCACCGACGCGGTTTAGGTAATTGCAATTTTAACAACTTAGGCTTAGCCCAAGTGCCCGTCACGCGGTAATTATACGTCGTAATCTTTTGTACTTCTTTGCTGACAATTTTGGTGACTACCCAGGTGATTGCGCCTGCAATTGGGCCGCCAGCTATGGTGGCAATAATGGGTAATGTGCCGGTAACCTCGGGGGTGATTTTTAATAATAGATCATAATCTTCTTTTGCTAAACCAATTCGGCCACTGAGTCTGACGGTCGCACTGGGACCTTCGAGATAAATATTGTTGGTCGTGGCATTGCCATTTTTGATTTGTAAATCACCTTTGAAAATATCATAACTAAAACCTTTGTCGGTGACATCACTGAAATTTAAATGCAACCGCCGTGGTAAGCTCGATAAACTGAATAATGACACAATTCGGCCAATACCCACTTCTAGATCCGCCTTGCCAACGTCGATGATGCGCCCATCTTTGAGCTCGAGCGCCACATTGCCATTTAGCAGTCCTGCTTTAACCGCATTGGGTGCTCCTTGCCAACGTAAAGAAAATGCCGCGCTGCCTTTGCCTGATCCAAGGGCACTGGAGATGTTCATACGCGATAATGCACCGCCAAGATCCCGCGTGTATAAAGAACCAATTAGAACCGTTTTTTCATGCCCTATTTGGCCTGTCCAAGAGCCACGAGCATTGATCGAAGTATCTTTAGATCCAAGATTTAATTTATTGATTCTCATGCCATTATTTGTTCTTGTGGTATTCAAACTAAGGCGAGACAAATGATATTTACCATAGCGAAAATTGTTAATGTCTAAACTCAAAGAAGGAATTTGAGTTGGGTTAATCGTGCGGGCAGTTTTATTGTTTGAGCTGGGTAAATAGAGGTGGCTAAATTTTCCATCTATTCGATGAGCAAGAAAATCATTCGTAGGAATCGTTACTGTGCCAGTCGCTACCGGTCCGTTTATACCCAATTGCCAAGTCGATTTACCCGGAATTGCTGTCAAACGTGTTTTGCTTAAGGTAAAACCGGCGGCTTTAATCTGATTAAAATAAACATTAGCACTGCGCAGCTTGATACCTGTCTGCTGACTACCATGCGTAGCATTTAAACGCTCATAGATTGGCTCCCACTGCGCCCAATCGAACGTTGCCAAACTTCCTCCAATCAATAAGCCCGGGTATCGTTGTGCTGTCGCTATCCCACTACCCAACAGCAACTCACCACGGGTAAAGCGCAATTGCTTTTGCTTATTTGGTTTCAGTGTCACATTTGCACTCAGCAGCTTCCCATAACGTAGTGCAACATTTGCAGATTGGTCGCTGCTTTGCGTCAGCTTAAACTGATACGGCATCGCTTGATTGCTAGTTTTATGAAAAGGTGCTGGCAAATTAACGCTAATGCCTTGCAAATTTGACTGGAGAGTCAGCACATGACTCACCCCCTGCGCATTACGTTGCATACTCAAAATCGCGTTGTAATTGAAACCTCCACTGACATAATCATATAAAGGTGAGGTGCCAAACTGCTTTCCAAGCCCCTCTAATGTCATCTTACCTGCCAGATCGACGTTTGTAATTGCCTCTTGACCTTTGGGGTGAGAGGTTGCAATCGAAAAAGTTAGCGGCTGATTAAGCAGACTCCCGGTCAGATTTTTAGCGCTTATACCATCTTGGGTGAACGCTAGCTGGCCTTTAATATTATTGATGCTTAAGTTCGCTTGCTTAATGGTGATATCGTTGCCTGGCATGGTTATCAAACCATTAATCTTCAAGCCTTTAGGATCTTTATGATGTAACACATGCAATGGCAATGTCATCTGCAAGCTTAAATGCATCGGTTTGCGGAGCTCCAACCCATCTAATTGCTTGCCTATTCTGTTACGCAATGGACTATCCATCACATACTGCTGAGCATCAGCCAGTTTGCTGTTGACTTCACCCCTAACGGTCATAATGCCCGTTTCCATATCGGCCATATGCGCACTCGCCTTGGTAATTTGGCTATTTGCAAGTGTGCCGCTATCTGCATTGATCTGCAGCGAATTATCGTCAAATACCAAGTTTCCGCTGACATTTGTCATGATCGGCCAATGAGGTGCGTATACAAAGTTCATCTGCTTAAAATCAGCGTCAACAATAAAGCGCCCTTGCTGCTGTTTGAAGGGAAATGCCTTAAGCGGACCACGCAATAGCAGCGTTCCGTTTATTGATTTTCCACTTGGGAAAGCATCCGTAAGCCACTCATTTAGATCTTTTTTTATAATATCTTTAGGCACCAAGAACTTCAACTGACTCACTCGCGCTATCCGCACTCCCAGCAACAGATCAATGACTGGGCTCGAGCCATCACTGGGAATGGATAGCTGCAGTGAGCCATTTACACCCAGCGCAGGTGTGGACAGCTTTAATACGGGTGCGCTCAGTGTCATGCCAGTCGCATCATGCTGCCATGACAAATCAGCATCAAGCGCATCGATGGTTACAGGCTTTGCAAACAACTTGGGGTAAATGACTTGCATACCCGCCCCTAACAGATGGATTTTTGCTCGGCCCTGTGAAAAGCTAATTGTCCCGCTGGCATTACTGAGCCCTGGCAATTTGCGTGACGCTTTGATGCTTAAGTTATTAAACCCCGTACTAATTGCATACTGCTGCGTTTTGTTCGGCGCTTGCTTCTCACTCACCGTCAAATTATACAACTGCCCTACCGGTTTAAATTCCTGCAAATAATCTAGCCAAGTTTTTGGTACACCCTCAGCATTCTTTATCAGCATTTCAATATCAGCCAAGTTGAGATAGGACGCTTTAATCGCTTTCTCACCGGGCTGCACCTGAATACTAAATGCTGTTTGCGGCCAAATTCGGTCACCAAAACCAAGTTTTAGCTGATCTGCTGAAAATTCCCATCGATCTTTACCTTCATTTAACCAATAAAAATTACCTGAGAAGTTGGGGATTTTTAACACTTTTTTAGTTTTATCAATGTTGACTGCCAGCTGGTTAGCTGCAATTTCAGTTTGAATATCCGCGATATGATTCTTGTCCCAATTCGCCCAAATTCGAAATTTTGCGGTTCCATCAGCAAGGCTATAGCCATGAAAACTTTGGTTCTGCAGCCATTGACTTAATGGGAAATTAGCAATCGAAATATAAATGTTTGCTTTGATGTCTTTACGCTCAACCGGGTCGCCGGTTAAATCAACCACAAAGCGAAAAAAGATAGGCAAGCGCTGTTCCAAAGTGCCTGTACCAATAAGATGGTAGCCCAGCAAATTATTACTTAAGCGAAAATTTAGATTTTGAAAGTTAAAACGCTGACCATCGGCCAAATGTATCTTTAAGTTGATATCGCGTAAGTTGATCTCATGCTGCCTTGCTAACCATTCTATCAAGCCTTGAGTGATATCAGCATCCGAGTCGGCCACTTTCGTTTTTGTAAGCGCCCGCATCCCACGAATATGGATTTCGCCTTTTTTGTTTTGCCTAACACCCAGATTTGCACCAACCACTGTAATACGCCCAGGATCCAGGCGACGATGCAGCAAGCTCGAAAAGATGTTCACACCTATCTGTAATTGCTTTATTTTCAACAAGTGGCGGGTGTGCTTTTTATTCAGCACGATCACATCGCTGAAACTTAACACCGGCTCTAAGTTATACCACGCCGCTTTCACCTGACCAATTTGCACCGGCAAACCCAACGCTTTAACCGCCCACTGTTGAAGTTCGGGTTGATAGTTTGCAAGATAAGGGGTAATAGCACGCGCGATACTCAGCAATAACGCCATAATAACCACAACAGTCGCTGCCAGTAATCCGAGCCATTTCAAAATTTTGCGCACTAGAGAACCTCGAACGGGCTATTTAATTGCGTGCTACGACGCTGAGCTCGGCTTAATAAAAAGATAACAATTGGCCAAGCAATAAGACTGGCCAATGATGCCAACCAATATAGTCCGCTGCTAGGCAGTTGATTGATCATGCCTTGAACCCAAAATAATATGAGCTGATTAAAAAATACCAACATAAAAACCACAACGGACTGTTGCCAAAAATAGAAATGCTTTATACGCGCGTGGAATCGTAAGATAAAATAAGTCGCTAACACAAACACCAGAGCATGCTCACCAAGTAATGTGCCCGTTAGTACATCCACAATTAAACCCACAACCCAGGCGGTAAAAAAACCAATGCGTTGTGGTTCAGCAAGAGTCCAATAAACCAATACCAGCAAGACCCATGGTGGACGCAGCCATTCTGCCCACTCAGGTAAAGGGAATATTGTCAAAATAAAGGCAATTAGAAAACTAATTACAATAATAACGCCTTGTCTCACAGTAAAGACTCCTAAATCTTGATCAAGCCATTGTGTGCTGCGCGGGTATTTTGATCTCACGTGGCTCAGGCCAAACCAATAATACTTGGCGTGATCGATTCACATGCGCGCTGGGACTCACTAACACTTGGGCAAACCGGTTCCCTGGCTGGTGAGTTACCGACGCGACCACACCAACAGGATAACCCACTGGAAAGCGTTGACCCAGACCTGATGTCACCAACACATCACCCACTTTAATATCTGCCGTATCAGGCACATGAATCATTTCCAACCTATTTGCAGCGCCTGTCCCGACGACTATCCCTCGCAATTCATTACGATTATCTTGGACTGGAATTGCACTACGTGAATCGGTGATCAATAACACGCGACTGGTTCCGGCGTTGACGGCTATTACTTGCCCCATCACACCATAAGCATCCAACACTGGCTGGCCAATATAAACATGATCTTTGGCGCCTTTATTGAGTATCACTTGCTGGCTAAACACGTCCAAATCCACAGCCAATAACTCAGCCGCCGTGACCTTTCCACCAACATGATATGAAGATCCCAGTAAATTACGGAGACGCAAGTTTTCTTTTTCGACTGCCAATAACCGTTGTAATTTTGATTGCAGCAATAATTGCCGGGCACGTAACTTGGCATTGGTTTCTAACAGACCATGTTGTGATGAAAGCAAAGAGGTGGCGTCACGGAGTTTTTCTAGCGGCCAATCGACGGTAAATCGTAGTGGATAAACCAACGTTGATAACACAGATCTAACTTCAGAAAATGCTGAAATTCTATGATCCAAACCCATCAATAATAAAGAGATAATGACAAGAACGGTAAACCGCAGCCCGAAAAACCTGTTGCGTTTAAACAGCGGTTTGATGACTGGTCACCCCGCTATTCACGTGAGAGAAAATTATCACCGAAGGTGTCGATACGCTCTAGCGCCATACCACCACCACGTGCAACACACGTTAGCGGATCATCTGCAACAATAACAGGTAAACCGGTTTCTTCCATCAGCAAGCGATCAAGGTCGGTCAGTAGCGCACTGCCACCGGTTAACACCATGCCACGTTCGGCAATATCGCCAGCCAACTCTGGTGGCGCTTGTTCTAATGCAGCGCGAACTGCACCAACGATTCCTGCCAAAGGCTCTTGCAACGCTTCAAGCACTTCATTGCTATTGATGGTAAAGCTGCGCGGCACACCTTCTGCTAAATTACGTCCGCGTAATTCCATTTGTTTCACATCACTGCTGGGGAATGCGGTGCCGATGGTTTGTTTAATTCGCTCTGCCGTGGTTTCACCAATTAAGCTGCCATAATTGCGGCGCACATAATTAACAATAGCTTCATCAAAACGGTCACCACCAATGCGTACCGATGCGGAGTATACAATACCACTTAAGGAAATTATGGCCACTTCTGTTGTACCGCCACCGATATCAACAACCATTGAACCTGTGGCTTCTTCAACTGGCAGACCAGCACCCACAGCCGCTGCCATTGGCTCTTCGATTAAATACACTTCGCGAGCACCTGCGCCGTGAGCTGATTCACGAATCGCGCGACGTTCCACTTGAGTGGATCCGCAAGGCACGCAAATTAATACTCGCGGACTTGGGCGCATAAATTTATTTTCATGCACTTTATGAATAAAGTGCTGCAGCATTTTTTCTGTCACATGGAAGTCTGCAATCACACCATCTTTTAGTGGTCTTGTTGCCGTAATATTGCCCGGTGTTCTACCCAACATGCGCTTAGCTTCAACACCAACGGCAACCACATGTGACTGGCCATTATCGCCCTGTCGTAAAGCAACTACGGACGGTTCATCCAACACGATGCCTTTTTCTCGCACATAAATCAATGTGTTGGCAGTGCCTAAGTCGATGGATAAATCGGTTGAGAAAAGACCACGTAGCTTCTTGAACATGATATAAATTCCTTTGAGTCAATAGTAGCGCTACTTTACCTGATTTATCACGTCTAATAAAGAGCTCAGAATTTAATTTATTTTTGCATGTTACTATTATCTCTACTTGCCTCTGATGAAGACTTCGGCACCACTTCGCCATTCAAAGAGAAATACGGAAGATCTAAGGCCTCAAACGTCTTGGGCGCTTTTTGGGATTTGAGGGCACAGGAAATGCCAACATCAATTGCTGGCTTGCAATATGGAATACTTTTTACAAGATCAATGCTTCTAACATTCCTGTCGCTTAAATCAACCTCATCATCCAAATCTTGCGGATCTCGCCCCCAAAATTTTGTATTTGCGCCACAACTTACCCATAAGGCAACACTCTTAAACCTATCTGAACCTGGCAAAAATTTTCCAGCTTGTTCACAGAAGCCCACAGCGTATTGGATTGCGGTGAATATTTTTGCAGCATCCTTCGCATTAGGATCTGCTCTAACATCTTTCAACATAAACTCGACACATCGGTAATCACCATTTTCGACAGCATGTATCAAGCCAATATCGACAAAATATTTAGGGATCTGCTTATCAGAAGAGAAGGCTAAAAAAACCTGTCTTAACAATTCCACATCCCCACATTCCGCGGCAAGCCCAACGACGGACACTCCACCCATATCGATCAAATTGACTCTAGCGCCAAGCTTAATTAACGCCAATGCCCCTTTTATGTTACGTGCCTCAAGGGCTGCAAACAGCGCTGTGTGACCTTGCGGGTCCCGGCAGTCGAATTCTTTTGTTAATTCAAGCAGCTGAGAAAACAATTGATCAGCACCATCACCATCTTGACGAAAATTTTTTGCCGCATGATAAAGGGGCAATCTGCCCATTGAATCAGCTTGAGTAGGATCAGCGCCTTTGCTTAATAGTAGCCTGGCTATTTTAAACCGCAGATTTCCAATTGCCAGACAGAGCGCTGGATTTCCATTACGATTTTGACAGTTTGGATCAACTCCCTGCGCCATCCCATCACGTACATTCACCTCATCACCTTTCACTACAGCTTTTAAGAAGCCAGTCTCAAGCTCTTGTTTTTCAGCACCCATTATCTATCCACTTATTTCAATCTCGACATAACATAACAGAAATATCATCTTGATATATTAAGGAAAAATTAAAAAAAATGCCTGTGAGAGCCAATGTCAAACATCCATTAAAACACGCTCGCATTAATGATAATAAAAAAGTTTTCTTGTATGATGACGTCTATCAAAACCAACGAGACATACACACCATGCCACTGACAATCAAAGATGTTCAACAAGTTGCCCACCTAGCCCGCTTGCAATTAAGCGATGCTGACCTTAATAAAAGCCTAGCTGATATGAATAGCCTTCTAGGCCTGGTGGAAAAAATGAATGCAGCTGATACTGAGAGTGTGTCACCCATGGCGCACCCGCAAGATTTGCAACAACCCTTACGCACAGACGAGGTCACAGAAATCAATCAACGCGAGCTATTTCAGCAAAATGCTCCCGCAGTTGAAAATGAGCTTTATCTCGTACCAACTGTCATCGAGTAGGCTAAATCAAACCTTGTTAAGCCTATCGACTTCTTGCATAATCTTTGTCAAATCCACTCCGCAATTGGAAAGGCAATTTCGTGCAAGAAAATACATTATCTGAGTTATCCAGCCTTCTGATCAATAAGAAATTATCAAGCGCCGAGCTAACTCAACATTTACTGGCGCGCTGCAAAGAACTTAACCCCAAGCTCAACTGTCTAATCACCATCACAGAAGAGTTAGCACTAAGCCAAGCTAAAGCTGCAGACGACAAACTAGCCAAAGGTGAAGCTGGCCCACTGACGGGCATTCCCATCATCCATAAAGATATTTTTTGCACCAAAGGCGTGAAAACTAGTTGTGGCTCTAAGATGTTGGATAATTTTATTGCTCCCTATGATGCCACGGTGGTCGAAAAATTAAATACCGCAGGCTGCGTGACACTGGGCAAAGCCAATATGGACGAATTTGCCATGGGCTCATCTAATGAAAACAGCCATTACGGACCTGTTAAGAACCCACTTGATTTAGAACGCGTACCCGGTGGCTCATCAGGTGGATCTGCTGCAGCAGTCGCCGCACAACTAGCGCCAGCTGCAACCGGCACAGATACAGGCGGCTCTATACGCCAACCGGCTGCATTCTGTGGCGTGACGGGCATAAAACCGACTTATGGTCGTGTATCACGTTATGGCATGATCGCATTTGCATCAAGCTTAGATCAAGGGGGCGTTTTCACCCAAACTGCTGAAGATGCTGCCTTGGTATTACAAGCGATGGCCGGCCACGATCCGCGCGACTCGACGAGCGTTAATTGCGATGTACCAGATTACTCAAAAAACCTGAATCAGTCACTGACTGGCGTAAAAATTGGAATACCAAAACAGTATTTAAACAAAGATCTAGATGATAATATTCGCAAAGTTGTTGAAGATACAATTGACGAATATAAAAAGCTAGGCGCCATCATTAAAGACATAGATTTACCCAATACAGATTTAGCGATTAGCGCCTATTATGTCATCGCGCCAGCGGAATGTTCATCGAACCTGGCCCGCTACGATGGCGTTCGCTATGGTTATCGCTGTGACAACCCGGTAGATCTTGAGGATTTATATAAACGCAGTCGCAGCGAAGCATTTGGTGATGAAGTTAAACGCCGTATTATGATGGGTACTTACGCCCTCTCCTCGGGCTATTACGATGCATATTATTTGAAAGCACAAAAGGTACGGCAATTGGTCAGTGATGATTTTCGTCAAGCATTTAAAGAGGTTGATGTCATATTAGGTCCGACCACACCGACAACAGCGTTTAAAATTGGCGAGAAAGCCAGCGACCCAATACAAATGTATTTATCTGATATATACACCATTGCTGTGAATTTAGCGGGCCTTCCTGGGATGTCAATTCCAGCCGGTTCTATTGACGGCTTGCCAGTTGGCGTGCAGCTAATCGGCAATTATTTTAACGAAGCCAAATTATTAAATGTGGCTCATATTTACCAAAGGGGTCAGACCTTAACTCGTAACTCAGCTTATGGCAGATCAGCTGATCTGCCATAAGCTGAGTTACGAGTTAAGGTCTGACCCCTTTTGGAGAGGCGGATGACTTGGGAAACCGTAATTGGACTTGAAGTCCACGTACAACTCGCGACAAAGTCTAAAATATTTTCGGGCGCAGCAACCACTTTTGGTGCGGAACCCAATACCCAAGCCTGCGCGATAGATCTTGGTATGCCTGGTGTATTGCCGGTTTTAAATAAAGAAGCAGTCGCCATGGCGGTCAAATTTGGTTTAGCTATTAAAGCCAAGGTCCCCAAACAATCTGTGTTCGCACGCAAGAACTATTTCTACCCTGACTCACCCAAAGGTTATCAAATTAGTCAATATGAGCTGCCTATCGTCGATATTGGCACTTTAACAATTGAGCTAGAAGACGGAGTTTCGAAGACAATTCGCGTCACTAGAGCACATTTAGAAGAAGATGCCGGGAAATCTCTGCATGAAAACTTTCAAGGCATGTCGGGGATAGACTTAAACCGCGCTGGCACACCGCTCATTGAGATTGTCTCCGAACCGGATATGCGTTCCGCCAAAGAAGCTGTAGTCTATTTAAAAACATTACACACCTTAGTTCGCTATCTAGAAATCAGCGATGCCAATATGCAAGAAGGCTCATTCCGTTGTGATGCCAACGTCTCTGTTCGCAAAAAAGGCGCAACAGAATATGGCACTCGCGCAGAAGTTAAGAATCTAAATTCTTTTAAGTTCATAGAGAAGGCGATTAATATTGAAGTCGAACGTCAGATAGATATTATCGAATCCGGCGGCAAAGTGGTACAAGAAACACGCCTGTATGACTCAGATAAAGACGAAACTCGCTCGATGCGCAGCAAAGAAGAAGCGCATGATTATCGCTATTTCCCCGACCCTGATTTGCTACCTGTCATTCTTGATGATGCTTATATTGAAAACATTAAATCCACCCTGCCCGAATTACCCTGGGAAAAACAAGCACGCTTTCTTAAAGAGTTTGGACTGAGCAAAGATGACGCAACGCAGCTCACCAACAACCATCTGCTTGCTGATTTTTTTGAAAAAACCTACAAAGCCACGCAAGCCCTACCCAAACAAGTCGCAAATTGGGTAATCAGTGAATTAAACCCCAGCCTGCATAAGCAAGATTTAAGCGTTGATCAAAGCCCCATCAGCCCAGAACAACTTGCACAATTATTAGACCGCATCACAGACAATACAATTTCTGCCAAAACGGCTAAACAAGTGTTTGAAAAAATTTGGCAAGATGAAGGCGATGCCGACTCCATTATCGAAAAACAAGGCTTAAAACAAATTAGTGATAGCGGTGAAATAGAAAAAATCATCCAGGTGATTATTGATGCCAATCCTGATCAAGTCGCACAATATCGTGACGGCAAAGAGAAGGTGTTTAGCTTCTTCGTCGGCCAAGTGATGCGTGCTAGCAAAGGCAAGGCCAACCCACAGCAAGTCAATGCCCTGTTGAAAAAATTACTCATGC
>SDBT01012423.1_pt1 | contig 13676 bp, 13 predicted proteins | sample 2277101 | NCBI WGS metagenome assembly SDBT01 (sample SAMN10404973, study PRJNA504765) | marine sediment metagenome | isolation source: marine sediment core GS10_PC15, 103 cmbsf | place: Arctic Ocean: Southern Knipovich Ridge | collected 2010
CTCAAGGATGCGGAGGCTGCGAACAAGTCCATTGAAACTCAGGCCGAGAATTATATCTATGCTCTAAAGCAAGAAAAAATCGCCTCCGAAAAGCGGGAGGCTGGGATGCGGGAGCTGTTGAAAACTGCACATACGGCTATTGCATCATTGGATACAAATATCTTTGGGTCAGGGAATGACGGGGAGATTCAATGGCCTATTCGGGATGAATTGCTAGACAAAATCGCAAAAGCCATCAAGGAACCTGCGGAGGCTGGAAAATGAACGACAGACCCTTTAACCCAAAACCCAAAATAGGAATGAACGCTCACGAGGTAAAGTTTGCGCTGCATAAAATGTTCTCTGCTGATGATGGATGGTTGGCGGTCGAGGAGTTGTTTATTCCAGGCTTTGATCGTTACATTGATCTGTGGGCAATGCGCGTTGATACCGTCCATAATGTATCAATCAAACACAGTGACAAATTCATGCACGTTCACGCAATCGAGGTTAAGGTATCTCGATCTGACTTCACAGCCGAAATAAAAACCCCCGCTAAGAGATTGGCTGCTCAACACTTCTCAAATTATTTTTCATTCGCTACGCCGCGCGGGATTATCGAACCCGAAGAATTGCCAACCGGAATCGGCCTGATCGAGTTTTCAGGATCGAAAGGAAAGTGGATGCGTAATCCAGTATTCACAAATCTTGAGCCTGTCAGATGGGATCTTGTCGCGGCGATTGGCCGGGCAATTTTGAAATCAATATAGTGAATAAGTATCCGTATTATTGGCGAGTCAAAACAAGACTGCCCGAACGCAAAGGTGATCCATGCCGTGTGCTGGCGCGGGGTAAGATGAATTCCGCATTGATTGAATTTGAGGATGGTTATAAAGTTATAGCATCAAGAAATTATTTGAGAAAACACAAAACAACAGGCTTTTTTTGCCCTAAATGTGGAACTATTTATTCAAAATCTGCGATGAAATGTTTAGGATGTCATCCATAAGTATCCGTATGAACTCCCGGCGCGAACTGGCAATCCTGCCAATGATGAGTGTATGGACAAGTGATGTGGATCACGATGGTTGCGCTGGTGTTCTTATCCAGGGGGTTGCAACGCTGTTCTAGGGAACTCTTCCCCCTGGATGATTTGAGGTTTGATGGCACGCCGTAGAATGCAAGGCCCACGCTGGACAAAGAAGGATGCAAATCATGATTCGATTTGTAGGCAGTTGCGATTGTTCCCCGGCATCCTGGTGTTTGAAACTGTTGACGTTGGCGGCGGCTTTGGTGATTGCGTGGTTGCGAACATACTCAGCGGCAAGATACTGATCGTTGAACTGAAAGCGAGAGGCAAAGAACACGAGCTCACCAAAAACGAAGTCGTATTTCACGAACGCTGGCGACAGTTTGTAATGGTTGCTTCGAGCGCGAGGGCGATTTTGGATGCGCTGGATTATCCTGATGACAATATTGTAAGATGAAAAGACACTAGAATGGCGTGTCATGGCTTCTGACGGCATATACAAGCGATTGGTAGATGAACTCGTATCTCTGCATCATAAACACGGGAGTTGGCGTAAGGTCGCTTCCCTGTCGAAATTCGAGGGAGTATCCCCGGGCACGCTTTGTTCGATAGCCAAAGGCAATTATGAACCGAAGGATAATGAAATCAGAAAACGACTTAAACTCCCGATCATCGTAATCCAATACAAGCATCCCGTGACCGGTCGATTTGTGGAGAAGTCCTGATAACGGAAGGATGAATATATGCTGATTCAATCTGATGCGGCGCAGATCCCCTTACCTGATAAGTCTATTCATTGCGTGACTACTTCGCCGCCTTATTGGGGATTGCGAAAATATTCAGGCGTAGACGGCTGCGGGATGTTCCCGAACCTTGGATTAGAACCTACCCCTGCCGAATTCGTTCATAACATGGTGATTATTTTCCGTGAGGTTCGGAGAGTGCTGAGGGATGATGGGGTTGTTTGGTTGAACCTGGGGGATTCTTATGCTGGATCTGGCGGCGAGAACGCAAACACCGGATTGCAAGGCGGCGATACGATCAAGGCCAATTCAGACGATGGTACTCGAAGCGGTCTATGGAGAAGCAACCCGCGCAAAACCAAAATCCAGCAAGGTAACCTCATGCTCATGCCACATAGAGTCGCAATCGCCCTGCAGGATGATGGATGGGTAATCCGCAATGATGTGATCTGGTACAAGCGCAACCCCATGCCGGAATCACAGGCGGGGTGGAGGTTTGAGAGGGATCGCAAAGAGAAAAACCGCACGAAGGATGGCGGAGCTCAAATGACTAATCTTGCATCAATGGATGCTGGCATTAGTGGAGGCCGCGACAAGGTTGAGTGGGAATACGGCGAAGATTATGAACTGCGAAAGGGAAGCTGGCGCCACACCCGAGCTCACGAGTACGTTTTCATGCTCACAAAGAAAATGCGGTATTGGTCAAATCAGGAGGCGGTGAGGGAAACAGGAAGCAGCTCGGAATATGACATAACACAACGCAAGGCAGGCCGCATGAACGATAACCATTACATGCTTGAAGGCCCTGGTTACGGACCAGGTGAGACATTCGGAACAGCGAACGGAACACGCAACCCCCGCTCAGTCCTCGACGTTCCACAATACACCACTGAGGAATTGTGGAAGCTGTTCGTTGAATACATGACAAACCCCGCCGATGTTTTAGACATTCCAACAGCACCATACAAAGGCGCTCATTACGCAACCTTCCCACCGAACCTGATTGCTCCTCTGATAAGAGCAACCTGCCCGCGCTGGGCGTGTCCTGTTTGTGGGCAGGGGTGGAGTCCGGTGGTTGAAAAATTCTCGCCTCCTGAGGAAATGTATCAACACAACCCTAGTGCTTTTGGAGGTAGGGGTGCTAAGAATCCTACAGGTGGTGGAATGGGAGGCGGTCAAAAAGTACAAGATTGGCTCGATGCGCACCCCCCACAAATCAAAGAATACCGCCCAACCTGCGATCACCCGCACACGATCGAGGAAGCTGTACCTGGAATAGTTCTAGATCCCTTCTTAGGCTCTGGCACAACCGTACAAGTTGCAAAGCAATTATTGAGGCGCGGAGTAGGGCTCGATATTTCAATGGATTATCTTGATGAACAAGCGAAGATCAGAACGGGCGCGGGATCTCCAACGAATGTGCTGGATGATCTTCCGCTGTTTTCGCAAATGGAGGAATGATGAAACCCTTGATCTTACTTTTACTCATCACCGCCTGCGCACCCGCACCATTGCCAATTGTCGTATACGAGGAAATCGAAGCATCAACCCTCTTTGATGAAACACTCTTTTTGCCCATGATTTTAGCTGGTACGCAACCATGTATTGACATCGAAGCTCATGTGATGATTCGTTATGTTGATGACTTTCGAGTAGAAGGCCCATTCACGGTTATAGATTGTGTGCAACATTCGGAGGATTGGCCGACAGAGTTGCAATATGATGAAATGGTGAACATAGAAGGAACCAACTTTCTGCACTTTGGGATCGCCAAGCAAGGTGAGCAATGGTTGAATATTTTGATTTGGTGGGGGCCGGAAAAACCTTATTCGCTGAATTTGAGTCTTATAAAGGAGTAACAAAATGTCTCACGCACTATTCAAGTATCCGAACGTTGTAGGTTATGGAACCGGGGAACGCGGAGGGAAGAAGGTTGTAACAGTTCTGGTAAGTCAAAAGCTCCCCAAAGCCGCGTTGAGCAAAAGCGAAATGATTCCAATATTCGCTTATTCCGTTCGCGCGGATGATGAATTCCAATATCAAACTGATGTATTGGAAGTCGGGTTTGTCCGCGCGCTGGGGATCAATCGCAAAGCAAAGCATCGCCCCGCGCCAGGAGGCGTTTCAATCGGGCATTACAAAATCAGCGCTGGTACTCTGGGATCACGCGTTTATGATGTTGAAACCAGGGAGCGCTTGATTCTTTCTAACAATCATGTGCTTGCAAATTCCAACAATGCTCAGCCTGGGGATCTCATTCTTCAACCCGGCGCCGCCGATGGTGGTCGGCCAGGAACAGATGACGAGTTTGCCAAGCTGCTGCGGTTTCAACCAATCCAATTTGGAACGCAAGCGCCAACATGCCCCATCGCTACAAATACCGCGCGGATATTGAATGCCACAGCTCGCGGATTAGGGCGCGCACATCGGTTGCAAGCTGTGAAAGCAAATCCGCAAGCGGTTAATCTGATTGATGCCGCGGTTGCGATTCCCAATGTATCCGGGGAGCTGCTTGATCGCATTGAGGATATAGGGATTGTAGAAGGTTATGCTGAAGTTGCACTTGGCGATCCAATTAGAAAATCAGGGCGCACAACCGAAACGACAAGCGGAACAGTTTTGGTGATGGATGCCACAGTTCAAGTTTCTTATGGCCCCGGCGGATCCGCAACATTCGAGGGGCAAATCATCGGAGGCCCAATGTCCGCGGGAGGCGATAGTGGATCCCTAGGAATAATTGCAGAGCTTCCTTTTGCCTTCGGCCTTCTTTTCGCAGGCTCCGATCAGGTGACAATCTATAATCCAATCAGAGTAGTGCTTGCTGCGCTGAATATAACCTTCTGATAGCTTATCAGACATAAAGAAAAGCCCCACGAAAAGGAGGTATTCGCGGGGCTTTTTTGTGAGTTACGTCAGACTTGCCGCCAAAGGAGAAGCTTTTATTTTACGCGCCTAACACTCAGGAAGGAAAGGAACCTCACGTTTTTGGCCACAAAGTTCGTGAACGGTTGCCAGAGCTTATCGTATACCAATTGTGAAATCTTGAAAATCGCAGTCGCGGAAACAAGCAGCGCAGTTACAAACGGATAAATGCCCGCGCTTGGATCCGGCAATTCAATCGGCGTCCACAAAAACGCAAGCACCGTTGAGCCGCCGAATGCGATTAACTTCATAACATTTTCTCTGGGCTTTTCCTGCTTGAATACGCCCATATAAATAACGGTAAAAAACCAAACCAAAGCGGTTCCAAGCCCCGCTGCAATCAAGATTTGTTCCGGTTGCAGTTCCATCTTCAATCCTTTCTATAAATCGTATCTCGGATCCAAGGTTCAATATACCTTGGATTATCCTGCCATGCAAGAAAGCTCCTCCATTCTCCCTCAATAAGCCATTGCCCTTCACCATCATATACATATCGCGTCGGCAATTCAACTCTTCGTGCTGAATAATATCTTGCTACTTCTTTGAACCATCGATGATAAACAACCGACCTATCTATATAATCCTCTGGGGGTTTCCAGCGCGACTTCAAAACATAAACGGGAGCTGTCCATTGATCTATTAGACCCCATCTTTTCGCCGTTTTATAACCGACTTCCACAATCTCTTTGCGAAATATTGAAATCGCATAATGATCATCCCACTCCGCGCAATCGACAACCAGGAACGGCCCCTCCCAACCTTCAAATAAATCATGATAGCTTTTGATCCAAACCGTTTGCCCGATGTCGGCGCAGCTCATCATTGCCACGCCATCAACATAATCCGTAAGATCAAGCCCCATATATTTTGCGGTTGCTTCCATCAACCCTTCAGCATAATAAGTTGAATATCCAGCGGTGAGGGGGGGCGAAGATATAAAATGTGTTTCCCTCGTGATCATCCCCGGAACAAAGCCCTCATCTCTCCACCAATAGCCATTGAATAAATTACTATCATTGCAATCAGGCCACGCGCTCTCAATCCAGCAATGAACATCTGCAGCTAACGCGGGGATAGGGGGAAAAAAGAACGTTAGCATCAACGCAAGCAAAAGCAGGAGGGCGATAAATAAATAGGAATTGTTCATAGGGAATCTTCCTCGAATGAGGAAAAAGGGGTTGCGCTCCGGGGTGGGCGCAAATTCAAGATAGCTTATTTTGGGGGGTTTGTCAAATCGACAATTAGGTTCCAAATAGAATTGCGGCGGCTGCACCGGCAACCAGCATAATAATCGGCAATGCAAGTTTTTCCAGCAGCCATTTGAATGTTACGGCGCTCGGATTAGGATTACTTTTTTTGCCGTTCTTTTCTAATGTGGTCAATCTTTTCAATATACCGTCTTGGTTTTTGCTGATATTTTTTACGGCATTATGAATCTGTCCGATGTAGTATGCAAGCCACGGCGAAACGTCATCTGGCGGTTTGCTCAACTGCGGCGGTGTGATGATGTCATTCATTAAATGCTAATCCTTTTCCCCACTTTTCAAGGGCCTCGATGCGTTTATCTTGATCAATGTTCTTCGCGGTATTATCATCTACCTGTTTTTTCAAGTCACCATTGGGAGGCCTTACAACTTCATTAAATAATTCAGCAAATAATTCATTCGATCCAGTCCATCGATCGGTGTCAAATGTGCCGGATCCCCCAAACTCTGAGGCATCGCATTGTGAACCTGTTTGCTGAATTATAACCATCTCTTCGGGGATTGGATCAGGAATGACAACCGGGCCCGGATGTTCTCTGCCCGTTGCGTAGGTTGCCAGCCACGCATAATAATCCTGCATCCAATCTTGAGCTTGCATGTGTCCATTTACAAACCAAGCGCCGGTATACCAACCGACAACTTTTCCTGTCTCGCGTTCCAATGCCTGAATGTAAGCAATGGCGTGATCGCTGATTTGCTTCCTGGTTTTGCCTTCGGGATGCGTTTCAACATCAACCCAGATCGGGCCTTCGCCAAGATCGCTTGGTGTCCACAACGCAATTGAGGCCATAAAATTTGCGATATGTGCATCAATCGACCATCCCGGCCAATTGTAGGTATAGATCGAGCGGGGCATTCCCGCAGCTTTCGCAGCATCCCAATAGTGTTTGAATTTGGAATCTCTTACTGATGCCGATCCACCAATGCGGATCAAAGCATATTTGCAAGGGATTGAATAATCGGCAAGCGCTTGAAGGTTGACGGTGTTGTATTGCGAGAGATCCACGCCGAACTTGCGGAAATCAAAAGTGTTTGGTGAATAAGCGCCAGTAGCAAGTGTTCCTAGAAATCCTAAAGCTCGCGCTCGGATACTTTGGGGTTTACCTGCCTGGGCGTGAATTCTAGGTTCAGTCATAAATCACTTGAATATCCTATAAGAAAATCGCGTGCATTGCAAACGTCAAATCCCATACATGGATCGCGTCTGTTCAAACATTGCATCAATAATCGTATTTGACAACTGTGCCGCGCAAAGAAAATTCATCGATGCTTTTCCATCAAGCAAGCTGGCAGCTCCGTTATTATGTGCGCCAATGTTGAGCTGTGCATTGGAATTGTTGATGGTCGCTGGCCCTGCGCCGCCTACTATCGTGCGTCCATTGATGAATAAAGTCATTGCTGCAGAAGGATCAAAGCGGCCAACCGCAAAAAACCAATCGGTCGTTGTCACGGCAACGGTATCGTTCACCACTGTCTCGGCTGTACCATCAACTGAAACTGCGAAACGCACGAAATCGGTTGCCATCTTTTCGAGGATATAAGAGCGTTGATTCCCAGTAGTGTTCCATTTGCCAATCAACGTCTCCTCGCGTGCGAGGTTATCGAATGCGAACCAACCGCCGATCGTAAGGCCTCGCGCGGCCGCGGCCACGAAAGTCTCTGTTCCAATGATGTCCAATCCCGCCTCATCGCCTCGGCTGAGAAAATCACCAGTGCCATCAAAATCAAGATAAGAAATCAGACCTTCATAGTTGTATACCGGGTTGCCGTTGTAGGTGAGGATGCGGCCCTGCTCACTCATGTCATAGGCGTTCCCGGCCTCATTGAAGGTGGACAGCGGCCAGGAGCCCCGCAACCCCGTGAGCGCTTGAAAGACTGAGCAAGCAGATTTCCATGCAAAGTTTGGCTCATTGCGCCCTTGAAAATCTGGCCTCAGAAGTTCGACCATCGCTGAGTTGCGTTTTTGAACCATTATGCGCTTATCCCTGCCAATCCAAGTTGCGCTAGTTTTTGCGGGAGCGTTTCAACCAAGCTCCCATCCAAAGACAATCCATAAGGTGCGCGATAGAAAACCTTCTCAATAAACATTGCGCGTGCATCTTTCTTGATGTCTGTTTCCGCAACACTCCCGATCAGGAAATCGGGGAAGATCAGCCATTTTGCCGGCAACACATCCCAGGCATCCACTTCGGTTCCATTTGCGAATTCTACCTGTTGATTATTTTGCGAGACGCGCTGTCGATAAAGTGCGGTCGTGGGTGCAGCCTCATAGAGAGATTGGCGATCAGCATAAACGCCATAGGTATAACGATTGCTTGCCGCATCGCCTTTTGCCGTGAGCGATTTGATTAAATCCCATGCTACATTATCGTCATTTTCCCACTGCGCAACCTGAAGCGTATTGGCGGTGATCCTTGCGAAATCGGTGCTGAGAAATGAATTGGGATCTGCCGTGATAATCGCTTGTAATTTTGCGGTCAAATCTTGATCGCCGCCTGCAGCCGTTTGATTGTAAACATAAGCCTTAAGCCAATGAACATAACCAAGGCATTCAATACTTGCTATTGGATCGGAAGTCCTGAAGTTGCTTGATTCTTTCGTTGTTTTTAATTCACGATGCTCTTCAATAAAAGTATCTACAATCTGTGTCGCTTCACCATCGGCCAAACCGCCAGATGACAATATATTTTGAATGATCCCAAAATCAATTTGTGAATCAGCATCATTCACTTCAGCCGTTCTTTCTCTGTTCCCCAATGTCGGGGGATCCACGGCGGTATCGATCGTAGAATAAACCAACTGCACCCTATTAGAGACATTGAACAAAGGCCCACGCTTTGCAGTCAATGGGCCAACGCTGATCTCAACTGAATTCACAAAGGATTCAAAAACAATGTCCTGGCCGGGGTTTTTGGTTATGATCCTGCGCCCTAACCCTTTATCGAGCCATTCTTCAATCTCATCTTGGTTGCCTGCGATTGTAAAATTCTGGCGATCAAAGCCACCAAAGGCTGAAAGATCATGTTCATATTGTGAATATTTATCTGTGACTTGTTCGATAAATTGCGTACCAGAAACGAGCGGTTCAAATACGTTGAGGCTGAGTCCGGTCTGTTGATGCAGTGAGGGTGTAGTCACTCATCGACTCCCGCGCATTGAATAGTATTGCTGATTGGCATTCATCCAAACAGAATGAAATAACCAGGGCTCCCAGAATAAATCCCCACTTCCATCTCCTCGCGCTACAAGGAACCAATATCGTTGATCGGCATTGGCTTGCAATATCACTTCACCAGCGGCGTTGATTTCCCAGGTTGGGATCGCAATCCTGTTTACATCGGTGAGAGGCGCGCGCACGCGTCGCTTGGGAAGCGTGACGCTATCCATATCGAACACCACGCGCCCGATATTTGGTTGATAGCCTATGAAACCCGCAAATGCACTGTCAAAGTCTGTAAATTCTCCAGAGAATTCATCAACGGGAATTAATATCATATCAACGAATGTGAAATTGGGCGTTCCACTTGCCGCAGATGCACGCAAACGAATATCCACATCATTGATTTGGTCTGTATCATTCAGCAAACCATCCCCCGGCATACTGATGTTTCCGAAGTCAAAGAGCTGCCAATCAAGCAGATTTTGTGTTGCCACGATTTTTGATACAAATGTTTCAACGCCCAAATCCTGAAGATCAATTGCAAGTTCAAGTTCAATTTCGCCAGCGACACCACCAGTTTGATAGCCTCTCAACAATGCCCGGAAACGGCCTGCTGTTGATCGAGCTGCCGTATTGAATAACGTGAGCGTGACACGATCAGCCATTGCTTCCACGCCAACGGGATTGTATGTGGCAACTCTACCCGAAGGCGCTTCAATATCATTTGCCACTGCTGTATTCGCGCCATAAGCAACGGCTGTGAATGGCACAAGCTGTTCATCCCCCAAATTGAAAAACGCCTCAAAGATCGAAGCGCCAAATGGATCGTCACGACTCTTTGATCGCAAGCCAATAATAACTTTATTGGTATGAAAAGTAACCGAATTGCCATCGCTCCAATTGTTCAAGCGGATCAAATTCAATGGTGGAATATCGCCAGCAATATCAAGCTCATCAATCTCTGTGAATGGCCAAGTAACCGAATGGATTTGCGTGCTGCCAATTCCTGATAATTGTTGCGCAGGAGGCGCAGGAGCAGCGCCAATCGCAGTCACGCGTGCGCGCACCATATAACCAATGACCCCGTTTACTGTTGAAACTATCCAGTCAGAAGGCGGGATCCAATGTACTGATCGAGGGCGTGAGAAGGAATCAAATGGCTGGCCGCCCGGATTGCCTTCATTGGCAGTATTATCCTGCGTGGTAAGGGCAACGAAACCGCCATTGTCATATTCCCAGGCAATCGTCAAATCGACTTGTGCGGGATTGAGAAAGAAAACAAGATTGTTGAAAGGCCCGCTGTCGGGCGTAGTGCTGTTGATCACAAAATAAACAGCATCGTCAACCGCGGGAACTGGCGGCAAGAGATCAAAGTTGGCAGTTTCAAAGATCAGATTGGCACTGAAAACGCCGCCGTCATCAAACCAGATGTGCGTGAGATTGGCATCATTACGTTTATTGACAATGTTCACGAATTCGCCAGTTGAAGGCGATTGATCTTCGATATTGCAAAGCGGAGCATTAACCGTTGTAGGAAATGCAGCAATTTCAACATTGCCATAAAGACGCTCACAATCGCAAGCCCAAGTGATGTTTGCCGCCGTTCCATCGAGCGCCGCCGTTCCTTCCTGATTGTCAATCGCCGTTCCTGATCCTTCGTAAATCCACTGTGCAACTGTATTGGCATCTATGTCGGGAAGTTCACAGCGCGGGGGCGGGGTGAAAGCCACGGTATAACGTATGTTATCTGTTAAGCGCACCCAACCAATTCTGCCATTCCAACCGCCTGTGCCATCATCGTTGTTGCCAATTCGTAATTCTTCAGCGGCATCTGTTTGATAAGCACCATTCATTGCCTGTTGCAAGTTATAAGTTGCGACTTCAGTTCCATCAATCCACAATCGAATTTGTCGTGTTCCACCATCATCATAAGTAAGCGCAACATGATGCCATGCGTTCAATTCAGCAGTTCCAAATTCATCCAATCCACTGGATGAATCGGCATTGGCAACCGCACCCATCATTATGCAGCGCAATCCATTCACTGAATCAATAAAAAATGCCCATCCCTGCGTGGGAGGATCAGGATCACGTTTATCAAATATGCGCCCAAGATTTAATTCACCAAAGCCGTTTGCATAAATCCAGGCCTCGGCGGTGAAACCATTTGCTCCTGTTGGCAGATCATCTATGGCTGCATCAGAACCGCAATCAATTTCCGATGTGTCGCCATTGAAGTTGATATAACTCGGAAAACAGAACTCACCAAACCCCGCACTCGCAACACAATCGCGCGTTCCGGGTTGGTTGGCAAGCCAATGCCCATGCTCAATCGCAATCGTGAATTCATCCATCATCGCACCTTTACCAACTTGGAGGAAAGGCTGTGAATAAGGATTGTCATCCTCGGGCGTGCGCCATGAAAAGATGATTGAATAGCGTTTGTTGGTTTCGCAACTGGCCTGTGCTTCGATCCATACCGGCTCAAGCTGCCAACTTGTACGCCAGTAATCAACCGCCTTGGTAAGCAACCTGCGCAGCTCTTGGGTTTCTTCGATGAGCGTGTCCTGATCTTCGCTGCGAATCTTCATGTTGAATACGTCAATCACGTTCTCGAAGCGATAGTCAATCAGCCTGCGCCCATCGGCAAGCGGTGAATCACGGAACGTTCCTGCACCCTTGAAACCTGGAATCTGAGGCGGCCATGTATTCAGAAGGAAGGATTTGGTTTTATCTAGCAAGTCTATGGTTGTCGTGCCATCCGTTATTTTGAGAATTTCCATATTATCCCAATGCCCTGACGAATATTTGTTCGACGCGGTTTGCAAGCAATTCCACATCCATGCGATCTTGAATGTTATTGTTGAAAACGTTATTCATACTGTTATTTCGTGTCATGGAAGCACCCGATACCGGGGGAGCTGCTACCTGCCCCATCGGCTGAATGACCTTTGTAGCCGCCAACGTCACCGCCGCTTCCGGCAATCTGAATGAGCTCAGTACGCCTTCAGCCAAGCCTGCCATCATATCCTCACCAAAGCCTTTGAACACTTTTGATGGCGATCCAATCCCCAATATCTTCTTGAGTATTTTCTTTAATTGTTCAAATTTGCGCTTCACAAACCTGATAATCCCATTTATTTTGTTCTCTATCGCCCTTTTCATCGAATCCCAGATGGTTATTACAATGGTTTTGATATTTTCCCAAATCCCCTGCCAATCAGCTATCATATTATTAAAAGCCAATAAGATACTTGCTACTATATGTCCAACGATAATTCTTACGTTTATCCGTATTCCTTCCCACGTTGCAAGGAACTCATCACGGCTTACATCGACTAAAGATAAAATCGAATCGAAGAAAGTGAAGAACGTTTGTCTCATAATTTCCCATGCGCGTGCCCAATCTCCTGTTAGTCCTGTTAATAAAGCATTGATTGTTCCAGTAAGAATACTGAATCCACCAAGAAAAACGACGCTGGTTACTTTCATAAACGTTTCGATTATTAGAATCACAGTATCTCCGTGTGTACGCCATAATTCAGCCAAGTTATCTAATATCCCGCCTATGTTATCTACTATGGTTTGAATTGTAGGGGCCATGTTGGTTGAGAACCAATCAAGAAAACTCCGAATCGAATCTTGAGCAGCGGGTGCGCTCTCTTGAAATGCAGAAAACAGATTTTTCACACCATCAGTTACTGGTTCAAAGAAGTCTACAAATCTTTTTAATGCAGCTGGCAATATGTCCGAAAACCAAACCCCAACATTCTTTAAAGTAGGCAGCAAAAAAGTGTTTATAAAATCAGGAAATTTCTTTCCGAATTCTTCAATGAACGGCTTGGCAATCTTCAACAAATCATTCAAGAATGGGAGTAGGGCACTACCGATTGTGATCCCCACATCGCGCAATGTATTTTTGAATATCTTGAGCTGTGATTCGGTAGTCTGATAACGCTTGGCTGCTTCCTCTGTCAACGCCGTATTTTCAGCGAAGGCAACATTGGAAACGTCAAGAGTGCGCCCAAGCAAATCGCCAGCGTTAGAGAGCGAAAGGAAGGCACGCACAAGGCGTTGATCCTGCAAGCCCAATTCCCCAAGAATGCCAATTGCATCATCGCCAGCATCGCCAAGCGCAAACACGAATTGCTCGAATGCGCCCGCGGCATCTTTCTCAAAAGCATCCGCAAATTCTTGAGCTGATAACCCCGCGGTTTTGGCGAATACCTCAAGTTCCTTGCCACCGGTCGTCACAGCCTCAACCATCGCCAGCAATACTTTTTGTACCGCAGTACCACCCGATTCGGCTTCGATGCCAACGGATGAAAACGCTGCGCCGATGCCAAGAATATCTGCCTGTGTAAGCCCCGCGATATTTCCCGCGCCCGCGATGCGTTGTGCGAACGTGAGAATGTCGGCCTCAGTCGTTGCAAAGTTATTGCCCAGGTCAACCAGCGCAGATCCCACACGCGCCGTATTCAATGCCATATCATCGGCGCTCACCTGGAAGATGTTGGCGATCTGAGCAAGTGCTGTCGCTGCTGCTTCCTGCGTGAGGTTCGTTGTCACACCAAGCG
>SDBT01012424.1_pt1 | contig 13676 bp, 15 predicted proteins | sample 2277101 | NCBI WGS metagenome assembly SDBT01 (sample SAMN10404973, study PRJNA504765) | marine sediment metagenome | isolation source: marine sediment core GS10_PC15, 103 cmbsf | place: Arctic Ocean: Southern Knipovich Ridge | collected 2010
CTTTTTACGAGAATTAATAATTTATTTTTCTTGCTTTCTTTATTTTGTTTCATAACAAATGGAGATGATATTATTAATTAAACAGTACATAATTTTCTAAATGTATAAAAACATAGAGATTTTTCTAAACAAGTACTTGAAGACAAGCTACTTTTTAAGTATTTTGTTAATAGGACTACCACCAATTTTTGTTGTATTTTCATTTATCAATATTCACAGTATAGCAAAACTTATCTGGCTTCTTTCTTTTTTTGCTATTGCTTTTGGATTATATCGAGACGCTAAAATCGACATTGGGAAAACCTTACTTATACTTTTTTTAATTTACTTTCTAACCCAATCAGCATCTATAATAACAACCAAGAACGTCTTGGCCTACCTAGAAAGATACGAAGATTTATTTTTCTCCTCGATATTTGTTATTGTTTCAGTAGTCTTTATTAAGGATATTAAAAGTATTAGAAAAATTGTTCACATTTTCTTCTTTGTCGCGCTTGTTAACCTGTTTCTACAGACGTTAATTTTTGTATATCCAAATTTGTTTTTGAAGGTAGGCGAGATTTTTATACACAAAGGCTATTTAGAGCTAATTGATTTAAATGTCCAGAGAAAAAGAATCTATCTCGATATTTATGATGAGGTGTTAATACCAATAGTTTTTCTTCTTTTATTAAAAGGTAGAAGGAGAAAGGTTTTGACTCCTTTTTTGATTTTAATTTCTTTCTTTTCTTTCGTTTCCAATTTCAGAACGAGATTTTTAATGTTGGTTGCAGGCTTCGTGGGCTCGCTGGTTGTTTTTTTTAAAAAAGCGAAAGGGTACCTTGTTGCTTTACTTCCACTTGCCATCCTTTTTTATTTTTTATACTCGCTTTTAATTCAGACTGTTGGTTTTACTGTAATTCAGAGAGTGCTTTTGGAGGATAAAGCAGAAGACGTTAGAACGATTAGCTCAAGGATTACCAGGGGGGAGAAGTCTATCGAAATAGGTTTGTCCTCGCCAATTTTTGGCGTCGGTCTGGGTAATTATTATGACAACCTGGATTTTCCTATGCAGAAAGTTTTCTCGCGTTTTAAAAGTATTAATAAAGAATTTGAATTAGCCGCTTTTTATCCACATAACATATTTTTTAGAACTTTCGCAGAAACGGGGTTTTTGGGTTTGATCTCACTAATGATGTTGTTTGCTTATTTTATAAAAAAGGACGTTGCGCTTTTAATAGGAAATAAAGATTTACCCAAAGCATTTGTGGTGGCTTTTTGGATTTTGTTTATTCATGCATTTTTTAACCCCTCATCTACTGTAAAATTTCAGTCATTTTTTTGGTTAATAAGAATTTTAATAGAGAGAACAGAAGGAATTCAGAATCATTCAATTTTACTGATCACAAAATTTTCAAATCTAAAGTTTGGGGTGGATATTGCAAGGGGGGAACCAGGATTAAGAACTTTTTCTTCTCCGAAGAAGAGTTGACCGTTTTTACTTTTAGCCCTGACTATAGCCTTAACTGTAATGTAATTATTTGGTTCTAAGTTGTTGGGAGAAATGTTCCCATAAGAATCCATAGAAATGACTGTCGTATTTCTTCGTGTTTTGCTCAGTACTTTAAAAACAACATCTTCTCCGTCAAAGTAAGTGTCCCCGATCTTTATTGCGTCAAATTCCCAGGGTAAGGCGAATCGTTTTGTAAGATAGGCCACCTTTTCGATATATTTGTCTTCAAAGGGTTTACTTGAAAGCTCGATGACGGTTCCTGTTATTTGAGTAGATGGAAAGTCAAGCTCAATCGGAGAACCCACCGAAAGTGTAGAGCGTTTAAAAATTACCTTTTGGGTACGCTTGTTGTAATCGACCCCAATCTTTAAGGTAAAGTAGATATTGTACTTGTTCTCATAGGGTTGGTTTTCGGGAAAGTATGGATAATGTCTTACTTCCAGAACCTCGGCTATTGGCTGGCCCAAAAGATTGTATTCGCTATCACCCTTTTTAATAGATTTTGCAATCCAAAGATTAGGTTTTACAGTAGCGGCCCACCAGAAGCCCTGAGATACTTTTACTTTTACATAAATATATTGAGTATTACTCGCTGTGAGTTTGAGGAAAGCGAAAACAATAGTTAAGGTGGAAATAATAATGAAAGGAAAGACTATAATAGGGATAGTTTTCTTTTTCTTCCTCGACATACAATAAATATATGATAATTCAGAAGGAGAGAAAGCGCAAATGAATTTCTGGGTACAAATACAGCGTGTATTGGCTTTAGTAACTTTGGCGTTTTCTTTGCCGTTTTTTGGCTTGCTCTGGTTGGTTGTTAGATTGGAAGACAATGGACCATTGCTATTTAAACAAAAAAGAATAGGTAAGAAAAAAAAGCCTTTTATTGTGTACAAAATTCGAACAATGGTTCTGGGTGCTGAGAGACTAAAAAAGAAATATACACACTTAAATGAAGCCGATGGACCCGTTTTTAAAATTTATAACGACCCAAGACATACTCGTGTTGGGCGCTTTTTGACACGCACAGGTTTAGATGAGTTGCCCCAACTTATTAACGTTATAAAAGGAGAGATGAGCCTGGTGGGTCCACGGCCTCTACCTATAGATGAAGCCAGGAGGGCCCCAAAAAGATATGAGAAACGTTTTTCGGTGCTTCCGGGGATTACTTCTCTTTGGGTGGTTCGAGGGAGCCATCAACTTAGTTTTGATGAATGGATGAAGTTAGATTTACAGTATGTTGAAAATCGTTCGCCTTGGCAGGACTTAAGTATAATGTTATTAACAGGATTACTTATGGGAAAGTGGGTGTTGTGCTGGTTATTAAAAAAAGATGATATCTAAAAAAAATATCTTTTGGAATTTTATATCGCTAGTTGTTGGCGCTCTTTTATTTTTTGGCGGATTGGGGATTGAGACGTCTGTCATGTATTATTTTGGGGTTCTGGTTGGGTTTTTAATGCTGGTTTTGGCGCTAGTTTGGCGAGGAAAGCTAAAATTACCCAATGGGTTTTTCATTTATGTCTTGTTCCTCGTCCTTTTTCTAGGAAGACTACTTTGGAGCCATGATGCAAAAAAAAACTTTGAGTATTTTGCCTTGTTTCTGGGTGGAGGGTTGTTTTGGCTCGCTTCATATAACTTGAAAAAGGAACTAGGTCCCTGGTTGGACAAGTTGATTGTTGCTCTAGGGCTTGTTTTTGGAGGATTATTTATCTTTAGCCACTATTTTGGCGAGACTCAAACAAAACCATGGAGTTTGTACTTACCCTATACGGCATATTTAAACCACAACAACATCGGTGATTTTTGGGCAGTAGTATTAACAGTAGTTACTTTCTACATTCTGAAGAAGCCCAAGAATTTGGGGTATTGGCTGTTGGCAATTTTGGGGGCATACTTTTTACTTATGTCCCAATCCCGCTCTGCTTATGTAGCCCTGGCGGTCGGAGTAACCTTCTTGTTTACGAAAGGAAATTGGCGCATTGATTATAAGAAAATATTTGCAGTTTTTATTCTCTTGGCGGTGGGGTTATTTATATTCGCTGGAGCTTCCAAGCCCACGCTTCTTTCTCGACCCTACTTTGTCCAGGCTCTTCTTGGTTTTGTACATAATCCTTGGGGGATAGGTATCGGTAACTTTGGAATTATATCTTCCGATCCTGCCAACCACATATGGGGTTTATCTCATTTTTCCTCTAATGCCCACAATATTGTGTTGGAAATTATGACGGGAATGGGAATTTTTGGATTAGTTTTTATAGCTTGGTTGTTTAAAATAATCTGCGATCTATGGTCGAAAAAATTTGCTCAAAATTTGATATATCAGGCAGTATTTTTTGCCTTGGCAACAAACTTTTTCTTCCACAGTACTTACTTTATTCATGCAATGCTTTGGTTGTGGTTCATGGTTTTGGGATTAGCCCAGGCGGATGTAAAAATAACTGAATGAAGAAAGATTCTTTTTCAGATAGAGAGATAGCAGAAAAAACACAGGAGTTTTTTCTTGAAGTAGCGGGATTTGTGATAAAAATGGTTCTTGAGCAGACAGAGCAAGTTTTCTTCAAGCACAAACTTATTGAAGCAATTCAGCAGATTTGGGGCAAAGGAGGCTTTTTAGGAAAAACCAGTAAGACCTGGGATTTTGAGATAAGGTTTGTATCCCAAGCAAACCGGATGAGAATTATCCATAAAGAAGGAGGAAAGAAACACTATTATCTAACTTCTGAGAGAAATTTTAGATTTCGAAAGGCAATAGTTTTTTATCACACAAGCCTTCCAACTTTCCAAATGCTTTTGAGAGAAATTATGGCTTTTCTTCTTTTAAGAGATGGGTTTTTACTCCATGCCTCAAGTTGTCAAGATGAAAAAGGCAATCTTAAAGCTTTTTTGGCACCTTCTGGTGGTGGAAAGACAACCATTGCAAATTTAATATCAAAAACGAAAACTTTTGTGAAATTTAGCGACGACATCCTTTTAATAAGAAAAGTAAAAGGTGAATGGCTCTTTTTTAGCCCACCTTTTGTTGAAAAAGAAATGCTGCCTACAAAAAGAAAAGCAAAGAATATAGAAATTTTCTTTATTAAAAAAAGCAAAAGTCCATCGAAAGAAAAACTGGACGAGAATGATAAGATATTAAAGTTTATATTAAAACAGGTATGGGTAAGAAAAGAGAAACTGGAGAAACAAACTCTAGCCAACGTGATGGCATTTGTTGCTGAAAATAAGTTTCATTTGCTTAAGAGTACACTTAATGCAAGGCAAATGAGAAAGGTTTTGTATGAAGATTAAGAAAGATGTGTTGATACAAAAAATGGGAGACACCTTCGTTGCTTATGATAACGAAACCTCTACCTTGCATGAATTTAACGAGATAGGATTTTTAATCTTATTGGGAATTGAGAAAAAGAAAAGTAAACAGGAAATTATTAAAGAGATTATTAGCAAACACAAAGTATCCAAAAACAAAGCGGAAGGGGATTATGAGGAGTTTGTTGAAGTTCTAAAGACAAAGGATTTAATTGTAGGCAAGAAGTAGCTTCTTACTTCTTTGTGGAAAAGCGTTTTGGCTTTCAGGGTGAGTGAACTTGGAGATAAAAGGAAAAGCAGAATAGCCCTTTTTGCGCCTTCTTGAGCCCTGGTGCCTGAGTTAAAAGGAGAAATGTTTGCTATTACTTTGACAACAAGCCTTTGAGTAAAAAAGGGTGTTAATGTTTTAAGAAAAGCCGTTGGAAAGGGTGTTTTATAGTATTGCCTAAGAATAGATATACCCGGAAGGACAAAATTTGTAAAGTTAAATTTCTGTGTAGTAGCTGCCACCTTATCCCAGTCAATCTTCTGGTTTCTAATAATGGCGTCCATAAATTCCAGTCTGTGTACGCCATGGAAATTGTGATGATAAAAATGTAGAAAAAGGTAGAGAATTAGGGTTTCAATATTAAGGATAGGGAAGCTTCTCTTATTTAGGTTGATTTCTTGGATATTTTTGAAAAGATGTTGAGTAAACTGCTTTGTTGAGGGTAATAGTTTATTAATGCTTTTGAGCTTAGTAAAGCCAATGGCGGGTTCTAGGTGTAAATCAATAATTACTGGAAATGGAGTGGTCTCTTTAAGATAGGAAATCTGTGTCGACCCCTCAATTTTTTTATCAAAGAGGGTGTGTTTTTGCTTCTTAAACCCAAGGTCAACCAAGATTTTATCTACCTGTGTTAAGCCCTTTTTATTAATAAGGATGTCTGCGTCCAAATAAAGCCTTTTTGGGAAAGTTTGGCCAAGATGCAGGTGTAACGGGAGTCCTTTTAGGAAGATATAAGGAATGCGTTTTTGACCAAAAACTTTACTAATTTTTGTTAGTTCCTCAAGATAAGCTGAGGATTGAGATAGATAAATGTGGGATAATTTGATAGTCTCTCCGTTTCTCTTAATGGAGCTAACCTTGCCCAGAATTTGGTTAGGTTTTATTCTTCCGTCTGATTTAAGGTTGTTGCCCCCTTTAGTTATAAGAAAATCTTTTGCCGGGGAAATATAAATTAATCTGTGGGCTATTAAACGCTCTTTTTTTTTAAAGACAACAATATCATTGACCTTTAAAGACGAGGTTTTAGCGATGACAATTTTATCACTTGGAAGGATTAGGGGAAACATACTCTTGCCTTGGTCAAGATTCATGTCCTAACCCTAGTAGGCTAGGTGAGTTAAGTCAAGGTAGTATGGGTATACAATGTGTGGCGTGTTGGTTTGGATTAACTTAGTTGACATATGCAAGCAGATACTCACTATTTTCAGCTCTTCTTGTAAGAGCTCTATTATAAAAAGATATTGCCTTTATTTTTGAAGATTTGATCTTTGGTTTTTGATAGGGCCTGAGAGTCTTGCTTGCTGGCATTTTGATTTATCTCCTTACTTCTAATATTAAACTTGAATGAGGACTTGAGTCAAGTAGATTGGCAGTTTCTTTAAGAGTGATATTATCGCCCGGCCCGATATCAGTTATCGAGATTCTACTAGTTCCTATATCGGTGGAAAGGGAAACTTGGGCATTAAGTATTTCCTGGTCCGTAAACCAATAGGTTGCTATACTGCCTGTTTGGCTTTGGATTTGAAGGAGATATACAAACTCAATACCCCCTACCTCTTTCTTTTCAAAACGGGCACCTGTTACGGCACCCGCGATTGTAAAGCTGGTAATTGCTTCCTCAAAAAGGTCTAATTTATTACTAGTCTCAAAACGATCAAGCATGTCAGCAAATCTTCTGGCTTTTTCAGAATCAACAGCTATACTTTTAGTTTTCTCTTTTGGCAAAGAGGGTGGTGGGGATGGGGTAATGTTGGCAGGAAGCCTTCCTTGCTCTTCTTGGACAGCTGTTTGGCCGAATTTAAATAGAGATGCACCTTTTTTAGTGAAAATAAGATATCCAACTTCTGAAATGATTATGAGCATAATAATAGCGAGTACTATTAAAGCAATCTTGAAGAACTTATTATTTCCACCACCTGCAGTTGTAATTATCTGATTCTTGGCTGTTTTATCGGAGTTTTGGGCAGTAGAACTACCGTTCATATTTTTAGTATAGACAATAGACAAGGAGCAATCAATTTAAACGGAGGCTTGGGAGAGAATGAATTTCTGGATTTTAGGATGAACATCGGAAGTAAATTTCTCAACTACCTCGCCTGCAGGCACCCAGGAAATCCCTGCTATTTCATAAGCCTCTCCGATTTTAGCTATGGTATTTTTTCTAGGCACGCAGTGAAAGTAGGCTACTTGGACAAATGTATCAGGGTGCTTGCGCTCTAAAAGTTTCTTTTTAACCTTAACATCAATTCCAACCTCTTCTTTTGCCTCTCTTACAACAGCCTCTTTTTCTTTTTCGCCCTCGTGAGTTACCCCACCTGGGAATGCCCATTCTAATTTAAGAAGCCGAACCTTTCTTCTTATAAGTAAGAACTTTCCGTCCTTAACAATTAAGGCAAGCACTACTTTTGGTTTAAAAATCTTTTCTGCCACAGACTAGTTAAATTATACCAGTCTTATAGTCCTTTTCGATATTCTTTGGTATAATATTATTGACAATGCAGCCTGATTTTAATTTCGTAGGCTTGAAGACCTACTAGTTCCTGCCCTCCTTTGTCAGGAGGGCTTTTTCATATATTATGAATACAGAAAGAATGGCTGAACCAAAAGATACTACTTCTTTGTTGGAAAGACCGCGTTCCAAAGAAGGCTATCCTTTTCCTGATATAAATTCTTATGTTGTTGCCTTAAAAAATCGCCTGCATATTCCCGAGGAAAGACTCCAAGAACTTCGGCGCACGAGAGGAGTGAAACTTGAAGAGTGGATGCCTGCGGTACAACCAATAGAAGATGACAGGCCTCCGGTAAGAGCAAAGATTGGCTCAAAAGGTGTTTTGTTAAGCTCTGACATAAAGTTGCCTGGCAAAATTACTGAAAATACTCCGGTGTCACAGGTTTTACAAACTGATGCTTTGTATTTAGCCAAACTAAAATATCTTAGAGAAGTAGCTCCACAGACAACATCCTGGGGTAAGGGTAGAACGAAAGAAAAACAGGTTAAACAACAGATAACTGAACTTGCTTCAAAATCGGGAGTAACAGGAGGAAAAATAGACAGAATTTCCTTCAAGGAAGCATTAGTCAGCTTGGATAAGAAAAAAATGGCCCCAGCTTTAGTCACAGCTACCTTTGCCCTGGCTAGTTGTACTGGGGGCCCCAAACCAATCGAACCTTCTCCAACAGAACCAATAATCACAGAAGTGGCCCAAGTTCCTACGGCAAGCCCTGAGGCGATTAGCTCTTTCAATGAATCAGCGCAAAAAATAGTTGATGAAGCTTTCAAAGGCTTGGGAATATATGACATTAATATGGTGGGTGCGGGAATACTTGCTGACCCTGAAGGTAGGGAATACGCTCTCTTCACTTCGATTCTTCCTGATAAAAACAACGAAACAGACTTAGACTTCCTGCTTATCGGAGAAGTTGGCACTGATAGTCAAGTAGAAAACATAAAAGGATTGGTTTTGGATGAGGAACAACAGGGTTCAGTACTTGAATTCATTGCCGTTTCCTTCAACCCTGATACAGAAACCTTTGTTATCGAAGGCCCTTTTATAAGAACAAATACACAAACAGGAGAGATAGAAATTTTCAACAATGGAAGCTGGCGATCTCTTGAAGGGCCAGAAAGGACAATAAATGATGTTAAACAAAGATTGGGTCATGGTGTTTTAGCAGCCATTTCTCTTCCAATTCCAACGCCAGAGGTCAGGGGTCCAAGCGCCCAAGAGCTACAGCAATTATTAGTAGGACAAGGGCTTGAAGTAGAGGCTAAAGAGCTTGAAGACGGAACAGAGATAGTAGTGAGAGAAAATGAATGGAGTTTGGATGTTTTAAATGCAGTTTGGGCAGAAGGGATTAATCCACAAGACAATGTAAAGCTGGTGGTAAGCGACGATGGTAAAGATGCAACCCTCATATATCATCAAGAGCAGATTTTAGCTTTTTCAGACGAGAACTATGGCTCTTTTTTAACCCAAGATGGACAAATAACTACATGGAAAGGAACAGAGAGCTTGCAAGTGAAGTTGCCAGAAGGGACGACCGAGATATCATTTTTTGATAAACATAACGGAGAATGGTATGCAATTGATGCCCATGGTAGAGCAGTAGTCAAGTTAAATAAAGCTGGTGAATGGGAGAAATATGAACGCTCAGTAACGATAGCTACTTGGGAAGAAATTCAGGGACTTGCCCCCCCCGACTTACTAGAAGGACACAGTCCAGAAGAGATAAGTAGACTAGTAGGCGATGAGGGAGAAACTATTCCATATGGATATTTGTTTGAAAGAAGCGCTTATGATGATGGTAAACCAACGCACGTTTTTGTATCAGGATATCCTTTGGGCATGTTTACCTGGGAAGTTGATGACGGTAATTATCCAATAATGGCATTTGAAGTACCATTGCCTTATGAGCGACAAATAATATTTTTATGGATTCCGGACCAGACTAACAGCTTCCGGAATTTATACTTTATTCCAACATCAAAAAATATCAACGAGAGAGAAAGACACTCAAGATCTTTTCATGAACTGAGTGTAGCTTTATCTAATCCTGAAGCAGTAGGTAATCAGATGGTTTTTGCCTTTCAGATTAGAAATAGGGACGACAGTCTTGTGAGCAAATATAATGACGCTTCAGAAGAGTTAGTGACTGCACTTAAAAAAGGAGAGGGGGCTAGCGTAAACACCCTACTTACACTTTCTTATACTTGGATAGATGGGAGCTTGTTTGGTCCCCTCAAATCTCAGTAATTTTTCTTATGGGTTTAGGTTAGCGCCTGGGAGTTTAATAAAGTTCATTCTTATTCTTGCAAACGATTTTCTGGTTTAGTATTCTTTAAAAGTAGCTCTGCCTATGAGTACCAAAAAGCTTTTTTTAATTATTTTCCTCCTTTTTATAGTGATGGTGCTGGGCAATGCATTCTTGTTACTGCAATTAAAAACTTCCCAGTTAACCTCTTCTTTAGAGGAGGTTGGGAAAAACCCCGTTACGCATTATACTGGCGATCCAATAGTCAAAAATTTAATTCCTGAAGGGAAAGGGGTTGTTTATGATTTACAAGGAACATTTGTAGATGGTTTGGAGGTTACCGAGGGCAAATTGTTATTGGGCAGTTTTATTGTCAATGGAGATCCACTAGAAAGAAAGATCAGGGTGTATGTTGGCGGTGTAGATGGCAATGTCTTTTTTGGTACTTATGAGAAATCTTTCGAAGGGGATTCCAATTGGAAGTCAGTTCCAAGTAGTGTTGTTGTTGAACTTGTTGAACCAACTGAGCCGGTAGTAATAAGATTTAGGTATGAATTCTCAGGTGCTGAGGGTGAGCGGGAATATCTCAAGAAATACGAAGATACTTTGGATGTTCTTATAGAAGAGTTTCAGACAGGTGACTTTCAATACGAAATTTTGTCCGATTTTATTCTAGCTTCAACTAGGTTGGGGGTAGTGAGATGAGAGTTAAAAAAATAAGTAGGTTGATTTTATTGTTGCTTTTTATAATACTGCCTTTATTTGTATTACTTCAATTGGTGGTGACGAAGCCTGTACTTGGTGGTGACGAAGCCTGTACTTTCCCCGATGGAACATGTTATTCCACTCGAATAATTAACCAATGGTCATGCGCAGAGTGCGAGCTTCGCGACAATAGATGTGCTGGTGATCCTGGAGTTTCTTGCACTCCAGGAAGTTGTGGTGTGCATGGGGGACCGTGTATAAATATCTGTATTGACACTTCGTATATTGGTCAATGTAATATCATTAATGAGAGTGTTGGTTGCAACACCTCTTCAGGCAATTGCCAATGGACAGGTACATTAGATAACTGTGTCTGGAGTGGTGAAAATTGTAGCGAGCCTGGAACTACAACGACTTTGGGCTGCTGTGGCCCAGGAGGCGGTGCACCTCCCACATCAACTCCCGCTCCTCCTCCAACTCCCACACCAACTCCTTCATGTAGTGTTGATTTAACGCCTTCTACTGTCAGTATTTCTGTGGGAGCATCTACCAATTTTATCGCCTCTGTTGTGCCCTCTGGTGGAACTGTGGATCAGGTTAATTTTTCCTCTTCTAATATTTCTGTGGCAACGGTTAATCCTTCCTCTGATGCAACGGCGGCATATCAAACTTCGGCCACAGGCCAGTCTATTGGTAGTGCAACAATAACCTCAGATGTTGTTATGGGGGTAGTCAGGTGTACTGATACTGCAGCTTTAGAAGTTATCTCTCCCGGTCCTTGGTGGCAGGTACAGGATGCAGATATTATTACCAATGGAAACTTATCCTCCTTAATTCCTGCCACAACCTGTTTTCTCCCTGGTTGTGATCCTGCCTTTGGTCTTGAGGGCTCCGGGGGGTATCCGGGAGTGCCAAGTTATGGTGGAAGTTATGATTTTGAAGCAGGGAGCGGGACAGGAACAGTTTCTTCTACTGGTTGGCTTGCCAATAGCATGACTACTCTTAATAAAGTATATGATTATTCATATTTTCAATCCATGGTGCGGTCGAATGTTGAGATTAATGAAATAGTAGAGCCGGAAATTCAAGGAGGTTATTTGATTAATCAAGGAAATCAAAGTCGGGGTTATGTTTGGTTTAAAAGACAAGGGGATTTGACCATCACCGGTGTGGCCAATTTACAGAGCAGAAAAGTCGTTCTTTTGGTTGATGGTGATTTATATCTCGGCCGACCACCGGCCCAATCCGGTTCAAATATTCGGGTTCAGGATGGCACTGGATTCTTCATGGCCATTGTTTCAGGTGACATCATTATCTCGCCCAAGGCAGAAATTGATCCTCTAAACCCCCAACCTGTTTTTGAAGGCATCTTTCTTGCCGAAGGGCAGGTAAAGACAGGCACTGATGGGCCAGGCTTAGATGGGCAGCTTTGGATAAGAGGGTCAGTGGCAGCCTATGGCGGCATTGTTTTGGAAAGAGATTTAACAGACAACGGTCTTACACCGGCCGAGTTTTTTGAATATGGTCCAGACCTTCTTTTCACCTTCCCCAGAGATCTCACCTCCAGAAAGTATAAGTGGAAAGAGATAGCTCCTTAGTAGCAAGTCTTGATAGATGGAATGTATAATATGAGGAAGTTGAATAAAAGATATGAAGAAATTTTCAAGGCCACTCCCCGAAATCCTCAGGCAAAGAGGCCCTATTGAAAAGAGGAAACATAGAATAAGAGTTTCAGTTTTGGTTTTAAAAAAGAAAAAAGTGTATTTATTGAAAAATATTATCAACGGAAAGGAAGCCTGGTTTTTACCAGGGGGAGCAGTAGATTGGGGTGAAACCCTTGAGGATGCTGCAGTTAGGGAAGTAGAAGAAGAACTGGGTGTTGGGGTGAAAATTAACAGGTTAGTGGCGGTGCTTGATTCAATTTCTCCCCAAAAAGACTTTCATACAATAGACGTAATTTTTTTGGGACATTTATTAGGGAAGCCAGTACCTAAGGGTGAAGTATCCGATGTAGAAGAGGTTACAAAGAATCAATATAGTATAGGTGGTAAGTGGTTTGGTGTTGATGAATTGAATGAAATAGAAGCCTACCCAAGAAAATTTTTGATTGAATATCTACCGCGTTACTTAGAAAACAACAACATAGGACAAAACTTATATATAGGGAATGATTGGGATTAAAGGTATAGTTGTGAGGAAGTTATTGAAGGTAAGGCTTTATTTCATCCCGGATTTTGGGGACCAGTTCATGGTTTACATCTTTTCTTGACCACACTGGTACATTACCCCATGTTTTATCTACCCATTCTTTACCATCAAACATTCTTGATTTCTTATATCTTGGAAATCCATGAATGTGAAGGTGGTGTAGAGAATTCCCCATTTGCCAATAGTTAAATCTATCCGGATTAAAAGTTTTTATACTCTTTAAAGTTTTTTCGACTTCTTGCATTACTTTTGATAAAGAGCCCATCTCTTTTTCGGTGAGTTCAGAGAATCGCTCAACGGACCGTTTCGCAAATAATATGAAGCAACCCAGTGTGTGTTGCCGATAACTTACTTCCCAAATCCAATGCTCGAATTCTTTTAAAAAACCCTCTGTGTAACGATTTTCAGGATCCCAGATTCTATTTATCATAGAACAAGCAGAATTAGTTTACTTAAGTTTATCAAAATAGTCTATCAGGAAGTGGAAAGAGATAACGCCGTAAAGTAGAATACAGTCAGAGTCGTGATTATTACAAAATCTACTCCATATACAAAAAGGGAAATAAAAAAATTAAAAGAATTATTTGATCCGTACATAAAAACAGTGATTGACGTTAAAAAGAAAATTTGTTCTGCAGGGTGTGATCGACATTTCGAGTCAGAAGAAAAATTATTAAGAAAGGGTTCTAGCCAATCAGATATTTGGGGCGGGGGTATAGATTTGGAAACGAAACTGATTGACTTTAACGCGTTTATCAATATTCGTTCCAAAGATGATAACACAAGTAACGAGATACAAGATTCAAAAATAAGAGAAGAATACAAAAAACTTACAGAGTATTTTTTTAATAAAATGTTGTGAACAAAAATAATCTCACCATCGCGTCTTTGGCAATGGATCTTAAAAGAGTCGCAATTGGATATCATCGTGGTTCTTCTAAAATG
>SDBT01012425.1_pt1 | contig 13675 bp, 23 predicted proteins | sample 2277101 | NCBI WGS metagenome assembly SDBT01 (sample SAMN10404973, study PRJNA504765) | marine sediment metagenome | isolation source: marine sediment core GS10_PC15, 103 cmbsf | place: Arctic Ocean: Southern Knipovich Ridge | collected 2010
ACTTTCCATATTCGCGTACCATCACTCAACCCCTTTCATAAGTTCATCAACCTTCACCCCCAGCACCCCCGCGATTCGTCGCAGAGTCTTGATACTGGGGTTGGTGTGGTGCCCATGTTCCAGTGCCGACCAGTTGGAAGGCGGGATTTCGGCAGCAGCCGCGATCTTATAGATCGGGAGCGTACCGCGTAGTTCCTTGATTCGTTCTCCAAGTGTCATGCCGCCACCTCCTTTTCCTTTCGTAAATGGTGCAGGGCTATCATAGCCCCGGCCTCAATACCGCACAAATAAAACTCCCGATCCCAAGGGTTCATGCCCATACCGTCGATTACCCGGTGGGTGTCGGCCAGGACAAGTTCGCGTAGTTCATCGTCGGTCATGATATTCCCCTTTCATCCAGAAGTAGCCAAGACGCTGGCAATAAAGGCGTCCCAGCAGGACCAAAACTCGCGCCATATCCAGTGCATGATTTTCCACTCCCTGTGTAAAAGATAATTAACCATCCTATATATAGTATCGTCTATACGCACCTTTGTCCACTGATTAATCTATTATTTTAAACTTTTTTTTCAGCCGCTACCAAACCCCTATGGCTATTGGGCGATATTGCCATGCCAAGGGGCGACGCGGGGGAATAAATATTATTTAATTTTTGACAAGGGCGAAATTATAAGATATCACAAGTTGTGTGTTCTGTATAAAGAGGCTTACCAACGACGTAGATAACTCTAAGAACGGTTAAGGGTTGGTTTTAAAGTGAGGTGGTGGGCAGTGAGAGAAACCGCTGACAACGGAACAGCTACGGCTCCCAAGGGCAACGAGGCCACGCGGTTTAAGGCTGGCAACCCTGGCCGACGTGCCGGCTGCAAGAACAAGACCGGGCAAGAGCTTGTCAACGATATCCTCAAAACGTATAAATCGCTTGGCGGCACGGCCTGGTTGAAGGCACTGGCCCGCAAGGACCCCAAGACATTCTCTCGTCTACTTGAACGCATGATTCCCAAGAACATCGAGCTAAGCGGCAGCGTGACGATGACCGCCGACGAATACATCCTTGGCCTTATGCGTCGCCGCCGGGAGGCCAAGAGTGAAGCGACCGATTAAATACCTTTGGGTGCTGTTTATGAGTATCGCCACCATTGCCGCTATTGAGGAAGAGGTAAGCGCCCTGTGGGACTTCGACGACTACACGAAAGCATGGACGGTAGGCACCAAGGCGGGCGAAGTCATCCCTTTCAAGCTCAATTCATGCCAGAAGTATATCAAGCGATGTATGGCAGAGGCCCAAGGTGACCAGGGGACGCGCATCAGGGTACTCAAGACCCGCCGGCTTGGGGCATCGACGCTGTTTGTTCGTGACGCCCAATGCACGGCTCAGACCCGCCCGAAGTGTAATGTCCTGTCTATCGCCGATACCGATGAACTCCCCGCCCAATGGTTGAGGCTGTGCAAGGAATGGCTTCAGCAGACGCCTGGGGCGCTACGTCCCCACGTGGGCGCTACCAACCGCAATGAAATGTGGTTTGACAAGTTGAGTAGCCGGTATTACATCGGCTCTCAGGGCGGGACCAACCCGGGGATGGGCGATAACGTCCGCTATCTGCATTGTTCGGAAGTGGGTTTCTGGCCCGACCCGACGAAGGTTCTTGATAACGTCAACCCAGCAGTGCCCAAGAATGACCCAACCGTCGTTGTGGTGCATGAATCAACGGGTGATGTGGCTGGCAGTTGGTGGGAAGAGGCGTGGAACGCTTCCAAGAATGGCGACGACGATTACACTGCCATATTCGTTCCGTGGAGCATGGACGAAGAGAACGTAATGGACGCCAGCGATATATCGAGTCTTACGAAAGAGGAATCTTCGCGGATGCGGTGCTACGGGCTTTCCAAGGAACAGATAGCTTGGTATCGATTCATTGTCCGAAATGAGTTCAGGGGCGACACAGAGAAGGCCCGGTCACGTTATCCCATCAATCCTGAAGAGGCTTTCCTTGCTCCTGGCCGTGCGGGTATACCCCCGGCAATCATGGCACAGCACAGAGATACCGCTATCGAGCCGTTACGCAGGGTGACGCTTGCAGAGATCGACGGCAGGGTGCAGGCGGTCGAGCATTACGGCGACGGTCCGTGCTGGTGGGTATGGGAAGAACCTCGCAAGGATTGTGATTACTGCATCGGGGCGGACGTGGCACAGGGCAAACTAAGTGATCAGGGCGACGAAAGGTCCGACCGCGACATGAGTACGGGCGCGGTTCTCAACCGTGCGACGCTGATAGGCGCGGCTGAATACGTAGGCCAGGTTACCCCGGACGAGTTCCATGCTCAATTGAGGCTTGCCAGTCGTTGGTACGGTGACGGCTGGTTGTTGCCGGAAGTCAATGATTCGGGCTGGGCGGTTATCGAGGGGTTGAGGGGTATGAAGCACCTGGCGTTACGTGAGGGGCCACAAGACGCATTGGGCATACACCCCGTAACGGCGTATGGTTGGGTTACAAGTTCAGCATCGGCCCGTAATTATCTCATCGATTCGTACATCAAGGACAGTTGGAATGTATCCGCGGGGTTGATCGAGATACCCGAGGAACACATGTTCAGCGGCAAGTTCCGCAACGTGTCGTCTCGGTTGGCGGATGAGGAACGTACGTTTGTGACCAATAACAAGGGCAAGCGTGAGCACCGGTCGGGCAAGCGTGATGACGTGTTGTTCGCGTGGATGCTGGCGTTGATGTGCCACAACAAGTGCCCTCGACAGGTGACGGAGGTTGCCGTGTTGCCGCCGGCCAAGGTGGGTTCGTGGCGTAGTATCGAGGCTGAGAGGGCAAGGGCGGAAGCCGGAAGGGATAAGTGGTAGATGGCTTTAAGGTGTCCAAAATGTGGGCGGTCGATTCATCCGACTGCTGCTGAAGTTGAGCATCTCTTGGCAAGCGGCGAGAGCTTGGCTGAAGGGTCACCGGATGGTATACGCGCCTTTGCCGAGAAGTTATACGACATGGCCGACAGGGTGGAGGAAGGCAAATGACTGACGCCAAACAACTCGACCAGAAGCTAGCCCACTTGCGGGCGTTGTACATGAAGGCCAACCCCGCTCCGATGAATCCGGCGGCGTTGACGCCCAAGTCGTTGTTCGACGGCATTATGTGGCTGGCTTCGCGGGTATTGAAGGCCGAGGCCAACGGCCTTATCGGTAACCTGGAGCATATGGCCACCCAGCGCGAAGGGTACGCCCCCGAGGAACACCAGCAGCACTTTATCGCCGAGCTTGACCGGGTTATCGCCGAGATTATGTCGGCGGTACAGAAGATGGAACACGCGGCGGCACCGATGATCAAGACATTTAAGAAGGTGCCGAGGAAGATTATCGAGATGCCGGGGTCGGGGAGGGCGATGTGAACGTTTGCGACTTTAAATGCGTTGACTGTCGCTTTGCCGTTGGCTATGATTGTAGGCGACACGCGCCGATAATCAGAATCCACAAAGATGGCACAAAGGAAGCTGAGTGGCCGCCTCTGCACGATTTATCGACGGGGTGTGGTGACTTTGAGATGAGGCTGTAGTTATGGCTGATATCGACACAACCCCCGAATGCCTGATGGCTGACGTTGAGTACACGGTCATTAAGAAACTGTGGGTGGTTTCAGGTACTCACATATCGGAAGATACACAAACCCTGTTGGGCGAAGTGTTGGGTATGTCGGTGGGCATTATAGTTAATCCAAGGGGCCACATTCAACAGCATGAGTTTATTATAATGGTTGACGGGACAAAGGATAATAAACGCGCCAGGTATAAGTTAATCATATCAGACAAAGAGGTGGAGTATAATGCCGGGGCGGGGGTTCTGGATATATGGGATGCAAGGTTTTGGGCGGCGAAATTGTGTATAGCCCAACTATTAGAGGACGCGGCGTAATGGCTGACATCGACACAACCGAATACCCGCTGTTCAAGTTCGGCATTCCCTTGGTCGGCCCGGTGACGCTCGAAATGTTCCGCGAGGAGATACGCGAGCAGGAGCAGGTTGAGTTTATTATGCCGGGGCTGGCGGGTGAGTTGTTGTTTGCGGGTGGCGAAGACCAGATGGGGGTGCAGTGATGGACAAGCTCAACAAGCTTCTTATCGTCGCGGTAACGGCTATCGGGGCGCTTGCCCTGATAGCGGCGGCGTGTTTCGGCATGGTTTACATTGCGTATGGGGGTTGGTGAACATGGATATTGCCGTTGGGATGTTGGCCTGTTTTGCGGCGGGTATGCTTGCCGGGGGTGCCGTGGTGCTGTTTAGGGCGAAGCGGATTTTTAAGAAATGGATACAGGATGAAGCGAGATAACTCAGAGACGACCAAGAAACCTACTTGGCACGAAGTTAAGGGAGAAGAGATTGACTTCGTTGTGCCAGCGGATGATTTTTATGCCGACCTCTATTCAGACCCGAAGAGGCGGAAAGCAGCGTTGGGCCATTACTTTGCCACCAGCACTTTGTTGAGATGTGGTTTTCATAAATGGATTATAGCGGGGCGGTGTTGAGAAAGCAAGAGGAATTATATAAAAATGGTTCGAATCCGGCTCCCGCACCCAACTATATGAAAAGAGCGGTTCGTCTTGCGATGGAAGAAGAGGTCATGCTTGTTGACAGGGCGCTCCGAATAGATGTTATCCGTCTTGAATGCGGGGCATTGACCGAAGAAGAATTGAATGCCTGTGCGGCCATAGAATCGGGGTCGTGAACGGCCCCTGACATTTAACGAAGGGGAAAGAGGATGAGTGAAGAAAGAATAAAAAGATTAGCCGACCTGACAATCGAAAAAGAAAAACTCGAAAGGGAATTATATTGTGAGATCGGACATTCTCATGTTCAAGCGGAAACAATGGGCCACGTCGATGGTGGTCTTGTTATAAACCCAAGTTGCGACGAGGGTGTCCTTGGCATTGGCATAACTCAACGTGGTAAAGAACCTATTTGGATTCTTCTGCCAACTATTCTCGAGTTAAAGAAGTACTTGAACACCCATTTTTAAAGCTCATCCACCACGCGTGGAAAGAGTTCTGACGCCGTTAACTGAGCGGCGTCAGTTTGAAATAATTGGGCGCTTGTAAACTCAACTGGTTAGAGTGGATACCGAGAAAGTTGGGGGTAGCGAGTCCAAAGGGTTGTGACACGGCCAGCCACGTCCCCGGCGAAGTGTAGGTATGGGTTGCGGGTTCGAGTCCCGCCAAGCGCACCATTTATTTGACAATACCAACGAACGCGACCGGGTTGCTCCGGAACCGAATTATAAAAGCTCATGCAGGGGCTGTATACCTTGCATGGGCTTTTTTCGTTGGATAAGGAAACACATGAGCACAACGCCAGCACAAGACAGGCCGGTTAAACCCTTCGTGGAACGTGTCCACACGAAGATTAAGCTCTCCGATAAGAAGATGAAGCCTTATCTGGCGCATTCCAAGAGCTTGATTAAGCGGTATACCGGCCCGTATTTCTGGTCGAAGACCGAATCGCAGGAGATACCCACGGGCGAGCGTAACGTTCTGCCGGGCTTCTTCTCCTATATCAACAGCGTATTGCCCTATCTGGCAACTCAGAACCCTGCCGTGCGGATTGCCAGCAAGTCGGTGGATTATCGTTTCTTCGCCGAGAAGTACGAGGGCGGCGCGAATCACATGTTGGAAGAGATAAATTTCGTCAAGTCGTTGCAGCGCATGGTGCTGGACTCCATGTTCGGCTTCGGTTTGTGCAAGACCGGAATAGCCGATAATCACGACGACACTTCACCCGAGGGGTTTCTTCACGATCCCCAGCAGTTCTACGCCGACCGTATCGACCCCAAGGATTTCGTCTGGGATACGAATGCTCCGACGTGGGAGAAGGCTTTCTTTCTGGGTAACCGGTTTAGCTGGCCGGTGGACTTCTGTGAGTCGTTGGCGGCTGACGGGATATTGGACCCGGAGGCCGTAAGGGCACTAATTGACGAACAGGCGGGTAAATCTGACGACGAACCGAATTCCGAGACGAACGCCGACCGGCTGGACCCTCAGTTAAAGCTGATTGAGATATGGGAGCCACGAAGCAATCGGCTCAAGATTATCTCCGATACGGAGTCCAAACCCCTGGTGTTGAGTGACGAGGCTTACGAGGGGCCGGAGAGAGGCCCTTACGTCCTGTTGGGGTATCACTTTGTCCCTGGTAACCTGTTACCGCTGCCGCCGCTATCGTTGCTCAAAGAGTTGGACGAGATGAACAATGAACTCGGTCGGGCAACGCATAATCGGGTGAAGACTGGAAAAGATGTTGTGATGGTTGAGGAGGACGTTGACGACGATACGGTTGACGCGGTTAGAACAGGTCGTGATGGGGAATACGTCCGGGTGCCAGTCGGGACGATTACCGGGAATAAATTTCAACAAATATCGCTCACGGGCGTGTCTTCGGAGATGCTGGCACATGCGATCTGGATACAGGACCAGATGAACATTGCGGGGGCCAATTTCAAGACGTTGGGCGGGACGCAGGCATCGGCTAAGACGGCTACTCAGGACCAGCAATTGTTACAGCAGGCCAGCCATACGATTAACGCCATGCAGGGCAAGGTGCGCGAGTTCACCAAGGAGATTGTGGAGAAGTTGGCATGGTATCTGTGGAAGCGTACCGACGCGATCCCCTTGACGCAATCGATAGCGGGGAAGATGGTCGATATGCCGTTTGACCCGGCTTTGAAGGAAGGCGACTTCCTGGACTACGTATTCGACATCGAGCCTTACAGCGCGGCGGGCAAAGACCCGCAACGACTGTTCGCCGATACCAAGGAACTATTCCGGGACATCATGATACCCACGTTGCCGGTGGCGATGGAACAGGGCGATGCGCCTTCGATACGCGAGATGGTGCGTATATTGGCCGACTATTTGGATATTGACGTGGACGACGTATACCGGCACATAGTTCCCGCGAATCAGGCGGGGCAACCGACTAACACGGCGACTGACGAGGCGGCGGGTGGCGGACAACCCCGGCCGCAGGGCCAGGCAGCGCCGACAGAACCGGCAGGAGAGGTAGCGTAATGAGCGCAAATTGGAAACAAGGTACCGACGATGGTTGCCAAACAACGTCAAATTGGCACCCGCACTACTTTGGCTGTTATAGCAATTTGGTTGGCCAGCGAAACCCAAAGGCCACGGGTGGAGGCCAGACGCCAGCGCGAGATGAGTTAGCGCGAAAGGCCGCCGTCCTTCGGGGCGGCGGCGTCAAAATAGGGGGAGACAATGAGCAAGGGAAGTAACAGACGACCGGAGACCCCCGGTGACTACGGCAAAGGCCACGAGCGGATATTCGGCAAGCGCACGGCCAAGTCGTTCCAGAAAGGCGACCGGTATTCCAACGGCGTGAAGGTCGAGCGCAGGAACGATAGCAAGGACTTCGAACAGATAACGTTCAGTTGTTTGCCCCACCAGGTAGCCTGGCACCGAAAGGAATACGGCCACCTGGGCGCGAAGTGGCGCAAGGACGGTACATGTATCGTCAAGGATGTCGCGGCCCAGCGGCGCATGTTCCAGGCCCACGGGATGTATCTGAAGAACGATACCCAGGGGGGGCCGGGTTCGGCGCGGCGTCATCTTGAGAAAGAGGGGAAGATGGACGAGAAGTTTATGAAAATGGCTTATCCCGAACCGCCGAAGCGGCAGAAACCGAATACGGGGATGAGCGAAGACGACGCCCGGAGGATATTGGAACGGGCGAAACACGGGCAACGATTAACTGGATAGAAGGGGAGTGACCACCCCATTTTGGGACGCCATAAACGAAAGGAAATAGCATGAGTACAGTAACCGAACAACAAACGGTACATGAAGACGCCAACGTGGCCCCGGAGCCTGCTGGTAACGATACCGTCGCGGCCACCAAGCCCGGCGACATGAGCAAGGCCGAGGCACAAGCGGTAATGGACGGTCATTCGTCCATTGGCGTAGAAAGTATCGACGGCAACGCGGAACCGGGGAAAACGCCGGTTTCAAGCACTGCGGACCCGACGCCGGACCCCGTAGAGGAGGAAACCACCGAGAAAGCCACGGAAACCACGACAGAATTGACGCCGAGGCTTCAGAAGGCGCTTGATAGCGTCAAGGGCAGCGAGGCCGTTAGAGAGGCTTTAGCGGGCGACCCTGCCGCCTTGGAGCGCATTGCCAAACAACGCGAGGCGATTGCACGGGCAAATGGGCGATTGGGAGCCTATACGCGCGAGACCAACAAGAAAGCCGCCGCCGAGAAGGTTCCGGAACCCGAAAAAGAAGTTGCGAAGGTGGTTGAGCCGGAACCCGTCGCCGAAATGGACAATGACACATTCATGGACGAGGGTCACACGGCCGTCAACCTATTACGAAAAGAAAATGCCGATCTTCGCAAGGAGTTCGGTTCTTTGAAAGAGCGGATCGACGCCCAAGATAACAAGGCTCGGGAGCAAGAAGAAATCCACCAAACCACCGTGTTTGACGATTTCATCGAGACCCTGGACCCCAAGGTCTACCCGCAGTACGGAGAAGGGCCTGGTGCTCTTCTCGCTGTGGACGACCCGGCCTACGGCGTGCGTTTGGAACTGTGGAAGAAATACCTCGATGCAATCGAGGGAGCCAAGGGAACTCAGGTGACTGATGTTGAATCTTTGGAAAATGCCTTCTTCCACATTCACCGGGAACCGCCCACCCTTCGAACCGTCAAGGCAACGGCCAAAAAGCCCACTGCCACGGTTCGACCTACGGGCAACCCACCGGTACGCACATCTGAACAGGCCGCAACGGCGGACGCCCGCAGAGTGTTAGGGGCTTTCGGTAAAGGAGAGCCCATTACCTGACGAGAGGAGTAGCGTTTAATGAGTACAGGATACTCACAGAGCGAAATGACCTTGGTTCTTAAAGCGGCAGACACGCTTTACGGCAACAGGCCATCGTTCGAATATCTGTGGCCCGCCCGGCAGTTCCCCGGCGTTTCGAAGTTTATGAAACGGGGACCGAAGGGCTTGGCTACCCATACTGGGTTGTCGGTGACATTCAGTGTCATTACCGATGAGCAGAACACCGCCCGTATCGAGGGATATTTCCCCGAAGAGCAGACCAGCCAAGTCGATTACCCGGCCCAGTCTGTGGTTCCTCACCGGCGTTTCCACAACTATTACCAGCTTGACACGCTGGAATTGAAGGAAGCCGCCGGAGACCAGACGAAGTTGATGGATATTGTAAGCGTCCGAAGTGCGGCGCTTTCCGTCAACCTGACCGCACTGATCGAAGCAAACCTGATGACCCAGCCTTCTGTGGCTTCAGGATTGACGTTTTTCCCCGGACTGTTCTATTGGATGGTTCCGTGTACCTCGACGCAAGCTGGTTCGGTTGGAGCCGGTGCGGCAGGCGCGTTCCAGGGGGGCAACCCCTTTACCCGGTCGGCTGCAGAAATCACCGCCGGCGCGGGCGGAATGCCCGTGGCCACGTTCCCCCGGTGGAAGAACTATTGTTACGACATGGACGAGAACGGCAGTATGTCCACCAGCGACAAGAAGAGAACGTTGCGGGCTATCCGGCAGACGGATTTCGAGAAACCGCCTACCTTCAAGGACCTCGAGAACCCCAAGTGGGCTTACGCGCTGTACGCCAGTCAGGACCGCTTGGAGGGAATCGAGAACCTGATAACCCTTTCCAACGAGAATCACGGCATCGATGTTGGTAAATACCTGGGCGCGACTACACTGATGGGTAACCCCATTACGTGGGTTCCGACCTGGGACGACACCACCACCTATCCCGTGTACGCGGATGCCACGTACAAGGCGGCTTCCTTCCTGATCGGTGTTAATCATAACACCATTGGTTTTAGTCTGCTCAAGGGATGCGACTTCTCGGAACACTTCACGTCTCCGACGGCCGTTATCCAGCGAAAAGACGTTTACATGACCGGTTCTCTCGTCTGCCGCAATCGGCAGCAGTCGGGATTCGTCGGCGCAACCACGGCTACAAGCTGAGAAAGGAATTGACCAATGGTTAAGAAAGGTACACAAGGAATTGGCGTTGACCAATTCTTTTCGGAAGCCCATTTGCCGGGTTACGACGAATGTATTAAATCGCCGGAAAGATGCTACCGGTGGGTGTCTGATTTCGATTCGCCTTACGCCAAGGAAGATCAGGCGGCAACCCACGGTGGAACCATCGAGTTCGACTGGTCGTTGACGCAAGGTAATTCGACTGGCGATTGCGATTTCTCAACGACAGAATCGCAAGGCGTGTGGAAAGTTGCATCTGAAGGCGCTTCCAAGTTCGATGCGGCTCAGATTCAACTCGATTCGGCATTGCTTACAGTTACCGCCAACACCGTGTACGGTATGATTTACCGGTACAAGGTGGACGATATCTCCGAAGCTGGATATTTTATCGGTTTGGCGGAACGTGGTTGTACGATACTTCACACATCGGGCGATTTCACCACCAAGGATTACATCGGTCACGGGGCCGATACCACAACCGAAGGTACTTCACTGTACTTCTGCTTTAACGATGCCGGCGCGACCGAAGGCGCAACTGCGTTTTCGCCGACAAAGACCATTGTTGACGACACCTACCTTTGGGCAGGGTTCGTTTGCAATGGCGTCACCTGGGCCAAGCAATGGGCCGATGGCGTGTGGTCGGCGGCAATTGAAACAAGCGACCTGCCACCGGTTGACAACCTTTTGGCTCCTCTTGTTTTGGCTACTGACGAAGGAACCAATGTCGATACCATCGTGAGTGTCGATTATATGGAAGTCAGATGTTACCAGGACAGGTGGTCGATTGATGACTAACCCCTATCGCAATTTGAGCGATTGGAAAGAAGTATGGGCTGGAATCCCCGCGCTCGTAATTGGGCGCGGGGAAACCCGCCTTTCTGTTGACGCACAGGCATTCCAGGCCACGGGCGGCAAGGTCTTTGTGGTCAATGAAATGATTAACTTGCCGGAGTATGCCGGGGCGGACGTGGTTTGTATGCAGGACCGGAGAGCGCCACGACGAACAACCGAGGCTCTTGGAAAATACAATGGGGTGTTTTGGGGCCGCGAGAATCTTGCCAAGGACAAAATGCTGGACCAAGGAATTATCGATAAGATGTCGTGGATGGACCCGGAGTATTCCGGCGTTGTGTTTGACCCGGAGTTGGACCGGGTGTACCTGACTAAAGGCACGGTTCACTATGCCTTTTGTATGGCGTATTGGGCTGGTTGCTCGCCTATATATCTTGCCGGGATAGATATGAGGGTTGCCAAGGGGCGTCGCCTCCATGCCGACACGTTACAGGACGATATGGCGGAGGAAATTAATAAGTTTCATTATATGATGGCAATGTCGATGCAACACGAGTTTTGGAATAAAGTGATTGACTGGCAGAGAAATAACAACTGGAAAACACGGCCTATTTATAAAACAAGCAATTATTCGATGCTTCCATTCGAAATAAGGTTGCCTGAATGACCATGCACTTATTCACAGGAATCAACCGACCGACTCCGCACTTGCGGGAGTTCGTCGATTATTATAAGGGTCTGGGGGTGTCCAAGTTCTACTTCACGACCTTTGGGGAACAAGCCCACGAGCTTGCCGATGAGGTATACGCCCTTTGTGTGCCCGCCCTGATTGCCACGGTTACCGATCCCTGCGAACCGTTCGACACCCAACCCCTATGCTACGAACAAACGAAGTTCAAGGACTGCGACGATTGGTGCCTGATACCCGACATCGATGAGTTCATCGACTCTAGGGAACTTGCGGTGGCCCTTGAGCAGCCCGGCGATTACATCGTGGGACGGTCGCATGACCGAATTGCAATAAGCAGAAGGGCCGAACCATATAGCAATTCGAAGATAACAATTTTCAAGCAGTATCCGCTTGTTTGCGACCTTACCGAAAAGATGCTTAAAAAACCTAACCTTTCGGTTATCGCAGTGCGGGGCGGGATAGAGGTTAAACTTCGGCAGTCCCTTTGTTTTTCGCGGACCCACCCCGAGTTGACGCCGGTTGCGAGTGAAGTATCGGTTGCCCACTTCAAGTGGCAGGAGGGAATCGAGACGGTGTTACAGGAGCGGGCCGACCAGCGAATACGTAATCGCAGGCGGTACGAATGGTTGATACGGATGATTGAGAACTTTAAAAATGGACGATTCAAAACAAAACCCGTTTAAGGTCGTGTGTTTCTGGACGGGCGACCTATACCGGAAAGGCGCGGAAGTGCTGAAGTGGTCCTGCGACCAGCACGGCATTCCTTGCGACATAACGTGCATCCCGGCTCATAACCGCGTCCGTTGGAGTAGTGTCGCCCATAACCAGTTGATGAAGCGCAAAACGGATGTGATACTGGCCGGGTTGGACTCGGGATGCAATGTATTGTATCTGGACGTGGACGCCTATATTGCCAACGGCCGCGAGGTAAAAAGTGTTTTGGCCTCTGATAGTTTCCTCGATGTCGATTGCGCGTGGCATACGTTTAAACCCTTCGACCAAAAGAGGGCGAAGAATCCAAGATTCGGGGGCCTTAACAAGTGGCCTGCCGGGGGCACTCTCTATTTTGCGAATACCGTTCAGGCGCGGTTGCTGGTCGAAAACTGGCGGGGCCAATGGAATGACCACATGGAATATTCTGACCAGACACGGTTGCACAACGCTCTTGAGAAGACGCCGGGGGCGAAACATTATGAACTGCCGCAACCTTGGTATCAGATGCCTTGGGATCCCAACAATGTTGAGCCACCGGTTATAGTACAAGGCTGGTGGAAAAAAATACCTGACACAAAAAGAAGGCAGGCGTTGGATGAATGGCGGGAGTGGGTGAAAATATGTCAAGACTGAACATAGGCGGCGGGAAGTGTGCGGTGGCAGGGTGGGACGTGCTTGATAAAACAGGTACGAAGTACAAGCTTCGCACCAAGAAGATGAGCTATGATATTGACCTCGCTGTTACGAAGCGATGGCCTATACCGGACAACACCTATGCCGTGGTCTATTCCGGCCATACTCTTGAGCATATACCGCAAGAGTCTTTGTCGCACGTGCTTGCCGAGTGCTATCGAATAATGGAAGAGGGGGGAGTATTAAGAATACAGGTTCCGGACGCCAGGAAGTTCTGGGATAAAGCGAAGGAGGGCGATGTCGAGGCGTTGCGTGAGTTGTTGGTTGCGGTAGCGACACCGCTCACAAACAATAATCTCGTGAACTACCAAGAGGCGGCTACGCGATTGGACAATACTTGGTTTATAGAGTTCTGCGACCATTATTGCAAGCTGGGGTGTGGAGTTAAATCGCCTTCGGCCGGAGCCCACCGTAACTGGTTCGATTGGGAGAAACTAAGGAAGAGTTTGGCTAACGCCGGGTTTGTGAGCATTCGACGTGCGAAACAAGGCGATTCCAAACTTGCGGACATGAGGAAACATCCTTTTGACCGACTCATTCCGCAAATGTCCCTTTATGCGGAGTGCAGAAAACCATAATCCCGGCGTAGCCGGTTATCTTGAAAAGGAGTAAGGCACATGGCTTGGGCACATGAAAAACCAAAAGCGTCCGTGGCTACCACAAGTTCGTGGGACGGCAACACCGAAATCACCATCGAACCGGACTGCTACGAGATTCACGTAAGCGTCGATACGGCTACATTTATTGTATTGGACGGGCTGACGAGCGACCCA
>SDBT01012426.1_pt1 | contig 13675 bp, 24 predicted proteins | sample 2277101 | NCBI WGS metagenome assembly SDBT01 (sample SAMN10404973, study PRJNA504765) | marine sediment metagenome | isolation source: marine sediment core GS10_PC15, 103 cmbsf | place: Arctic Ocean: Southern Knipovich Ridge | collected 2010
GTACAATATATTGTGCCTGGATTAATTGCCCTACCATATATGGTATTGATTAATATCCTCATTTACCACACTGCATATAGTGTGTTGATTAATTGCTACGCTATATATGGTATGTTGTGGATTAAATACAACACTTAATTAAATGCATACTATATACGGTATAACCTGCAAGGGACACACACTACATTTTGTATAGGTTAACTGGCATGGTTATTGCAAGTCTTATTCAGTATGTATTATGGATTAGATTGTATTTTGAATGTATTTTGTGGGCGATTATAGCCGATACTCTTATTACCTGAAAGGGATTAACATTATGATTATTGAAATAAACTTTGCGGCAGGTACTACTCAAACAATTGCAATAGCCTGCTCCCTGGTAATAGTAGGGGCATTGTGGATTATAGCTAGATTCTACAATACAAAGGATTAATGCTTATGTTCAGAGACTATCAAGCTATGGCTATCCTAACCGGCTATTTACTATGCTTGTGTATTATATGTAAGCTTATGCATAGCCTAGTCACTATATGGACCTATTAACAGGAAGGGCCTATTATAATGATAACAAACAAAGGTCAAGACTTCTGGACGTGTTGTATTGTGCTAGGCTATATCGCTTGCCTTGCCATTGTAGCCAAGCTTGCCTATAGCCTGTATAAAATATGGTATCATAGTATGCCATTAAGATAGTTTGTCCCTTGTGGGGCAATCTGAGCCTTGCCTATATTAACACTTACTGAAAAGGATCATTATTATGGAAAGAAAAATCAAGTATATATGCAGAGCGATAAGATGGTTTGATATGATTAATGGCAATACTTATCATTCTGCCAAAATTACACGATGCAAAGATGGTGCAGTTTTGCTTGTGCCCTTCCAATATGACTATGATGATCATTATAGACAAAGCAGTCTAACAGCAATGGCTAAGGCTAAATGGTTGCCAGTGAAGTATCGCAAAAACAACGACTGGTGCATGTATGAACGTGAAAACAAATACCCGATTGTTTGGTCAATATCGGAAGGGCTCAAACGAGAATGTATCGCCAATGGCAAAACAGAGAAATAATCTATTTTTAGTCTCTTATTAAGGATCATTTATTATGGACCAAGTAAGTCAGATTATAGCATATGAACAAGGCGAATTATCAGCAATTGATTGTATCAAGCTATTTGCTGAATTAATCAAATCTGGATTGTGTTGGGAGTTACAAGGTCATTATGGGAGAATGGCAAAGCACTTGATTGACAGAAAAGCAATTGACAACAAAGGCAATATTAATCCGGACATTGACAGTATTTTAAATATGTAAACAGACAGTCTGTTTACTCTGTTTCTAATCTCTTATTATGGAAGGATTGTGTATTATGGCAAAGCAAAAGTTTTCGATGATCGTGAAGCGGGTTTGTTCAGTTTGCGGGAATATATACCATATTCCCTTTGCAGTAGCAAGGCAAAGCAAAAAAGCAGAATGTGATTTTTGCTGGTCTGGTGGATCATGCAAAAATCGGGCCTTGCAGGGAGTCTCTGGCCGAGTAGCATAACCTGGAAGGGTAGCATAATCTGGAAGGGCCTATTATGGCAAAATACTATGGCACAATGTCCGGAACAGGACAAACAAACGCAGCCAAAACTGGAACAGCAAAAACAGGTATTTCCTGTCAATTAGCAAGCTGGGATCAAGGTCTTAAATTAAGTATCTGGCAAGATGAAGGTACTGGACAAGCTATGTTTTCCCTTCGCAAAATACCTTGGAAAGGCAAAGGTCAATTTAAGCACTTAATATCCGGTTTGCTCTAACCTAAACGATTTTAAAATCTTAAGACTGTCAAACAGTTAATCCTCTGTTGGGCAGTCTTTTTTATGAAAAGAATTAAACTTATGAAAGTAAGAGTACAACGAACAAACCATTTTCCAGGTGACAATTGGTTAAAACTTGAAGTTGAATTAGACAACGGACTTTTCTTTGTACCTTTTGGGTTGTTTATAAAACAAGACAGACAAGGCAGATATTATGCTAATGATTCTACTGGAGCCGTTTACAACACCTTGGCAGAGGCAAAAAAAAGCAGCAATAGGCAAGGCCCTTGCAGTTATAAAACCTTAACAGACTGATAAGATAGGTAAGATGGATAACATAGTAACATGGGCTAAACAGGTAAAATAGGCAATAAGGTAATATAGGTAAGATAGGCAATATACCGGAATTGATAGTAAAGTGCTCAATGGGGCCATTTGAACCCCAAAATAGTCAATGGAGCGATTTGAACGCCAAAATTTTGAAAGGACAAGACTATGTTAGAATTTATAGATGTTATAGATATGACTACTGAACCTAATGATGGAGGTCATAGAAGAAAAACAAGTTTATGTATAGATAGCAAAAGACCAGGGTTATTAACTATTTGTGGGGGTTTAAAACACAACACTGATATATTTATTATGGGTAAAAATGCTCAAAAACTTATAGATCACTTAAAACAATTCGTTTAGAAAGGAATTAATCATGGACCAAACAAAACAAGCTGAGTTACTGAATTCTGTATCTTTTGACTACTGGGAAAAGTTAGCAAAAGACTTAACTGAACAATCCGAGCGTATCTGTGCAATGAATGACTGCACAGAATACGATCACCATTGTGAATCTTATGCTTATATCTCTGCTGATGGAGCAATTCACGATATTTGTTGTTCAGACTTTTGGCAAGGTTTTGGATCATGCGATATAGAAAAATATGGCAATATAGCTGCCCTACCCCTTCCCTGGGTAGGCAATGGACAGGATCTCAAAGCTGCCATAGACGCTGACTTACCCTGGGATTTTGATTAATAGTTACTCAATGGACCTATTTGAACCCCGTTTTTTGAAAGGACAAGATTATGGTTATAAGTGACCCCAAAAGAATAGCTAGATTAAATGCTGAGGTGGATAAATTACATAAAAAGCACCCCAAGTTTTTTCAAAAACTTGAACCCACAAAGGAGAAAATTATGGACTGGCAAGAAGGTACAATTGTAGGATTTTCAGGATCATGGCAAAATGGGCTTGCTCTTTTGTCAATTAAAAACTCTGATGGTACAATTGAACATATACACTGTGATAATGCCCCAACAGGCAGGGCCTTAGATGCAATGTTTGATTGTATTGGGGAAGGGCATTATATTGACAACAGTAAGATCCAAGGGCAAGAGATCCGCTATAGTATAGACAATCTTGGAATATTAGAACAGTTAGCTTTTCCTGAATAGCTACCCAACAGACCGAAACAAGGCCCATTTTAAAAAGGACAAGATTATGGAACTGCAAAGGTTTAAAGACTTTCAACCTACCAACATGGATAGTGAAAACAATTATATGGATTTTGGTAACACAGAAAGGATAATTGACTGGTTTGTTGGACCTATCAAAACCAAAGGAGCTACACTTTTAGATATTTGTAACTTCGATTGTATTCTAAAAGATCTAGGTGGTGAAGGTGATAACGTAGAGATTGCCAGCTTTGGGCATTGGGCTATAGGAAGCTATGAACTTATCCTGATCCGTCCGGATACAAAACAAGCTAACCTGCTAGAGAATATAGCAGAAGCTTTAGAAGATTATCCTGTGTATGATGAATCTGCTTACTCTGAGGCTGAACTTGGAGCTACTTTAGAAAATATTGCCCAGGAAATTCCCAATGATCTTACAACTACAAAAAACAAGTATGTAATCGCAGCAGAAGTCTGGGATTGGTTTAAAGCCAACGATCCTAACGAGCTTGAAAATAAGGACGATCAAGGTGGATTTCCTGATGAAGATCTGATTGAAAAAGCTCTTAAGGAACTGGGTTATTATTCTAAAGAAGAAATTGATCGGGAACACCAGGAAGATCTCATGACTGAGGTTTATCCTGACGATTTCCTCTGTTGTGACAATCACCATGAAAGGAAACATAGCGAAGATAGCTAAGATAGGTAAGGTTGGTAAGATGGGTAATATAGCATCAAGAAAACACTGAATAAGGCACGAACTATGATCATACCTGTCCCGAAGGGCCTAAAATTAGAGTTTGTTCAGTCTAGGCTATGTAGAAGGACAGGAAAACAGGTCAATGGACTGATACAGACCCCCATTTTGAAAGGAAAAGAATGTTTACACCAAAACAAGTTGAACTGATTCAGAAAGCTGCTATAGTTTCAGGAACTATCATTGCAAATGATAGGCTCCTGATCCGAACACAATTTGGCAATAAAAAGGATATAGGACTTAGCAATATATTCTTACACCAATTAGAATTACTAACGAATACGCACCCTGGAACCTTTCAGATCTCCCCATCTGATCCTACTTTTGGAGACTAATACCATGATGATCTTTTACTTGGGTATTTTAGCAGGTTTTTGGTATATCGGCTATTCAATGGGCAAAGCTGCTGAAAAGCTGAGTAACCATAATCAACTGGAACAACAGATAGCTTTTAATGAGCAGCTAGATATAGAAAGGAAGAAAGCTGCTGACGAGACTAAAAGACAGATCAAATTCGAGACTGATACTAGGGCCAAGATCCGTAAACAAATCGAAAAAGAAGAAAGGGATAAATAATGAAGATATTTAACTTTGATACTTTAGCAGAAGTGGAAGCTGCCAACAAAGCAAGTGGGAACCACTGGTTTGACAGAGAAACAAAAGAATTCTTTGGAACCAGATTAGAGACTGACTTGCTTGTTGGGGGATTCTTTGTCAGTAGTGAACAACCCCCCAGTGGACCCCGCTTATACTCTGTCAGACGAGTAAAAAATGAAAAGGGTCACATTGCTACCATTGGGGAGTTTTGTGGCTGGAAATCGAAGCGTGAAGCTTCAGCGGCTATCAGAGCAATGCGGGTAGTAGAAAAAGAAGAATGTCCAGATTGCCCTTGGAAAAATAATGATTGTACTGGTTTGAAGGATGCTTATGAAAAAGCTAATCTGTAGTTTGATAATCTCTTACTAAAAGGAAAAGACAATGGAACTACTAACAAAGAAAATCAGAAAAGCTCTTCCAGCACTAAAAGCGACAGAGGATCAAGGTGAAAAAGCAATTATCCAAGTAAAATTTTTCACACCAGATTCAAACTGGACATGGTGGGCTACGGAGTTTGACGGAGAGGACATCTTCTTCGGGCTTGTCCAGGGGTTTGAATTGGAACTGGGAAACTTCTCTTTGAAAGAGCTACAATTAGCTAAAGGACCGATGGGTTTACCGATTGAGCGAGACTTGTACTTCGGGACAACTAAAACCCTCAAAGATGTTGCCCCAACCCTTTTTCCATAGTAGCTACATCTACCCTTAGCTGCTGAGATCTTCGCATAGTGGGCAGGGCGGTCAATTCACTGACTACCTTGCCCATTATCTTTGGGCCTAGCTCAGCCGGATCTTTATCTGTTCCTGCAAGCTGAACCGGATAGGCTAGTATACAGCTTTTCAGCAGCTTGCCACATATCCTCTGTACTGAGCTATCAGCATCGGGATCACCTATTACAAAGACCCTTCCTATATCGTCCCTCAGCAAGCCCCTGACCTGCTCAGTGGAGATGCTACTGCCCATTAGAGCGTAGGAACCTATAGTAGCAAAGTGGTCAAATACACCCTCAACTAAGACAATGGACTCATCTGAACCCCATTTTTTCACATGCCTACCATACAGAGGCTTACTGGTCCCTCTCTTTTCTGTTGTCTTGGGCATCTGATTACCCAAAGCTCTACCCATCCAAAATACAATATCCCCTTGGCTATCCCAATAGGGGAAGTATGCCCTGGACTCAAAGGGCTTAGCTGATACCTTGTAGTCTGCTATCTGCTTATGAGTCATGCCCCTAGTTATACAATAGTCATAAACACGCCCAATGGAGGTTTTCAAGGCCCAAATTCTATGCTCACCTTTTGCACTCATAATAGGGACCAAAGGATAATTTACATCCACTTCTTGAATATTCTTAGGTGAAGATATAGAAGGTAGGTTTGTTTGTAAGTAACCTCTGACTGAATGACCTACAAGCTGAGACTTGAAGGATACTCCTACCTCACACCTTGCCCTAAAGCAATGGCCTATCTTCTTAGAAACATTCAGATAGAAATTACCCTGGTGATCATCACAGAAAGGACAACTAATAACATACTCTTCCCCGTTGTTAGTGAAATCACCAGACTTCAAAGCTTGCTCGAAAGCATCCAACAGAATTTTAGCGTCCCGTTTTCTGCCCATCATTCTTATTCTCCACTAGAAATTCATTTAGTTTAACATGCATTTTTATTAGCTCAAGTCCTATCAACTGAACAGACTTAGAAAATAAAGCAATTCCTGCCTTTAGGTTCTCACACTCAATAAAAAGCTTTATATTAGCCTTACTATTAATATTCGCACTCGTTCCTGCCAACTTTACATAACCCTTCAATTCCTTTATTTCAGCCTTAAGTACCTCTTCCCTTGTTTTCACTTTCTGTCTACCCATTGCTTCACACATTGTTATCTCCTTTTTATAAGCCTTCTTCCAATTCATCTATTCTTCGATTTGTCCTGCCCAATGCTCTTATTAATATTCTAATTTTTGGTCTAATTATTTCTCTAATTCTTTCCTCTTCAGCAATAGCTTTTATAGTTTTGTTTATTTTAGGGGGCAAGGGTGCATCATCTAAAGTAAAAAGATAAGCATCAATAATGAAAGATGTAATTCTTTTACAATCAGTACACCCTAAATTACAAACATAACAAGTCCCATGCACACTTCTAGGAAAAGAACAATTTGTACCGTTCCTAACAATTTGTACCCATCTTTGTCCTTCTGTTAGCATCTCTTACTCCTTTTTATAATCCTTCCGCTGCTGCCATTTCATCACAAATATAAAGCATCTTGATAATAGGATTACCTTCCCAAGCATCAAGCAACTCAACCAAACTATATTCACCAAAAACCTTACTAAACTCATAAGTACCATATATGCCCATGTGATACTTAATCATGTATACCTCAAGAGCAGTTAGATCAGTATAACCTCTAATCATCTCAACTGATAACATAGCATGACCTTTAGGGTGATGCTCATTATGTTTAAACTTTCCATTCTTTGTTATATACTTACCTATTTTAGAAAAATTATGGAGTAGACCAGCCATAACAATAGAAGAATGTTCTGTTCTTTCAGCACTTGCTACTTTTCTTTTCTGACTGATTCCCTGCAATAAATCATACACCCTCAAAGAGTGCTGAGCCAGCCCACCAGGGAAAGCACCATGATGAGAGATAGAAGCAGGGGATTCAAAAAATCCTAAATGAAACATTGCATCAATAAGATTATCAATCCCTGCACGTTCTGTACCATTCAATAACCATAAAATCTTAGACTCCAACTGCTCATTTTTCATCTCTTACTCCTTATTTCAAAAAGGACACTCAGCAACCTCATCATTCAAATCTATCTCAGCCATGTTTTCAACATGTGTACCATACCTCAAATTCTCAAGCCTATTATCACTTCTTATATGATTATTATGCATAACTTCCTGCCCTTCTGGACAAGGGCCAACAAAAGCAGCCATCACTAAACGATGTACAAAATGATGCTTACTTCTTGTCCTTCTTCCCCTACGATCTTTATTATAATATTTTTCTCCTGTTGAAAATTTTGTTGCTACATACCCATTCCTATCCTTTACAAGCTTAAAAAGCCTTTGTGTAAGCTCACTCCATATATAGCCATGAGAAGATACCCAATATTTGCCTTCATATCCCACAACAGATCTCCATCGTTCCCTTGGCATCACTCAAACTCCGTAATGCTTTGGCGAGCAAAATCAGTCCTCAAATTACAACGCTGGTGACAAGCAGCATCCCTTACCTTGCTGGTATACAAGATAATTGTATTTCTTTTCTCATCTTCTAAAGTTCTACCAAAACCTATGACCAGATCAGGACTCTCCATTGTTCCCCAAGCTTCACCAGCATGTTCAGCAGATACTATCTCCTTACCTACCCTAGCCTTGTTCACCTGCCTGGCAGTCCAATGAACCACCTTAAGATGCCTAGCCATCCACTTACAGTCCTCAAACACCTCTCTCAGAGCATGTCTAGGCTCCTGGTATCTATTAGCTGCACCAAACCGATCAGCATAGTCAGTAACAACCATGTCCACCTTCCTACCAGTAGCATCCTCTAAGGACTTGACAAACCCAGCAGCATCCTCAACCTTAGAGCGTCTGGACATAAGATCCTTTACCTCACACCTACCCCCACTATCCTGTAGAAACTTAGTTCTTATCCGCTTAGTGTACATAGGATCTTTCAACAGATCGTTCCTGGTCCCATTCATTATTCTCTGTAACAACCTTCTCTTTATCTTTGACTCACCATCCTCAAAAGTAAAGTACACCACAAACTTCCCATCAGCTATAGCTTGGTAGGCCAAGTTGACTAAAGCAGTAGTCTTTCCACCACTAATTACTGTTAGGATTACACACAGATCACCCACCTCTGGACCGCCTTGCAACCGACTATTCAACCAAGCCCAAGGTGTAGGTATACACTCACCTTTTTCCTTGTCATTCTTATCAATTCCAAGGTTGGTATGTTCCATTATCAAATCATCCCCTATTCTTGAGGCTCTACTGATATTATCAGCAAATGTCTTTGGACTGTCTCCACTTGATTCATTGAGAACTTGATCAACTGCTTGCCACTTAGCCCACTCAATAATTCTATCCCTAACATACTCAACATTGAACTCAAGCTTACATTCACTAATGAATTCAATTGCTCCACCTTTATCTCTCCATCCTGATCTGCGAATACAATCAACCAAGGTTTCTTTTTTCGGGGCATGCCCATACTTTTGCACATAATTTTCTACCTCTTCAATAATAAATTTATGATTATCCACCATAAAAAGGCTGGGAGACACAAGGGACCGGAATTGAATAAAAAAGCCTGGCTCTTGGAGCAGTGCTGATAGAACTTTTTCTTCAAATTCCGGTCCCAATTCATGTGATTGCTCAATCATTATTTCTTTTTGCTTCTACCTACGATCTTAGACGCTAGAGCACTACTCGTTGATTTTTCTTCTGGTGCTGCTGTCTTTGTAGTAGAACCTTTTGGCCTACCTCTTCTCTTAGTAGTAGTCTTAGTTGTTTCCTTACCCTTAGCTGGATGAAGCTGAATCTCATTACGACATGAAGTAAGCCAAGGACAATCATCACAGTCCGAACCCTCTTCAAAATACTTTTCCTTACCATGACACAAGGGTTCTTTTTCCTCTGTAATGGTGTCGACCGGACCACCCTCAGATGGTTCAGGTTCCTTTGAAGGTTCAGGATCATCTTCTAAAAATGTAAGCTCATCAGCATCACAAGTCTGTACATCCCCATCATCAAAAGTAACTACAATTTTACCTTCACTATCAATGGAAGTAGTCTCACCTTCATAAACCTCACCATCAAAGTCTGCACTCACCCTAGCACCCATTGGAATTCCATCTCCCTTGGGTTCCTCTGATGGTTCCTCTGAAGGCTCAACAGGCTCTTTTGAAGGCCCAGATTGGTCTTCCTCACCAAGCTCCCCAAAGTCCTCACCAAACAAATCCTCTTTGTTAAAACCCACCAATTCCAGTTGAGCATCCAAGCCAGGATCATCAATCACTTCAAGAGGGTTTTTCACCTGCTTCATCACAGAAGGGGCAACTGGATAGGGGTTTGCCATAGGCCGACAACCATACTCTGTATCCTTACCACTACCTGCTTTTGTAATAGTAAAAGCACGACCTTCCTTAGCCTCTAATACATTCTCATATTCATCATCCATAGTTGTTTTAGCAATAAGCTCAAAACATGTTGTAGGCAATTGAAAGATAACCACCCTATTTGCTTGATCATCAATATCAAAAGCATTGACCAAATACTGAGTCCTGTAATTAAAAGGCTTTTGTTCCCCCTCTTCTTCTGCCACCAAGTTTACCTGACAAAAGGCACAAGGTTTGTCAAAAGTCTCTGCCCTACAAACATCACCATTCCCTCCAAACACGCCTGCTTTTCTATGCTGAACATACTGCTTAGCAAAAATCTTACTACCATCCTCATCCTTGAATTCTAACACTCGCAGATGAGTAGTAGAATCCTTTTTCAAGAACCTTACTTTTCCCGTCCTACTCTTGACCTTTGCCAACTGTTCTAAAATTTTCTTTCTGTCCACTACCATTAGATTTGCTCCTTTCAAAGAGTAATTCCATTACAAAACTATTTTCTTTCCAAATATACACGGGGATGAACAACACCAAGTCCAACAAGCTTATAGATGCCTACTTCAGTAACACCTTCAAGCTCCAAAACAGATAAATCATCCTCCGTTGCTGCATAAAACACACCCTTATTAGCTACATCAACTACAAGTTCCCTTGGAAACTTTACTGGAAATGCTACAGGTTTCTTTTTTACTTTAACCATTTTCTTTTCCTTTCTTATGGTTTAGAGATCGAAACTTCTCCGGCCATCTCAGCCCTTACAGTTGCACCTAGATTGATCAACATATCACGCTTATGAATTAATGCCTTACAAGCAGCTTCAAGAACATCAGCAGCATGGGCATTTTGATATTTTATTTGTTTAAGCTTCAACCATTCCTTATCTACATGACACTCTGATAACAGCATCCTTTCCGTAACCCTACTATGCTGATCACTAACACTCCTATACACAGCAGTTTCTCTCATCTTTAGTTTCAGCTTGGCCCTCTTCTCATCCCTCACAGCCCTATTCCAAGCAACAGCATAGTAATAGTAGAGCTTAGCCTGTCTCATCATCTGCACATCCAGACCTGCCTTACTCAGTTCAAGATCCTTCTCTAAATGCTTTGTATATTGTCTGAGTTCTTCTCTGTTCATTTCTAAGTTGCCTCTTCTACAACTCTAATCATATCCAACAATTCAACCCAAACATCAGTCCTGACCTTTTCCTTTGCATCTTCAAAGGATTCACCATCCTGAACCACTCTACACTCAGCATACTCAACACGAATACTCTCATAATCCCCTATGTTTATTGTCTTAGACATACTTGCCATTACCCTATTACCCATTACTCCATTAGCTGCAATGTCCCTACTACCTCCAACAATCGGTTCTCTTCCTTTTTTATCTTTAGCCATTTTATACAGCCCCCATTTCATAAAGGTTCTTACCCATGTGCATATCCACTTTCAATTCAATACCCATTGGTTTCCAATAATCCATATCATTATGCACCAACATAGCATCATTGACTGCCTCTATCGTTTGACGTTTCCAATCACTATCCATATCAATATAAAGCTTATCATGCTCTGCACCAATGATTACTGCCCTAATATTTCGTTCTCTAAACAGATCCCTCAAAATACATAGAGAAATCAAACAGAAATAGTTAGCTGTGCTCTGCCCTGGGAAATTACCCGCTTGTCTAAATGCTCTTTTCTGCTTACCTCTATCTGAGGATCGAGCATCGGGAAGATGCCTTCTTCTACCAAACAGATCAGATACATATCCATCATCCATAGCTTGCCGATGAAGTCCTATTCTAAAATCATACACACCTGGAAAACGATCATTGTATTTATCAAGCAAATACTGAGATTGCTTGAGACTCAACCCTGTAAAACCACTCAACCCATACTTAGTAATCCCATACATCGTACCAAGATTCATTTGCTTACCATTGAATCTTCTCTTTAGGGTTTCCTCATCCCCAGCTTTAAACAAAATAAACATTTCATCAAAATCAATATCATAAATCTGGGATGCAGTATAGAGATGCAGGTCCAAACCTTCAACAAAAGCCTTCTTCATATTCTTATCACCAGACATACCAGCAACCACCATAGGTTCAACCTGTACATAATCAGAGGACAACAACAAGCCATTCTTATACCTGGAGTGCAAGGACCTTCTAACCTCATTTCCTTTGGGTATATTCTGTAGATTCATTTCCTTAGAAGACAATCTCCCTGTAGCTGTTACCTCCTGGGTATAGACTGTATGAATACAATTATCAGGGCCAGTAAAGACATGCCACTTGGCAATGAAATTACTCAGAATGGATTTGACAGAACGAAACGCCAATATGTCTTTAATTATAGGATGCTTACTTTCAAACTTTGCCAACACCTTCTTATCCAGATCGTAGGAACCTTCAAAATTAGGATCGACAGGAAGATCCAACACATCTAAACACAGGTGTTTCATTTGACGAGAACTTCTAGGATTAAAAGGTTGCCTTTCTCCCTTCCAACTTTTGATTTCTTCCACTGCCCAATTTATAGTCTCTTGAACTGATCCATATTTATGTATTTTCTTTAGAATAGTAGTTGCCTTTTCCTCAAACTCAGGACCAAGCTTAGCTAAAACAGATCCCTTGATAGCCATACCAGAAATCTCAACAAAGGATAAAGCATAGGCAATATCCTCAGCCATCCCTAAGACATCTCCCAAACCTTGCTCTTCGATCTCTTTACCCAACACATCATAAGCTGTAAAAGCAGTCAAGGCATCCAATCCACAATACAGCAACAGCTTTGGAAGCTTAGTCTTCAAAGGATTAGCTTGAATTCCTGCCATCTGTTTCTTATAAAAATGCCAAGGCAATTCACAATATTTAGCAATAGCCCCCAAGTTAGCTGGAAGATTCTCATCAAGCAGATTCATCTGAAGCATGGTATCACCCATCGCCACAGTCTGACCAAACTTCACAAGGTTGCATTTATGTTCATACTTTGCATTTTGACCTATAGCTTTACCATAAGAAAAAAACAGGAAAGCTTCCCATGCAGACCTGACTTTTTTCCAAATCATTTTCTCCTTAGCATAATTAGGATGCTCCAAGGGAAAAGCCACAGTCTCAAACTCTGTTGCCAACCCAACACAAAGTATATCAAACCTATTATTCAATCCTGGCCTAAGTGTATTTATATCCCCATCAGTCTCATAGTCATAAGAAAAATCACCCTCATAATTATCCCTGAGAACATTCAAGTAAGTAATTATTTCCTCTGGATCATAAAGGTTTCTAACCTTTGGAAGTTCTGGCATCTTGCCCCTGATAAGATTATCAATCAACTCCCAAGTTTCTGACCATTCATCCTCTGCCTTTTCTGCTGTTGCTGCTGGACCACTTCCCAATCTAAGCATAAAGGCCGGACGATATTGAACTACTACTTGATACTCTAACGATAGGTCTTCTATACATACACTTGAAACAACACCAACTAATTTCTTCATCTTTGGCCTCTGCAAGTTCAAAGCCACCTTTGCAGAATATTGACCCAAGCAGCACACAACCTTTGGCCTGTACTTTATTATCAGTTTTTCCCATCGAGCTTTACATGATTGCAACTCCCTTTTACTGGGTTTCTTTTCCCCATAACAACAACGAGAATTAGTTAATATATAATTGTTCGTAACAGTCTCAAGTGTATTCCTTAGAAGCTGCCCTGATTGACCGACAAAGGGAAGGACTTGTTGTTCCTCTTCTTTCCCAGGGCTTTCACCCACGATCAACAACTCAACAGGACCCTTCCCTACACGCTCATACTGAATAGGACCATCACACTTCTTATAAGCATTACATTTTGTACAATTAGATCGAGACATCAATTTAGATTTCCTGCTACCTTGTTCTTTTTTATCCAACTATTACT
>SDBT01012427.1_pt1 | contig 13675 bp, 22 predicted proteins | sample 2277101 | NCBI WGS metagenome assembly SDBT01 (sample SAMN10404973, study PRJNA504765) | marine sediment metagenome | isolation source: marine sediment core GS10_PC15, 103 cmbsf | place: Arctic Ocean: Southern Knipovich Ridge | collected 2010
AGCTTCCAGTGTGCCACTGGACCAGCGGGCATCCCTAATCGCTCCACTTCGGCCATCCTGATTCTAAAGGCACGGCCAATATAATCGAAGGTGTCATTGCAGGCATAGGTCACTATGGAAACTGTATAGGCGTCCCTACTGTTAGCAGCAAACTGTATCATCATAAATGCTATGAAGCAAATCCTATCGTAAATGCAATGGCTGTTGGTTATACAAATGGTGAAATATTTACAAGCGTACCTGACAAACTAGGAACAGTTGTTTACGTTGGTGCAAAGACAGGACGTGACGGAATCGGCGGAGCTATAATGGCTAGTGAGAAATTCTCAACTGGCGAAGAAAGCAAACGTCCGACAGTTCAAGTAGGCGATCCGTTCTATGAGAAATTATTGCTAGAAGCAACACTAGAATTATTCAAAACTGGCGAAGTAATCGCTGCACAAGATATGGGTGCTGCGGGGCTTACGTCATCAACTACAGAAATTGCTTTGAAGGGCAACGTAGGCATCAAAATCAATACATCAAACGTTCCGCTACGTGAAGAAGGAATGGAACCGTGGGAAATTCTATTAAGCGAAAGTCAAGAGCGTATGATTTTTGTGCTTAACGAAGGTGCTAATGTAAATCATATCTTTGATAAATGGGACCTTGACTATCACGTTATCGGAGAATTAACAAATAACAATACGTTTATAGTTGAACACAACGGAAAAATTGTTTGTGATATTCCGTTGCAAGCACTTGAGGCTGAGGAACTTATCAGGCCAAGGGCGTTCTTCAATAATAAGAATGCTTACCCAGAGATTATTGACCACGGACTAGTTGATCCACAATGGGTGCGTGAACAATATGATTCTGAAGTAATGGGTAATACGATCAAAGGTATCAATAGCGATCCTGCAATTATACGTATCCCAGGAAGCAAGAAAGCTTTAGCACTTACAACAGTTAGTCATGCAGATATATGCGGAATGAACCCGACAATCGGTGCTCACACTACAGTAACGTGGTGTTACAACTTGCTAAAAGATGCAGGTGCAAGGCCGCTTGCTATAACAAATTGTCTTAACTTTGGCAACCCTGAAAACCCCGAAATTATGAAAGACTTTTCTGAGATTGTAACTGCGATGTCAACTACATGTGAACTATTAGATTTTCCTGTGGTTAGCGGCAATGTTAGCTTTTACAATGAGACAGATGGAGAAGGAATACTGTCTACATTAGTCGTAGGTGGCGTAGGATTAATTGAAGATTATGAAAACAGCAATTATCATTTTCCCAGGTAGTAACTGCGACAACGAAATGGAGCGTTTCTTGCTCAGTATTTTCGACACAGTACCTACTAGAGTTTGGCACAAGGAAGAAAAACTTCCTGATGCAGACTTGTATGTTCTGCCTGGCGGATTTAGCTACGGTGACTACATACGTAGCGGCATGTTAGCTTCAATGAGTCCTCTCATGCAAAATTTGAAGGTGGCGGTAGACAATGATAAGCGTGTTTTAGGTGTATGCAATGGATTTCAAATTCTATGCGAAATAGGTTTACTCCCAGGAACACTTCGCACAAACGAGAGCGGAAAATTCATTTGCAAGCCCGTTGAGATTGAAGACTCCCATCTTACACAACGACTAACTATTCCTATTGCTCATGGTGAAGGCAACTACTTGCCGTCAAGCCCTGCATATACTCCTGCTTTTAGATACAGAGAAAACGTAAATGGTTCACTTGATAATATCGCTGGATTATACAACGAAAAACAAACAGTACTTGGCATGATGCCGCATCCAGAACGTGCATTCGAGAAATATCACGTATCACAAGATGGTCCGAAGGCAATTTGGAAATTGCTTATATGAATATTGCTGTGCTAATTTCAGGGCGAGGCAGCAATTTACAAGCTATCAAAGATGCAGGAATTGATGTCAGCATAGTAATCTCTAAGTTTACTGGCACAGATCAAGAACTGTTAGATAAGCTTGAACCGCATAATATTGATCTTATCGTGCTAGCTGGATACATGCGTATTTTATCTCCACTATTTATAGAGCAATACGAGGGTCGAATCATCAATATCCATCCTTCGTTGCTACCAAAATATAAAGGACTAAATACTCATCAGAGGGTATTAGACGCTGGCGACAAATGGCACGGATGTACAGTGCATTTTGTAACAGAAGAACTAGACGAAGGCCCAATTATAGAACAAGAACGCGTGGCTGTACTGTCAGACGATACACCAGAAACATTAGCGGCGCGAGTATTAGCGGTAGAACATGAACTTTACCCGAGAATAATCAAAAGCTGGTGTGCTGCTGGGCAGATAGGAGCTTCTAAAACTCTGACTTGAGGGTTCGAATCCCTCCACTGGCGCCAGATAATAAGAGTCAATAATATGAATATGGATGATGTTATAAAATTAGGCGGAAAACTACGCTGGTACGGCGATAGGGTTGTTTCTGTCTTATTGGCAAATAACGAAATGTATAACTTTTACGGCGGCGAATTTCAAGATGGAGACATTCATAATCATCATGGGGACATGCATTCTACGATCATTCAAGGAGGAATGCGGAATAACATATTTACATTTGAACCAAAATCAGGCGGCCAATATAGTCAATACTTAGGTAAATGCGTGAATAATTGTGATGCTGCTAGCAATTTTTGTTGTCAATTTGATTTAGTGGAACCGAATGTTGAAATCACCCGCATCATGTATTTTGACAGCTATTCAGGAAATGAGTACTGGCTTGGTTATCAGCAAATTCATAATGTACAAATGCTCACAGAGAATATAATTACTCATTTAGAGTTTGGTCCAATGATGCAATATGCGCCTCTCCAAATACGTCCACGAAGTGATGTTGGTACAGCGTGTGTTTTAGGTAAAGGATCAACAATGGGTGATGGAGTATCGAGTAAATCACCTTCAAACGAAGAAATGTGGTCTATTATAGAAAAGGTCGTGGAAAATAGATGATAAATAAAAGTATGGATAAACGTAAACAAGAAAAATTTGATAAACCCGTAGGCATTCTCATGCCACTATTGATGTACAGATGGCGTATTATATTCCCGAATGAAAGCGCAGAAAATGGTAATTTGATTGCTATGCAGGCTGTCAAGCTATCAGTTGATTATTCTACTAGCGAATTGTGCGTAACTATACGACAAGATTTACACTCAATGACGCTTCATAATATATTTTCAATGATGATGAAAACCACCACGAATATGTTGGGGAAACGAATTGCTCCTATAGGAAGTTCACAGACTATATTAATTGAATATCTAGATGGCTCGACTGATAAAGCTACTGCTGTATTAGAACTTGATTGTTCGCCAAAAAATCACATATTTGAATTAAACTATGAAAATGGCGGAGACGTTTCCGTCCACCAGTTAGTTTTCACGATTAATAATGTAAAAGAATATGAAAATATTGAAATTACAGAAGAAAAAGAAAAAGAAGATGGCGTTTAAAAACACAAAATTTGCAATCAGAATAGTAATAGCATGTATCCTAATTGGAGGATTGGCTTACTGCGCAGATTATTACGTTAATGTTCACTTGCCAATGATGCAAAACGGAGGCCACGTACAATGAGTACAATGCTAGACGAAACATTACACACTTTAGTAAGAGACCGTGCAAACAAAGTAATTGAAAACTACTATTTTGAACAAAACGATAGTGTAACACGCGATTCCATTCACTCTGGACTATCTACCGTATTACAAGAAATGGATGAATTAGAAGATTTTGCAATCATCGTTGATGCAAGCAACAACACACCAGAACGTATAGACAGAAACGAATTATGGGTTGATTTAGCAGTCCAACCCAAAGGAAATACACAATTTTACGCGATTGCGATTCGCATAATGCCAGCGTAAACAAGTGGAAATGAAGTGGTTGACAATAGACCGCTATATATGTATAATTATTACTTAACTAGGAGAACTAACATGAAATAGAGCTATAAAATAAGACCACCCTAATACTAGGTTGTTTGACCTATTACGAGCATTCGCTCACAAACAACATTAAACTATTATTAGGAGTACTAAAATGAAAACATTTCAAATCGAAGACGCAAAAACGCGATTCTTCAAATCAAAAGAAGATTACTTAAGCTTTAGGCAAGCATGGAAAGATTACCATAACGACGGCCATGTGGTCGAGTTACGGGAATACAAAGATGCAGACGGTGTTCACGAATACAAGCTAAACACGCTGGATTCTAGGCACTACATGCTCTACAATTTGTTACGAGGCTACGAAATTACATACGGTTATTCACCGATTGTAAATTCAGGTCGCTTGGAAGCAAATAAAGATTACTCAGGTAATTCAGAGCCATACGCTGCAATGCTTGGCACAGCAGGAAGTCTTTTCCGCGTTTCAGTGGGATTCTTACGCAACCTTACTAACCCAGCAGACAAGGATAATTGGGCTTACACCAATGCTTTGAAAGATTGGCAAGAACTCAAGAAGCCGTTTGGGGACACAATCACAATCGAAATGATTATTGAACTTGGCGAGTTGATCGAGCCTTGGGTGCGCAATCCGCATGAGGCAGAAGTGGAGAAAGAATTAGCAGTAGCTTAAAAGTACAATGGCGGTAGTAGCTTAATGGTAAAGCGTCTGAAGCAAAGTTATATAGCGCGGCCAGTTATATATAGCATCCCTGCAATGAGCAGACAGAAGACGGTAAACTATAAGTTAGGTAGTAGGATTACGGCCAACAATCCGAATCAAACCTTATAGCGGGTTCGAATCCCACCATGCCGCCACCAACTTACAATGGAGGCGTAGCTCAGTGGCAGAGCGCCTACGTAGGCGCTCAGAGCGTTTACGCAATATATAATTGGTTATGTTGACGTAGAAGGTCGGTAAAGCGCAGTTAGGTTTCATGTTGGTTGCAGTTGATCGTGCAGATGATGTGTTATAAACCTGTGTTGGTTCGATTCCACCCGCCTCCTCCCGAATATCGGTGTATGCGTCGATAATCATGGATTATCGGTGTGTACACCTATTAATGAAAGCTAGGTACAAAACGTGCAACTGTTCCGTTTTCTGTTGAACCAACGTAACTTGCACTAATATTATATGTTGCTGCTTTGAATAATGTGGTTAAGCGACGGAAATTGTTGTGGTCTTCGTCTGTGAACCTCTGTCCATCTACTCTCTTAATTGCAACTGGCATGTCCCAACCAATATCGTAATCACCATCGTAATATTGCTGAGGATCATCAACTAAGTCTTCAATGTTTTTCCAAGTAAAATCATAAAAAGCATTAATCTCGTTATCCCATCTTAGCCTGCCAAGAGCCTCTTGTGCGCGATCCATACCATCAAAACTTTGAACACCGCCAGCGTCTGTTTTGCTGTAGCCGCCTGGAATATATGGTACACGAAAATATCCTTCATCTTCTTCTTTTTCGCGCTCCATATCCTTCTGAATTGCTTCCTCATCGTCTTGGGCGCGTCGTGTATCTTTTGTAGGCCAATCAAGTAACTCGCCTGTCTCTGGATCAACAACGTTTGTGTCAACACTATCCTCAGGGCCAAGATCAGCTAGGAAACGTTCTGCATCGCGGCTTGTAGCGCCGCCTTGTTCTAAATTTTCAGGGTCTTCACCGCGCAATCCCGCAGGAACTTCGACTACTTCCTCGTCCACAGGAATGCCTAGATGCTTTTCTGCTTGGCCCATAATGTCATCCCATTTGCCGCGTTCTTTTGCCTGCACAGGCAATACATATCGAACTTGTTCTGAATATTCACCATCAGGTTCATTCTCTAAATATGTCTCAAGAGCCTTGACTAGACGCTCGTTGCCTTTCTTATCACCATAACTCAAGTCAAATCCTATAGCATCTGCGCCTTCTCTATCAACTAATTGCGCCATTTTCTTAGCTATCATCTTTGCTGCTCCTGCACTAATCAAGTGTGCAGCTTTTTTATCTAGTCGGCCAAGCCACTCGCCAACTCCTTCATCAATATCATCATTTTTCCAATGTTGAACAATATCGTAGTGGTCAATGTTGCCTACAATTTCTAAGTCACTAAATGAATTAAAATTAGCTACACTTCTGCCGCGCCGTGTTTCAGGCGGATGTTGAATAGTAGATAAACCTCTGTCATCAATTTCAATAACTTCACCCACTGCGCCTGCGGCACGTGAGAAAACTTTCTTGCCTTGAGCAAGTAAGCTTTTAATTTTTTTGTTAATTGAATCTTCTTCATGAAGGTCTTCTTCTACTCTGTGCGGTCCAGCGCCTCTTCCTTGTTGAATTGCTGGTTCATTATTTCTCTTCCAGACCTGTGTTTGCCAATCGCCTGTTGCTTTGTCTACTTTTAGAAATCTTGGCTCGCCTTCTTCTGCTTGCGATCTTCCGATGTGATACATTATATAATCTACATCAGGTCGATCTATATAAACCATGTAGCGGCTTAGGTCTGGCATAGGTGTTTCTTCTGATTCTTCAAGGCTTTCAAACGGATTTTGTAGCATCCAATCTTGTCGTTCGCTAGCTTCTCTTTCAGCTTCTTTTTCTGCTTTATTTTTCGTATACCATTCGAACATCTCATTTACTTTCTCAGGAGTTGTTTTGTAAATGACATAAATGTTATCTGTAAGAATACGAAATTCTTTGCCTGTCGCAGGATCTGTTGCATCTAGCGGCATGTCGTTAAAGCTAGCATATCGACCAACGACATTACCTTCAGGAGTTACTACTTCCATCTCCATCTCCCAAAACATATCTTTGTCGTGAGCAAATATTACTGCTTTCCATGTCTCGTCTTCGTTAATGCCGTGTTCTTCGCCAATAGCAACAATCTCATCCATTGTCATTTCGCCTTCTACATTAGTAGGCTCGCGCTTTCCAAACATACTTCCTTCTTCAATACGACCGCCCTTTGCAAGTTTATCACTTATGTATTGTGCTGCTTGGTCGCCAAGTTCAGTATTAATTAATTCAACTAATTCATCTGCTGGCATACGCTGATTGAATAGCGCAATATCATCTGCTGCGGCAGCGAGACGAGAATAATAACTTTCATCAATTTTCTCTAGTTTTGCTTGTAATTCACGAAAATCTGACATTATGTGTAAGTCCTTGATATATAAATATTACTTGTATTTATCAAGAAACGGTGCTATAATGAATGTTATGAAAACGACTGTCCTTGAGCTTGTGGACGAAGTCAATTGCAAGTTCCACAATCTCGATATAATAACAAGAAAAAAGTTAGTCGAAGAGGTAAGCTACTTTCTCCCCTACGCACGCCACACAGCCGCATACAAAATGGGACGGTGGGATGGTAAGGTGCGGTATTGTGATGTGGGCGCACGTAGCTATATCAACCTTCTAGACAGACTTCTTCCGATTGTTGAAAAACAAAACTACGATGTTCAACTCGTGGACAAGCGCATTCCTGCGCATTTCGAGTTTGAAAAGGTTGCATCGGACAGTTATGCAGACGGGTTCTGGCCTGCAGGACATATTTGCGCAGGTGATCCGATTATTCTGCGTGATTATCAAGTCGAAATCATAAACGAATTTCTAGCTAACACTCAGGGTGTACAGTGTATAAGTACTGGCGCTGGCAAGACTCTAGTTACAGCAATCTTATCACATAAAGTTGAAAAGTACGGTCGATCAATTGTAATCGTACCGAGTAAATCACTTGTCGTACAAACAGAAAAAGACTACATAAATTTAGGCTTGGACGTTGGTGTGTTTTTTGGTGACAGAAAAGATTATTTTAGGAAGCACACAATTTGCACATGGCAGAGTTTAGAAGCACTAAATAAGAAGTCTAAGGACTTCGATCCAGATATTACATTATCAGATTTCATGGACGATGTGCAATGCATCATCGTTGATGAAGCACACGGTGCGAAAGCAGACGCACTCAAAAAATTAATGACAACAACATTTGCAAATGTTCCATTACGATGGGGCATGACAGGCACGATACCTGAGGAAGAGTACGAAGCAATTGCACTTTACGCTTCAATCGGACCTCTACTTCATAGTGTTACTGCAAAAGAATTACAAGACAAAGGCGTGCTATCGAATTTGCACGTTCACGTTCAACAACTAAAAGATCCGATCCGTGTATTCACAAATTATCAAGCAGAATTAGCATGGCTTAGTGGCGATAAAATCAGAATCGAATGGTTAGCAGAACACATAATAAATCAAGCTAAGACAGGCAATACACTTGTCCTTGTGCAACGCAAAAAGACAGGACAGATGTTGCAAGCACTAATCCCTGATTCTGTTTACATTGATGGCAGCACAAAAGTAAAAGCACGACAAGAAGAATATGACGAAGTGAGAACTTCTGCGGGCAAAGTCATTATAGCTACTGCGGGCATTGCTGCTGTAGGCATTGACGTTCCGCGCATATTCAATCTATATCTATTCGAACCAGGAAAGAGTTTTGTTCGTGTAATTCAAAGTATCGGACGCGGTATACGTATGGCAAAAGACAAAGACTACGTAAATGTTTTTGATATAACATCAAACTGCAAATATTCAAAACGTCACCTAACAAAAAGAAAGAAATTCTATAGGGATGCTGAGTATCCTTTTACAATAAAAAAAGTGGACTACATATAATGCTAATTTTAACAGAAGAAAATAAATCATACAATTTGGACTGTATCCCTGATGAAGTCGAAGACATAAGATATTGTGTCTTAGATTGCTCAAATTCAGCCGATATGGATTTCTACTGGTTGCCGTTGATTTTTCTAGAATCATTTAACGCACCAGCAGTTGTACTTGACATTGGGCCGTATCAACTACAGATGCCGCTTGATTGGTCGATACTTGTCTGTGATGATAACTATTCCGATATGGAAGTTATGCCTCTCACACAATTGAATGATCGCGGCTTTCATGCAATCACGTTTAATCCACTAGAGCATATGGTGCCAGTTTCGTATGAAGTAAATATTTCAAACATCTATGCTGACGTAAAATGGTTTTTCCCGAAGCTTAAGAACGGTAACGTATTGACGATGCCGCTAGCACAAGGTGTCAAGCCAGTGTGTTCATTGTTTGTCAAAGAAGGAAACAAAGTGCCTGATCCTTTGGACATGGCAATTCTGTTCGATGGCTAAATGGTACTTATTTTGGATATTAACAATTAACAGCCACAGCGGCTTTGTTGAAACACTCCCTGTAATGAAAATGAATGTAGATAGCGAATTAGAATGTCGGCTTGAAGAAAAGGCAAAATTAGAAGAATTAGAATTACAGCTAGGCGGAGAATGGACATCAACCGCATATTTTGGTGGGCGTGTAAAATTGAGCGGAATTCTAATTGGTTTTGAACTGGGGTGTAAATCAGATGGTTAAGCATATCGCAGAGGAGTTAATTTTGATGCCCGAATTCACATTCCCGCAACATCATTTAATTTCAGCATGGCTCAACGGAACAGAATATGGTGAGTATTTTGATCTAGTCTTGATTCAAGTGGAAACTGAAACTTCACGAGGCAGTAAGCGAGTAATAACTACTCCTGGCCTTGCTATCAAGGGAAAGTCTAGCGCAATGAAGCGAAGTAAGTTTTATTGGGAACTTAAGGGCGGTGCTGACGCATTAACACAAAAAGTACTTGACTTTGAGAGTAAGAGAGTGCTATAATAGAACAGGAAATAGAACTATGAGCTTATTCGGAAAATTAAAGCCAGGAAAGTACACAAACCGCAAAGGTACGCAATACACAGTAGATAGTGGCGGTGGCTTGCATGTTGATGTGAATGATCTATTGCGCTCGCCAGAAGTACAACGCCAACTCAAAGGCTTGAATAGTATGTTCAAACAACAAACGATTATGGCCTTGAGATTAGGAACAGAGCCGCCACACATGGTCGGCAGAGGAACGTATACAAAGAAATCATTATTGCGAGATTGGGACGATGAATGGCAGGCTGTATTAGAGGGCATGAACGAACACATTGATATTACGTACAACAGTTTTTTTGACATTCCTGAAGAACATCCGCCCGTAGGAATTTTATTAACAGCAAACGAGATTGCAGAACAGTATGGCAGCAAAGAAGAAAGCGAAGAAAGTTAGCATACCTATGAAGGATATGATGAAAGCCATTGATGAAAATGACTTTGATTTTTATTCTAGATTAGACAAAGCACACAAGAAAGCATTTTCACCTTGGATCACAATGAGGTGTGCAAGTTCAGCTAGCAGCAGCGCAGCGTATCATTATTTGCTTATGGTCAACGATATTGTGAACGTAGATTTCAGTTCTTTGAAAAAGCATCCCGAATTACAATGGAAACTGTTAGCAGTATGCGGACAAGGATCACAAACATATCATCCTTGGCTCGCGCCCGCAAAAGGCAAGACTAAAAGTAAGTTACATAAATTTTTACTTGACATTCATCCGAATTTGAATGAAAGTGAATTGAATCTATTGCTTGCGATGAATGACAAAGATGACATTACGTTGCTTGCAGAGAATCATGGTTATAGCGATAAAGAAATAAAGGATTTATTCAAATGAGTAACATTATAGTAGACATTGAGGCAGACGGACCAGTTCCTGGTTTGTATAGCATGGTATCTTTTGGTGCTGTGATTCTCAGTGAAAATCTCGATAAAACATTTTACGCACAGTGTAGACCTATCGTAGGTGCAGACTGGAATCCAGACGCACTTGAGGTAGCAGGTCACACTAGGGAAGAAACTCTAACATTCCCTGATCCTGCAATTGCAATGAAAGACTTTGCAAAATGGATTGAAGATAACAGCAAAGGTCGCCCAATATTTTGGGCAGACAACAACGGATTTGATTTTGCAATGATTAGTTATTACTTCTGGGCGTACTACGGAAGCAATCCTTTCGGCTGGAGTTCACAAAACATAAATAGCTTATATAAGGGCATTACAAGAGACATGTATGCAAGCTTCAAACACTTGCGTAAGACAAGACACTCTCACCACCCTGTAGATGATGCAATGGGTAATGCTGAGGCGTTGATTGCAATGCGCGACACAAAACGATTAAAGATTAAAGTTGACAAATAAAAATAAATTTGCATGTGGTTTTTGTAGAAAGGCGTTCACTAGTGAGCGAACTTTGTCTGCGCATTTGTGCGTCAAGAAAAGACGGCATCTAGATAAAGACACTGTAGCGTCACGTATGGGATTAGAGCTATATAGGCGCTATTTTGAATTGAACACAGCAATGAAAAATGCAAAAACGATTGAAGAATTTATAGAGAGTCGTTATTACAAGTCATTTATCAAGTTTGCTCGACGGTTGATGGACTTACGGCCAGTTGACCAAGCACGTTTTGTTGATTACGTATTTCGTAACGGCGTCAAGGATAGAGATTGGTGTAAAGATGTTGTGTATGAAGCATACATTGTAGATTTGCTCAGTAAAGAACCTGCGTCACGCGGATTAGAGCGTAGCATTAAGACAATGGAACAGTGGGGCAACGACAACGATGTACCGTTCAACACATTCTTTGCAGAAGTATCGCCTGCGGAAGCAACTCATCTTGTGAAGATGGGTAAGATTTCTCCTTGGGTTCTTTATCTTGCAGAGACAAGTGATTTACTGTGGGACAGATTGAGTGACGAACAAGCAAACATTATTTCATCAGTAGTCGATCCGAAACTTTGGCGCGTAAAATTTGAAATCAAGAAAGATGATTGTTCTTTTACACGCGAAATTCTGCGAGAGGCTCACATATAATGAAAGTCAATACAGACGTAGATATTGATGTATTTGACAGAGATATTCTACTAGAAAATCTAAAGCATGTTGCAGCACGTATCAAACGTGAGGACGGATATGTGAAGCACAACACAGGTGTCTACTTTCAAAGAATTCCGTACGATCCATTGACAAATATTGCAACCATCGACCACAAAGATGCTAACGATATTGGATACATGAAAATTGATTTCTTGAACAACAGCGTGTACAAAGGCGTGCGTGACGAAGATCATTTGAATAGCTTGATCGCAGCAATACCGCAATGGGATTTGTTACAACACGCAGACATAGTTGCACAGCTAACACACATCGGCGATTATTCTGATCTTGTCGGACGATTGCTACCAACATCAATTCCGCAGCTTGCAATGATACTTGCAATCATACGGCCAGCTAAGGCACATCTTCGAAGTAAATCTTGGGCTGAGATTGAAAAAGAAGTTTGGATCAAGCCCGAAGAAGGTTACTACTTCAAAAAATCTCATGCACATGCATTTGCATTATCTATCGTAGTGCAATTGAACTTGATGGTTGAGCAGGCGATGCAAACAACATGATTATAGAAGACCCAAGCGATTACGATGTTGAAGTTGGCGAACCGTATCTCCATAAAGATATGAACGACAAGTACGTAATTTTACAAGATGAAACGTTAACTAGGCACGAAGACAGCGGCCAAGGTCAGATACTTATGTATTCTTCTGAAATTCTTATAGATCCTGATCCGTCTGATGCAAAAATATTTAAAATGAAATTGAAAGGCGCTATTCGAGGAAGCTGGCCGTTTTAAGAAGTGTACGGTACGAGATTACCTTGAGCATCAAGCGTATATTCTGCGGCAGCTTTAGCAAATTCATCATCACTCTGCGCCACTCTATCAATCATCTTTATCATTCTAACAGAAGCATCAATTTTTTTCTGTCCTAACAACACAGATGCGCGAATAGCTGTACGATGTAGCTGATTATATGGCACTAGTTTAGCGTGTTCAGCAGAATACTGCTTTAAGATTGCCTCAACTTTTTCACGATGTTCTTGTTCATCAAAGTTAGGATCTTTTTCTTTACGATAACTAATGTTTGCCTGCATGTTTTCTTCATGCTCACGCATAAAACCATATGGACTTGTAAGAACGCCTAATGTCTTTTTGGTTTTTTCTCTAGCAATGCCAGGGTAGAAGCTTCCATAATTTGCATGATGAGTCATTCGATGTATAATGTCGCCAACGTGTTCAAGAGCGAAACTATAAACTCCACCGCCAATTAGATGTGATGCTTTGAGCATGATACGTTCAGGAAGGCCGCGCTGTTCATCACCTAAATCAGAAAATGCTTGAGCTACATTGTCTGGAAGTTGGATAGGTTTGTTATCATATTCGACTAGCTGTTGCAGTCTCATCGGTTTACTCTCTTACCTGTGTCATCAAATACTTGCTTAACTAGATCACAATTGATACACTTTCTATTTGTTACTGTACGATTAGTCTTACGTTCCGTTGCTGTTCCACCAGCGAATTGCCAATCATGCCGTTGACCATCGGGACAACGCACATAATCTTTTCTCTTGTAAATTTCGTATAATCTCATGTTCCAATGTCGCGCTTCAACCTTACTTGTGTAGCGAATCCCAGTCCTGGAACTGTACTACCGACTTTCCAGCCGAACCATACTTCACTATACTTGTCATCGCCGTTAAGCCAAACACGACGCCAACCTGCAGTTGCGCCTCTGTAGCTCCAGCGTGTAGCTGATGTAACACCAGCTATGATTAAATCGTGAGCTTCCATGCTCTGTTCTTGCCATCCCTCTATTTTAAATTCTTTTGAATCATCGAACAAGAAACGCATATTATTAAGTGGATTCCGAATAACGAACCACCACCAACGAGGAAATATTTTCT
>SDBT01012428.1_pt1 | contig 13675 bp, 11 predicted proteins | sample 2277101 | NCBI WGS metagenome assembly SDBT01 (sample SAMN10404973, study PRJNA504765) | marine sediment metagenome | isolation source: marine sediment core GS10_PC15, 103 cmbsf | place: Arctic Ocean: Southern Knipovich Ridge | collected 2010
GAGAAGTCCGGACTAGGCCTTCACCTGGACGTCATCGCCGACCACCTGCACCTCGTAGGCGTCAACCTTTTCACCCTCGTGGCGGGTACACTCGCCTGTCGTGATGTCGTAGGGCCAGCCGTGCCAGGGGCACTTGACGATATTGCCCTCGCAGAAACCATCGCCAAGAGGACCACCCTTGTGGACGCAGGTGTTGTCGAGGGCGTAGAAGGTACCGTCTACGTTAAAGAGCGCGATGGAGGTGCCGCCGGCATCGACGGTCTTGCATTCTCCGGGCGAGAGATCCGAGGTCTTCGCTACGCTGGTAAAATCAGACATTCGTCCCTTTATCGACGGTGGCTGCTCCCTCTCTACGGCTGCGACCCAGAACAGCTGCGAAACAGAAAGGCCGCAAGCCCGATGGAATGCGATCTGGGACGGTCAGACTTCTGGGCTGCCGCGAGGCGTGGAGCTGAATAGTTTTGGCGAATTCTGGCATGAGTGATCGAAGCGGTCAAAGGAGGGGGGCTCAGGCAGCGCCCGACATCGCTGCTGAAGCGGGCGGCTCGTTCACGACCGCCGTGCAGGAGATGTTCGGCTCCCTGGCGCACCGCTACGACAGCTTCAATCACTGGGCTAGTCTGGGGCTCGACTATGGCTGGCGCCGCGCCGCGATACGCTCCTTGCAGCTCTCGGCGGACGCCACGGTGCTCGATGTGGCCACCGGCACGGGCGACCTGGCTTTCACGGCATCGCGGCGGGCGCGCCAAACTGCCGGCTTCGATTTCTCCCCCCAGATGATCGAGATCGCTGTTCACAAGGCGGAGAAGAGGAATGTCGCAGGGGTTTCCTTCCAGGTGGCTCGCGCCGAACAAATGCCGTACAGGGACGACTCCTTCCACGGGGCCACGTCGGCCTTCGCCATGCGCAACGTGAGGCCGATGCTCGACGAGGTTCTCGCCGAGATTCATCGTGTGCTGCGGCCCGGTGGGCGGGTGGCGATTCTGGAGTTCAGCCGGCCGCCGGTTGCGCCGGTTCGCTGGGCGCATGGCCTCTACGTGCGTTCGATCATGCCCCGCATAGGACGATGGCTGGCAGGATCATCCGGACCCTTTGAGTACCTGCACCGCAGCATCGAGGAGTGGCTGAGTCCCGCAGAGCTTGCCGAGCGCCTGCGGGCGGCGGGCTTCGCTGAGGTCGGATACCGGCGCCTGGCAATGGGAACAGTAGCGCTCCACATCGGCCGCAAAGAAGAATAGCCCAGCAGGCCGCGGCAGCCCCCGCGCTGCCGCGACCCGTTGAGAAATCCAGGCTAGGACCCAGGGAAGGCGGCCTTGCTCAGCAGCGGTGAGTCGACTTCCTCGGTGGCCGTACCTTCGGGGGCGACGGTGACGGGCAACGCCAGGCTGGCGTTCGCGGGGGCGAAACAGGCGCGATCGTTACACGCTTGATAGCGGACGGAGAGCTCGATGACGTGGTCGCCGAGGGGCGTGTCCGCAGCTATCTCGAGCTCCATGCCGATGACCACTGTGCCCTCGTAAACTGCCAGAGGCTCATCGGCATAGGGAAACTTCACGTGCTTGGCTTCCGGGTAGAACGGCCGAGCCACGTTCACCCCCGCCGGGCCTTCAATCGAGAGGGTCACCGGTATCAGGTAGTCATATGTGGGGGGGTTGGCATTCACGTGCATCTCCACCGCCACTTCGAGCGCAACGGCAGCGCGCACAATCTGCCCGCGCACCAGGGGTGCGGCAGCGACAGCGGCTGCGGTGAGGCTGGCACGCTCCTGCCGCATGAGCTGTGCAGCCGGCACAGGGGTCACGGAAAGCACGGAGAAGACGGCGATGAGGGCTGCCGCAGCGACAGCAGCCTTCCGCCAAATATTGCGCGAACGGGCCATGCAGCTACTTGTGCTCTTCCTCGCGGGCCTTCTCGGCGTCGGCGATGACCTTCTGCGACACGTGCGCCGGCACCTCGTCGTAGTGAGAGAACTCCATGGTGTACGTGCCGCGCCCGCCGGTCAGCGAGTTGAGGTCAGGTGCATAGCTCAATACCTCGGCCAGAGGCGCCTGAGCTCGAATGACCTGCATGTTACCGCTGGGGTCCATGCCTTGCACCCGGCCGCGGCGGCTATTCAGGTCGCCCATGACGTCGCCCATAGCGTCGTCGGGGATGGTGATCTCGATGTCCATCACGGGCTCCAGCAATACCGGATCGGCGTGTGCGGTGGCTTCCCTGAAGGCCATTGACCCGGCGATCTTGAACGCGATCTCCGACGAGTCCACCGCGTGGAACTTGCCATCGAGCAACTTGACCTTGAAATCAACGAGGGGGAAGCCGGCCAACACGCCACGCTCCGCCGCCTCGATGACACCTTTTTCGACTGCGGGGCGGAACTGCTGCGGGATCGAACCGCCGAAGATCTCATCGACAAACTCGAAGCCAGCGCCGCGCTCCTGTGGGCCGACCTCGATCGTGCAGACGCCGAATTGGCCGCGCCCTCCGGTCTGTTTCTTGTGCTTGCCCTCTGCCTTGGCGGACCGCCGTAGCGTTGCCCTGTAGGGGACCTTGGGCGGCCGCAGTGTGCAGTGCACACCGAAGCGATTCGCGAGCTTGGCCACAGTGACCTCGACGTGAAGCTGGCCGAGGCCCGAGATCAACATTTCGTGGGTCTGAGCGTCGCGGCTGATAGTCAGCGTTGGGTCCTCATCTTTGATGCGTGCCAGCGCCGAGCTGATCTTCTCTTCGTCGCCCCTGCTCTCGGGCTCGACGGCGAACGAGATCGCCGCCTTCGGGTACTCGACGTGGTCGATGAGAATCGGGCTCGATTTGTCGCACAGCGTGTCACCCGTGCGAACGTCCTTCAGCTTGGCCACGGCACAAATCTGGCCGGCCACGAGCTCGCTGAGTGGCTCGTGCTCCTTGCCCTGCGCCAGGTGCAGGTTATGGAGCTTCTCGATGTCACCACTGCGCGGATTGAGCACCGGAGCGTCGGCCACAGCGCTGCCTGCGAAGGTCTTCATCAGGGAGATGTGGCCGGCGTAGGGGTCGGCGACGGTCTTGAAGACGAGGGCTGCAAACGGAGCCTCCGGGTCGACGGAGCGACTGATCTCGCTGCCATCCTTCGGGTCCTTGCCGGTGAACTTGCCGTGCTGAGAAGGGTCCGGCAGAAACTTGGCAAACGCGTCGAGTACGCGGTCGGTGCCGATGTTGTGGAGGGCCGACATGCACATGACCGGAAATAGCTTCCTGTGGCCGACCTCCTCGAGAATGCCATCGGCAAGCTGGTCTGGGCTGAGCGTGCCGTCCTCGAAATAGGCCTCCAGAAGGTCTTCCTTGCCCTCCGCCACCATCTCGACGAGCGCCTCGTGCTGTGCCTCCGCTCTCGCCCTGTGCTCCTCGGGGATCTCCTCTTCCTTCCCCGTGCCGTTGCCGTCCTTGGCGTAGCGGTAGGCCTTCATCGTGATCAGATCGATCACGCCCTCGAAATCATGCTCGCGTCCCAGAGGGATCTGCATGGCCACAACCTCGCGTCCGTAGCGCTCGACGAGTGCGTCGAAGGCCCTCTGGAATGAGGCGTTCTCACGGTCCATGCGATTCACAATGAAAAGGGTGGGAGCATCGTAGTCTGCAGCGTAGCCCCACGTGGTGTCCGTCATAATCTGCGGACCGGAGACCGCATCGACTACGATCGCCACGCTGTCTGCGACCCGAACGGAAGCCATCGTGTCCGGACGAAAGACGCTGTATCCAGGCGTATCGATAAAGGTTATGTGGGCATCTTTCCAGTCGCAGTGAGCGAGCGCGGCCTGGATCGAGATTCCGCGTTCAATCTCTTCTGCGTCGTAGTCCGTGACCGACGTCCCCTGGTCGACCAGGCCCATGCGATTCACAGCACCCGAGACGTACAAGCAGGCGGAAACCAGCGTGGTCTTGCCGGTGTCGCCGTGTCCGACAACGGCGACGTTGCGCAGGTCCTCAGTGGTGATCGTAGCCATAGATTTCCCTTTTTTCGGCAGGGGCAGGCAGCAACCCGCTTTTCGCGCGTTTTGTTTCGCCGGCGGGCCTTCCAGTGCGAGGGCTGCGAGCGTCTCAACCGGCGGCACGAGGCGTGGGAATCGAGTCTACCACGATGCCCGAAATCTAGCCTGCCCATCAAATCACGCTCTAGCAGCGATCACGCCGATGTCCGTGGGCAGGCTCCTTGCGACCGCTCGCTTCACGACCCGTTGAAAAACCCAGGCTGCTACGAGCGATCGCGGAGCTCCCTGAGTAGGCTCAGCAAGTCCTCTAAGTCTGCTGGCAAGGGCGCCGTGAGCTCCAGCCTCTCGCCGGTTCCAGGATGATCGATGCAGAGGCGCCGGGCGTGCAGGCCGGCCCGGGGGAACTTGCGGACGGTGTCACGGATCTGTCGATCGGGTACGCCTTTCCACTGCAGCCCGGCGTACTTGGTGTCACCGATACAGGGATGATGGATGGCGGTGAGATGGGCGCGCACCTGGTGCATACGACCCGTGTGCGTGCGCACGCGAAGCCATGAGAAGCCAGGAAAGTCCTCGTGACGTTGCCAGCGTGATGTCGCCTCGCGCGGCCGGTCTGTATCCGTCGAGATCTTGGTGCGATCGCCGCGATCACGCCCGATGGCCTGGTCGATGACGCCCGCCCTGTATCTGGGGATGCCGTAAACGAAGGCATCGTATTCCTTCTCTACCGTGCGTTCCGCGAACTGCCGGGACAATGCCTCGTGGGCGTCGTTGTCGCGCGCCACCACCAACACTCCGGAGGTGCCTTTGTCGAGACGATGCACCAGGCCGGGCCGATCGGGGCCGCCGCGATCAGAGAGGCTCTCTCCGTAGCGGTGCAATAGCGCGCTCACCAGCGTGCCGTCGATGTGGCCGGCGCCAGGGTGGACGACCATTCCTGCGGCCTTGTCGATCACTATCAGACGATCATCTTCGTAGAGAACCTCCACCGGAATGGGCTCGGGGCGAGGCAGAGGAGGCGGCTCATCTTCGGGCACCTGCAGCGCAACCGTTTGCCCGTCTTCCACCGGCTGGCTGGCCTTGGCGGCTACTACCCCGTCGACCTGCACCCCTCCATCGCGGATGAGGCGCTGGATCTTCGTACGAGAAGTCTCGGGAAGAAGTGACGCGAGAGCTCTGTCGAGCCGTTCCCCGTCGGCCTCTTCTGGAATCTGGAAGCTGCGCTCAACAGCCACGGCCCGCTAGCCCCACTCAGCGAGGAGCTCGTTGGTGCTCACCATCCTGGCCCCGAAGACCTTCTCCAGGTATTGGAGGCCATACTCCTGGTCTTCGGCGGTGAAGGCGCTGACTCCATCGGTGACCACGATGATCTGATAGCCATGGAAAAGGGCATCCGCGGCAGTGTGGAGTCCGCAAATGTGCGTATGGACGCCGGTGAGGACCAGAGTCTCGATGCCGAGACTGCGGAGCAACTGATCCATGCCCGTGTCATGAAAGGCGGAATACGTGCGCTTGGTAACATCGTAGTCGCCGTCTTCGGGCTCCAGTTCGGGAATCACCTCCGCCCCCGAGGTGCCTGCCATGGCGTGCTCTCCCCAGATGCGTAGCTCGAAATCGGTTGCCAGGTGCGCGTCACGCGAGTAGATGACAGGAACGCCCGCAGCTCGAGCTCCGGTCAGCAGCCGCTGCAAGTCCGGGACGATCCTCACGGCCCGCTCGCACTTCAGCTCGCCGGTCAGGAAATCGTTGAGCATGTCCATGACGATGACGGCTTGCTTCGAAGACACCGTTATTACTCCGCAGGCTCTTCCGCTTCGGCAGGCTTCTTCGACTCCGCTGCCACTTTCGCTTCCTCGCTGCCCGTGCGGCTCGCCAACCGGGCCAGCATGCCGAGGGCGATCGTTGCGGCGATGATGGCAATGAACTGCGAAGTCGACAGAGCGCCGTTGAACAAGCTACCGCGCGGATCACCACGCATGAGCTCGAGCACGAAGCGAATCACGGAATAGGCCAGGACATAGACCCAGAACACCTGGCCGTCGAACTTCTTGCGTGGGTAGAACCAGAGAAGCCCCGCGAAGAGAGCCAGATTGGTGAGGAAACCGTAAAGCTGCGTCGGGTGGAGTGGTATCTGCAACGGCACACCTACGAGCGTGCCGCTATAGGCGCTGGTGAACGTGACTCCCCAGGGCATTTCGGTCGGGATGCCGTAGCAACACCCGGCGGCGAAGCAGCCGAGCCGGCCAATCGCGTGCCCGATTGCCACAGCGGGCGCGGCAATATCGGCCACCTTCCATGTCGGCAGCTCGTAGCGACGAAAATACCAGAGTGCCACGATGACAGCCGCGATGAAGCCGCCGTAGAAGACGCCTCCGGCCTGCAGCAGATTCAGCCCCATGCGGGCCAGCGTCCCGAGGTAGATCCCGAAGTTGCCAAGGTACGAGGAGAGCGCCTCGCCCACGTCACCACCACCCTCTTGGGCCAAGGTGCGAAACTGGCGTGCATAGAAGTCCCAATCAACCACGAGCAGGAGAATCTTCGCTCCCACGAGGGCGGCGAGAATCGCGTAGACGCCGGCGTCGACGACGTGGTCGGGGTTGATTCCTTCTCGGCGGGCCAGCCGGCGGGCCACCATGATTGCCGCCAGGAAGGATGTGACCAACAGAACACCGTAGGTGTGAATGGTCACCGGGCCTACGAATGGCAGCGGCAGTTCGAAAAGAGTAGGAAACATCGGTCCTCGTTGGGGGGTTGGCTTCCGCTAGGTTGAACGTTCGTTGTCTGTAGCTGTCGATTCCACCAGGAGCTCGTCCTCGTGTGCCAGAGTGCCGTGCTGCGCCATGGCCAAGAACAGAATCACCGCCCCCACCGTGATGGCCGCGTCCGCGACGTTGAAGGATGGCCAGTGATACGAACCCCAGTGGACATCGATGAAGTCGACCACGTAGCCGAGGCGCAGGCGATCCACGAGATTGCCCAGAGCGCCGCCCAGGATCATCCCGAAGGCGATGACGATCTTCGGCTCATGCCAGCCTTCGCGAGCGTACGCCCAAATCAGGCCGACAGCCGTTATCGAAACCACTACGAGAACCCATCGCAAGAAATCGCCGGAGACATTAGCGAAGAGCCCGAACGCGGCGCCATAGTTCTGTACGTGGTTGATGGTGAGCAGACCTTCAAACACATCGTAACGCGCGTGCAGTGGCAGCCAACCCACAAGCAGAGCCTTTGTCACTTGATCGGCTGCCAAAATGGCCGCGGTGATCAGAAGAACTGTCAGCCTGTCGCGCATCATGAATCCTGCAGATCGTCCAAAGGAATCTCGGCCAGCGCTACGCCACAACGGTCACAGATCGAAGGGAACTCAGGAATCGTGCCAACAGATTCCCGATAATTCCAGCAGCGCGCGCATTTTTTGCCTGCAGCTCGTCCGACGACGATCTCCCAAGTGCCTTCCGGGTCGCGGAACGGGTCACCGAGGACCTCGATCCCATCTGGGACAGCGCCCTCCGACGGGAGCAGATGTGCCTGCGAAACGATGAAGAGCTCGTCGAGCCAGCCGGCATGTTTTTCGACCTGCTCTGCGGCCTGCGGTGACAAGCCCCGCACGAACACGGCGGCCTCCAAGCTGGAGCCGATCAGATCTCCCTCGCGTGCTTTCTCGAGCGCTGCCAGCACACCATCCCGCAGCGCGATGAGGGCCTCGAACTCTGCACGCTCGTCAGCAGACAGCACGTAGGCCGACAGATCCTCGAACTCGGCCAGGTGGACGCTGTCGAGCTGCTGGCCCGGCAGGTGCTGCCATGCTTCCTCTGTGGTGAACGGCAGGACCGGGGCCAACCACCGAGTCAGAGCTTTGGCGAGAAGGTAGACCACCGTCTGCGCAGCTCGCCGGGCGGTGCTCTCCGGGGCGAACGTATAGAGACGATCCTTGAGGATATCCAAGTAGGTGGCAGAGAGGGTCACAACACAAAACTGGTAGATCGGCAAAACCGCCTGGTGGAATCTGAAGGACTCATAGCCTTCTGCTACCTGATCTGCCAGGGTCGCCGCCTGGTCCATGACCCACCGGTCGATAGGTTGCCATTCAGCGGGCTTCACACTGTGGTGCTCGGGGTCGAAGTCGGCCAGGTTGCCAAGCAAGAAGCGGATGGTGTTGCGGATCTTCCGATAGCTCTCGACCATCGGCTGGACGAGCGAGCGTGAGAACGGCAGGTCGCGCGTGCAGTCGACCGAGGCGAACACCAGCCGCAGGATGTCGGCGCCGAACTCGTCACACACCTCCTGCGGCGTGATCACGTTGCCCAACGACTTCGACATCTTGTGGCCTTTTTCGTCGAGGACGTGACCATGCGTGAGGACGGCCCTCGTGCACGGGGCGTCCATCGTCGACAGGGATGAAATCAAAGACACCTGGAACCAGCCGCGGTGCTGGTCATGGGCCTCGAGGTACAGGTCGGCTGGCCAGCGTATCCTCTCTCGCCCCGGCTCCGTACGCTCCGGGAACAGGCCATCCTCGGCAGAGTCAGCTGCGGATGCCTGCACCTCGGGAGGCAGCAGGACCGCCCGGTGGCTGACACTCGATTCGAACCAGACGTCGAAAATGTCGTTTTCCCTGCGGAAGCTCTCGTTGCCGCACTCATCGCACGCCGTGCCCGGCGGGATGAAATCCGTCACGGGCCGCTCGAACCAAGCGTCGCTGCCATGCTCGCGGACGATGGCGATGGTGGTTTCGATGATCTCGGGGTCGAGGCGAATCGTGTGACAGTTCTCGCAAGTCACCACCGGAATGGGAATGCCCCAGGCTCGCTGGCGTGACAGACACCAGTCGGGTCTGCGCTCCACCATTCCGTAGATGCGCTCCATGGCCCAGTCCGGAGTCCAGTCCACGTCCTCACGGATAGTACCGAGCAGCCGCTCGCGCAAGTCCTTAACGTCGACCTGCAGGAACCACTGCTCGGTGGCACGGTAAATGAGCGGATTCTTGCATCGCCAGCAGTGAGGGTACGAGTGCTCGAGCTTGCCCTGCGCGGGCAGAGCACCAGCACTCTCGAGTGCCTCGACAATCACCGGGTTGGCGTCGAAGACCTGCAGCCCCTCGAACGGGCCGGCGCGATCGTCGAAAATCCCTGCCTCGTCCACCGGGCAGAGCACCTCGATGTCGTAGACACGACCGATCTCGAAGTCCTCGTGGCCGTGTCCGGGAGCCGTATGAACCATTCCCGTGCCCGCGTCCAGCGTTACGTGATCGGCCAAGATGACGGGGCTGGTGCGATCGTAAAGGGGATGGCGATACTGCAGGCCCTCCAGATCGCTGCCACGCAGGCGCGTCAGGACTTCCCAGTCTCCGCCTTCGTATCCCATCTCAGCGAGCGAGACTTTGGCCAGGCCCTCGGCGATCAGGATGAAGCCCTCGAACTCCGCTGTACCGCCATTCTCCGCGCCGCTGTCCTCCGTCCCGTGTCCGCCCTTCCCCTTCAAGCCGACAAGCAGGTAGTCGAGCTCTGGATGCACCGCCACCGCCATGTTGGCGGGGATCGTCCACGGCGTCGTGGTCCAGATCACCAGGCCCACATCTTCCGCCGCCTTGCCTGTAGGCATGTGCTGGCCGAGCAGGTCTGTGGCCTTGTCGTCGCCGACGAGCGGGAAGCGAACGTAAATCCACGGGCTGGTTCGATCGTGGTACTCGAGCTCGGCCTCGGCCAGTGCCGTCTTGCACGACGCGCACCAGTGGATGGCACGTAGGCCGTTGTAGACGTAGCCGCGCTGGACCAAGTCCAAAAAGGTCTGCAGGACCGCTGTCTCATAAACGGTCGAGATGGTCTTGTACGGCTTGTCCCAGGTACCCATCCCACCCAGGCGCTGGAATTCTTCGCGCTGGATTCCCAGGAACCGTTCGGCATAGGAAGCGCAACGCCGGCGCACCTCGAGTACATCCTCGAGTGCCGGGTCGTTTTCCTCACGCATCGTGCGGGTAACCTGGTGCTCGATCGGCATCCCGTGGCAGTCCCATCCCGGGACATAGGGCGTGTCGAACCCTGCCATCGCCCGACTTCGCACCACGATGTCCTTGAGGATCTTGTTCATCGCGGTGCCCAGATGGATGTGCCCGTTGGCATAAGGCGGGCCATCGTGGAGCAGATACACAGGGTTGTCGCGGCGGGCCTGGCGCAGCTTCTCGTACAGACCGTCCTTCTGCCAGCGGGCCAGCATCTCGGGCTCACGCTCGGGCAGGCGCCCTCGCATGGGGAACTCTGTACGCGGCAGATTCAGGGTCTTCTTGAAGTTCATGATCTAAAAGGGCGCCGGTCGGCCCGGGTTTCCGAGCTGCCGGCGCCCAGATGTTGTCTTGTGTTGATGTGGGAGTCCCGCGTCCTCGCAGTGGGCTGTTCATCCTCCCGGAACAACGCCGGGACGACCAGGGGACCCTCGTGCTCTCGCTCCGCCCTGCTACTTCTCGATCCGGGTCAGGACGACGCGGTACTGGCTTGCTTTTTCAGCGTCCGCAAAGGCCACGCTCGCGGTCTTGTCGATATCCGCGCGACCCATTTTGCCGACCATGGCCTCTGAGGTGTCGCTAGCCACCACGTTACCGGCACCGTCGAGGAGCTCGATGGTGACGCGCACGTTCAGCTCTTTCTTGCTGGGGTTATCGACGCTGGCCGTCCAGTGATAGTTGGCCTGCTGTCCCACCTTGCCCGTCCAGGCGAATGTCGGGTTCTGGACGCTGACCACCGTCTGGGCCAAGACCGGGGCGGCAACCAAAGCACACATTGCCAAAACGACTGCTGCTGCGGTAATCGAACGTGCCTTCATGCTTTCCTCCTCCAAACGGTGAGCTTTTCCCCTAATGTACCTCTTTTACCCGTCGCAGGTGTCTGCCGCGGGCAGGTTTTCCCTCTCGATCCTGCCAAAGGTAGCTGTTTTTCGTCTCCAGTACCAACCTTCTCCTATTGTGAGCCCTCACTAGGATCAAGCGCGACTACGCGCAGGCCGTGGCCCTGTGTGGCCACGAGCGCCAGGGCCGGCGCTTGGGCGCTGACACGCAGCTTCCACGCACGATGAAGACCCTCGTCCTCATCTAGAATCAACCAGTGCTCTCCGCGGCCATGCCCACGGTAGAGGGCACCGCGATAGTCCAATACCAGCACCTGATCTGGGTGAACCGGATCGATGGCAACGGCGCGCAAGTCCGCCGCCGGCCAGGGAATGGGCAATACCTTCCAGGTCTCGCCACCGTCGAGCGTTCGGTAGGCGCGTTTATCGGCAACCGCATACGCGATGTTCGAATCGTGCCGATCGAGAGCGATCTCGACCACCTGCTCGGGAAGCCCGTTCCTGGGGTATGTGGCGAGCGCACCTCGGCGCCCGCCGGAGCGACCGCTGGAACCCGCCGCGCCTTTACCGTTGGCTGCGACTGCCGTGTCCGAACCAGGTGGCGACAGGCTGCCCGAGATAACATGGGTCGGGCCGGTGGCAACATAGCGGTCGCCCTCGATGGTGAGCGCAACGAGCGCGCCCCCCTGCCAGATGGGTCGCCAGATGGCACCGGCATCGCCGTCGAAAGGCCTTGCCGTGCTGTCCTCGACGCCCAGTTGCTCGGGTTGTGCCACGTAAAGGCCTTGGTTGGTGGCCGCAACTACCATGCCACCCACATCATGCGCGATCTCCAGACCGCTCATCGTGCCCGGTGGCGGGTCGATCGGCAGCCAGTGTCCACCCGGACGGACGCTCCACCAGCCGTTGTCGGAGACGATGATGACGCGGTTGACGGGTCGGCTCTGGGCACGGACGCGCCGGACACGGCCGAGCACCGGCCCGAAGCCGAGTCTGGCCCAGGTTGTGCCGACATCGGTGGAGAAGAAGACGGAATCCTGCGTTGGTCCCTCGGAGCGGGCCGCGAACAAAACTCGCGGGGCTCCCGGCAGGGCGTCGAATGCGACGACCCGGCTGGCGTCGAGCCCGTTGTTTTGTTCCTCGAAAGTCGTGCCGTCGGTGCTCACCATGACGCCCCGCTCCTCGGTGCCGACGAACACCGGCGTTCCCGAGGGGGCAATGGCAATGGCGCTGACAGAGACCTGGGCAAGCGCGATCTGGTAGGTCTTGCCGCCGTCGGCCGAACGGTACAGAGCGCCTCGAGTGCCCGCGTACAGTACCTGCGGGTCGATAGGGTCGTAGGCGACGATATGGACCCGGTTGTGGTCGCGGGCCAGGCCGCGGCGACGCTCGGTCCACTGATCGCCCCCACTTTCCGACACGTAGATGAAGTTGCAGGTACCGACCATGAGCGAGTCGGGATCCCGCGGGTCGATGGATACCGAAAAGACGTCGCGGTCGATGGCCATGCCGCTGTTGATACGGCGCCAGCTCTCGCCACCGTCAAGAGTTCGATAGGCCTGCCGCCACGTCCCCGCGTAGACGCGCCGCGGATCTCGAGGGTCGACGGCGAGGGACTCGACAAAGCGGAAGGCCGAGGCATCCCCGCCCACGGATTCCCAAATCATACCGGCGTCATCACTGCGCCACACACCACCGAGCCCACCGATGTAGATGACACTGGGGTCCGAAGGAGCCAGGGCCAAGGAACGGATGGAAGGCCGGCCGGGCACGGTGAGCTCCTCCCACGATGTTCCCCCATCCTGCGTCGCGAGCAATCCACCGGATCCGTCTGAGCGCCAGTAAGCAGCGTAGGCGAGATCGGCGTTGTCGGGATGCACAACGATGTTGTCGATGACGGCGTCGTGAGAGACATGACTCGGCGATCGTTGCCAGCTCGAGGCGCCGTCATGCGAGGCGTAGAAGTGACCGTCCGCAGTGCCTGAATAAAGCCGCGTGGGGTCGGATGGCGCCAGAACGAGCGAGCGGATCTCTCCGCCCGGGGGGCCCAAGCTCCGGCCGATGCTCGCCGCGAGCTTGCCGCGGATCGCTTCGAGCACCTCGTCGATCTGGTAGTCGGCCTGCTGGCCACTGGACGCCACAGAGACAGTTGGCGAGCTCGGTCGTGCAGATGGTGGGGCAGATGGCAAGCCTGTCCATGCGGATCCTGAATCAGGAGCCGGTGGGAATGCCCCAGATGGTGAAACGGTCGCGACGCTGGCAAGCAGCGACGCGACCGCCACCACCAAGATTGCTCGTGGTGACCGCGACATTTTCTGGTGGTTGGACTACTGCGGCGGGATCGTTACGACGATCTCGATGCGTCGGTTCTGAGCCCTGCCGTCTGAAGTGCTGTTGTCTGCCACCGGATTGGCGGCGCCCGCACCGCGCGTCGTCATGCGCGAGGCGTCAATACCATGGGTCTCCACGAAGTAGGCCTTGGCGTTGTCGGAACGCTCCAGCGACTTCTCGACGTTGATCTCGTCGGAGCCGGTCGCGTCGCTGTAGCCGATGATCTCGGCCGTGGCCTGCGGGTTCTGGCGCAGTCGCAGGGCGGCATCATCAAGGATGGCCTTGCAACGGTTGTCAATGCGCGTATTGCCCGAGGGGAACTCGGAGCACATGAAGCTGACCACGACTGGTTCCGGCGGCGGAGGAGGAGCCTCAACCGTGATTCGCACGGTGCAATCGGCTGTGCTTCCGTAGCCATCGTCCGCGGTCGCGGAAATCGGTCCGGCGCCTGGCCGCACGCCGCGGCTGCTCCAGGTGACCTCGGTACCTTCACGCGGGCTGACCGAGCCCGCCGCGGCGGACCAGGTTACGGTGATCGTGTCGCC
>SDBT01012429.1_pt1 | contig 13674 bp, 16 predicted proteins | sample 2277101 | NCBI WGS metagenome assembly SDBT01 (sample SAMN10404973, study PRJNA504765) | marine sediment metagenome | isolation source: marine sediment core GS10_PC15, 103 cmbsf | place: Arctic Ocean: Southern Knipovich Ridge | collected 2010
AGCCCAGATATTAAAGGTTCTTCTCTGATTGCTGCTTATGATTTTGACTGGACTATCGCAGCATCAAAATCGGGTGGTAAATTTCCAGTTGGAAAAGATGATTGGAAATGGTTATTTCAATGTATTCCAGTCGAATTGAAAAAACTTCATGATGATGGATACAAGATAGTATTCTTCACAAATCAAGCTGGTGTGGAGAAAGGAAAAGTAGATATTGAATCTCTGAAACAGAAATTCATCAATGTATCTGAAGAATTGGGTTTTCCTATTCAAGTTTTCATTGCTTGTGCAATTAATCATTTTCGCAAACCGAATACTATCATGTGGGATCATATGATTGAACATAACAATGGAGAAATTAAACCCGATATGAAGAGATGTTTTTACACAGGTGACGCTGCTGGTCGTTCAAAAGGTTGGAAGAAAGGTGCAAAGAAAGATTTTTCTACATCTGATAGAAAATTTGCAGCTAACATTGGTTTATCATTTCAAACTCCAGAAGAACATTTCTTGAGAGAAGATTCTACTGATGACTGGAATTGGAGGTCTCTCAATCCTTTCACATTAGATAAGTCAGAAGATTTTCAAATACATTATACAAAAGAATTCCAAGAAATTATAGTTTTTTGTGGTCTTCCAGCTTCAGGGAAAACCACATTTGTTAAACGTTATCTTAAAGAGTACACATGGATCAATCGTGATAAACTGAGAACTCAACACAATTGTATCAGAAAAGCTAGAGACTCACTTAAATTAGGAAAACATATAGTTGTAGATAATACTTGTCCAGACAAGAAAACTCGAGAAAAATACATATCTCTAGCCAATGAACTATGTATTCCTATTCGTTGCTTCTATTTCAATACTGATCGAAAGATCTGTGAACATTTGAATCTGTCGAGAATGAATCAAACCAAAGGAGAACGTCGACGTATACCTCAAGTTGGATTCAATGTGTGTAAATCTAAATTTGAGATGCCGAGTAAATCAGAAGGTTTTGATGAAATTATTACAATAGATTTCACTCTTAAATTTGATTCTGAGGAGGATCGCAAAATTTTCTACATGTGGACTTAGATCAGAAACTTTTAAAAGCTATCATTCATACCACTTGATATCCCCGACAAAATTTTTCTGATTCTGATTTTGAGGTGATCCCATTTTTCTCCATCTTAGGTCTCTCTTGATGAGCGCAGTGAATAATAGTCAAAGCAGATTGAGGAAATATTTTATATTCCGACTTCAATATTAGAAACGTGGCAGCTGCTAATCCAGCTCTACCGTGACCTCCTTTGCAATGTATATAAATCTTATCATTCTGAGACATCTCACTTATAACATTTTTCACGAACTTACAGAAGAGTTGTTTGTTATCCGGAACACATCTATCATTGATAGGAAATGAATAGTATTTACTAGTGAGACCTAAAAACTGTTTATATTCAATCAATTGTTCCCTTTTGAATTCATATTCTGTTGTTAAATCTATAAAGATAGTATATCCTTGTGATTCTAATTCTTTGATACAATTTTCAGCAGGATGTGGATATCTACCAAAAGATAATGTATCATCAACAACAGCTGTAAATTACATTTTGTCATCATATTCTAGATCAATTTTAAGTAATGATCTTCTGACTCTCAAGATTACTTCTCTTATAAACTTTACCGATCTTCACACAGTACATAGAAGCATCTCCTAGCTCGGTTTTACAATCCGTTCCGACGACATGAATAGCCAGTGACCCAAATTGAAACAGTTTACCTATTGCAATCCAAATATAATCTATTCCAATAAACTCATTGATAAGATCGATCAAAACATCCATCTTTGTGAGGGATACTTCCTTTTCTAGATATGTTTCGTATTTCTTGCACCAAGTTTGAGGAAATACGTTGCTGTTCTCATGTTTCTCAAGATATATTTCAGCGTGTTGTATTGTAGGCGATATTACTATTTCCTTGTCATTAAAAATCGACCAATATCTCACAGAAGAATATGCTGAGTGCCATGAGTGCAGAATACATTGATTTTCGTATTTACCTTCTTTTGGCATCATACATCTAACTCCTCTAGTGTTAAGAGCTATACATGTTGGTCTACCTGTGAGATCTTGATCCGTATGATGATTACAGTATCCATTATATTTCCTGTGTCCCTTACATTCCCGTTTTTTCTTCTTCATAATTCCGTAACATCGTATCATCTTGAATTTGTTCCGTGAAAGACAAGATTATGAATGAATCATTTTTGACAATGATGCTGATATGCGATTATAGAAGCTTAAGTTTTAAATAATGATCCTTTGACTTTCAAGATTACTTCTTTCATATACCTTCCCAATCTTTACACAGTATATTGAAGAAGGTTTCTTCAATTTGTGTTTACAATCCATTCCAACAACATCGATAGTAAGTAATTTATCACGTATACCTATTACAATCCAAATGTAATTCATTCCGATAAACTCATTGATCATATCGATCAAAACATCAATCTTTGTCGGAGATACTTCCTTCGTTAGACATGTTTGGTGATCCTTATAGAGATAGTGATTAAAAAGGCTGTCGTACTCATATTTCTCAATATATTTTTCGGAATGTTGTTATGTGAGTAACACTACTATCTTCTTGTCACTAAGGAGTGATCAATATTTCACCCAATCTTTGCTGGTGAGGTTTTGTTTTGTGTGATGACAGTAATCCCTGTTTGGTACATATATTTTGCATCTCGTTCTCTGCTTCGTCATTCCTAAACAGAATACATTCATCTTAGACTTGTTTCCATGACGAAACAGAATTTTGAAATCGATCAATTTCGCTATGATGAGGATATGTGATTTTAAAAGCTAGTAGATGTGAATAGAAAACTCACAAAATATCAAGTTTTAACTAATAACTTTTTGACTCTCGAGATTACTCCTCTCATAAACTTTACCTATCTTCAGACAATATATAGAAGCTTCTTTCATCATGTGTTCACAATTCACTCCGACTACATCAATAGTCAGTGATCCATAATACTGACCTATTGCAATCCAAATATCATGTTTTTCCATTAGATATGTGTTGTAATTCTTGTAGCAATGATGAGAAAAAAACATTGCTCTTATCATGTCTCTCGAAATAATCTTTCGCCTGCAAAAATGTAGATGTCACTATTATCTCCTTGTCATTAATGATTGACCAGTACATCTTCCAGTCTGATCTCCATGAGTGTAAACAACATGTATGAGGATTAATGGTTGACGAGCACAGTCGAAAGCTTGATTGTAAACAATATGTATGAGGATGATAGTCTGATCTTAAACATCTAGCTCCAGTATGTGTTAAAAGTACACAAGTTAGTTTACTGGTAAAACGTTCACTATCTGATACATATTTTTTTTGTATTTCTGTTCTCCTTTAGTAATGTCGCAGTAGTATATCATCTGAGATTTGTTTTTCGTCAAGAGACAAGATTTTGAACGAATCAATTTCAATTCACAAACTCGACAATAGTATCCATATTTCATTAAAAGCAAAATTGATATAATATCTCGATGCATCACGAGATTAAATCATGACTGACTCAACTGTTAAGAGATATTCACTCCCGGATGTGGATGAAAAGTTCGATTCACTTAAAGATCAAGGGAAGAGATCGATATTTGCATTAAAGACTCTCCATGGATTTGAATTTTCAGAAGCTTCAAGTTCTTTGCAAAAGGCTATCAGAAGAGGACATTGGAAAGATGCATTGCAATGGGCGATAGAAATGTCTCAAGTTCCTGTGCAAGGAAGATCAAATTTATTCAATAGATTATACATCATTGCTGTTGAAGATATAGGTCCTGCAGATCCGAAACAATTTCTCATCATTAATGCCCTTCATAAACTTTATTTGGAGGATAAGGAGAATGTTCTGTATGCTGCAACAGGAGCAGTATCACTTGCTAAAGCCAAGAAGAGTCGAGCGAATGATTGGGCAGTTCATGTTTATCGTTTCTCACAGGAGGATGTTAAAGATGAAAACGTTGAGAACTTAGTTGATGAATTCGTTATGAATTTCTTTAATAAGAAATTGTGGGAAACACTCTATTTCGCTATGAAGTTGATGGCCACTTCAGAAAAATTGAAAGTGAAAGGAATTAGAGTTACTGTCCCGATCAAAGTTGGTATAGTTAAAGTGCAGAAGAGACTCTGTGAAATTCTTGAGAATGATGATAAGAAAGAATACATGAATCTCGTTATGAAAAGAGCTATTGACAGAACGACAGGCCCAAGCAAGAATAAGAAGAACCCTTGTCGAGGAGGAGAAGGTATATTGTTCTTCATTCATATCATGCATATCTGGATGTTCGATGTCGAGTACGGGGATGAGATTAGTTCTGAGCCTGATAAGTCGTTAATCCCACTGATTGATGACGTGATGAAAGGAAACATTTTGGGAGTTCCTGATTATGCGTTGGATATACACACTCGAAGGGGAAAGAAAATGGGGAGAAATTTGCATCATTTTATTGAGGAAGGTTCCTTCTTGAACGATGAAAGTGAGCAATGGAAACCTTATTCCGACTTCTGTTTGAGTAAACTTATGGAGAGAAAGAATGGAAAAGAGATGAGGGAATCATACGATGATGAGTTCGATTTGAGATTTTAAAAGTTCTCTTCTCTGTATAGATGACTAGAAGAACTTTTGGTTCTCGAGATGACACATCTCGTAGATTTTGCCGATCTTCAAACAGTATATGGAATTTTTTGGACACTTAAAATCACAATCTACTTGGATTATACAGATATAAGAAAAAATAGCATGATTATCTATTGAGATCCAAATATAATCTTTCCCCGCAAACTCATTAATCAGATCGATTAGGACATCAATCTTCATGGAAGATACTTCTTTCGTTAGATATATTTTTTGACTTTTGAACCAAGGATGAGGATGAATGCTGCTGACCTCATGTCTCTCAAAATAATCTTCCGCTTGCCAAAGTGTAGATAACACTACTATTGTCTCATCGTTAAATATCGACCAATGTTTCGTCCAGTCTACACCTAATAAATGTAGACGACATTTATCATTAGCATGATCCGGAAGCATACATCTAACTCCTCTAGTGTTGAGAGCCACACATGTTGGTCTGGTGGTGAGATCTTGATTTGTATGTTTATGACAGTATCCATTATATGATCCATATTTCTCACATTTTTCCTCCTTCAGAGTGATGCCGTAGCATTGTGTCATTTGAGATTTGTTTTCGTGACGAAATTTTTAAAGTTTGAAAGGTTTATTGATTTTGACTAAATATTTAATTTCGTCATTTTTACACATGTAATCGAAATCAACTATAGTTAAGGATTTATCCAGAATCCAAACACGATCTTTACCTATGAACTCATTTATCAAATCAATCAGAGATATAACCTTTAAGGGTGACAAATTTTTAGTTAAATAGTGCTCTTTTTTGTACCCAGTGTTAAAAGTTATCATAACAAGATTGTTATGAGTTCTTTGAAGATATTTAGTAAATTCCTTCGCTTTCTCTAGAGATATGAAAATTCCGCACTTATTACTACTTAAAAGTACTATTGTACAATACGATCCCTCTTGTAAAGTTTGACATAATCCTTCCTTTGTCTGCGAATGTAACAAACAATACTTTAATCCACGAAAAGGTTTAATAGTGATGTTGAAAAGTGATCGACATCTTGATCCATCTTTTCTAGTACCGTGACATTTAAAATAATCTATATTGATATCACATTTACTGCAATATATACGGGTTTGGGGAAATCGAGATTTCTCTAGAGTTAACATATTAGAATTTAATGGCTTTTCACATCTTTGGCAAGTAGGAATCTTAGGATAACATAGGCGAAATGCCATCGTTTGTTAGCGACAGTATAGTTTTGATTAATATCATTTTTGCAAAAATGATATATTCTTTTAATTCACCTCGAGAAGAAAATGGACACTGTTAAGTTTTCTCTCAACAATGAAGTTTTTACTGTTAAACTTTCTTATCTTCCTAAGGAATCTATATTAAGAGCCATGTATGAAGGAGATAGAAAAGCTGAAATCTACTCTCTCAACAATGCTAACTTTAACAAGGAAAATGTTTTACTCGTCATTGACATTATCACAAAGAATGTCAACAAGAATAAATTGAAACCTGATGATGTTGATTGGAAAGGATTGAAACTTTTGATCAACTACCTATGTTTGGATTCACATGTTGATTACATCTATCCACTCTTCTTAACGAAAGAAGATAGAATCTATTGGTACAAATCCTGTGAATCAAGACGTTGTTTCAACAAAGATGATCAACTCGTTGAAGTAGATTGTAAACATATGTTGGAAGTAAGAGAATCCGATTATGACATAATCGGAAAGAGTACTCTTGACAATTCTGGGAAGAGGGTTAGTGATGAACCTAATACTTCTCTTGAACTCATATCTCATATTCCAGGTCTTTTTGTGGCCGGAGGTTATGCACTTTCTAAGTTCAGCGATTACAAGATTTGCTATCAAGATATCGACATCTTTGCATATGGATTTAACTCTCTCAAACATATTATTGAAGCTTCAAAGATACTTCTGGAAATTAACAGTAAAGAGGAACTTTATTCCAATAATATTCCTGTCAGATCCGAATATTCGATCTCTATTCCTATCGAACATATCAAGTTCCAATTTATTCTTATCGAATCTCGTACTCCACATGAAATACTTAACAGATTTGATCTTGATTCATCATGTATTGGCTTTATGATAGCCGAACCTAGAGAGTTTCTTTGTTTACCAAGATTTGTTAGAGCATTTGAAACTATGACTAACACCATCGATCCTACTCGACAATCTCCAACTTACATAAGGAGACTCATCAAATACTTCAATAGAGGATTCGAAATAGCTATACCGGGATTCGAGAAGAATAAGATGACTATTCCGGGTAATGTCTTGGTTGCTATGTGTGAATCGTCTTCTGAAGTTGTCAGAAATAACACTGTTAGAGAATTGAAATTGATAGGTCTTACTTCTTTAATAGTCTCTGCCATTCTGAAAACGAACATATCAGTAAGTGTTACTGAGAGTGATTATATGTGTGTTGCATCTGAATATGTTTTTGATATTTTAAAGGAGTTGATTAAGAATTGCAAACCTTCAAAACATATCAATGAGAAAATACCATTTGTTATAGGAGACATCTTGAATCAGGATTCATTCAGTTTTAAATTACCTTATTCTGATGATGAAGTTTATACCTACGAAACAACCGTCCCCGAGATAAAGTTCATGAAGATCGATTGTGAAGATGAAATGAGTGGTTCTATTCATCAGAGTAAAAACTCGTTCTATGATGACTACTATAAAGTCTGAATCAGTCAAATTGATCATTTTTAAAATTTCATCATGGACACAAAAAATGGAAATCTATCGAGTGTGCAATTACTCTGAGATTGCTCTTACTGCTAACTTCGAACGGGCAAAGGAATTTCTCAAACAAGTGGAGCGGGGTAAATATAGCTCTGGAGGAATCTATCTTCTGAAGCTCGATAGAGAGACAGGAGAGTTTAAAGAAGAGGATTTCGTCAAATCAGAGGATATCGATCAACCTTTCATGAAAATAACTGAAGAGGAGGGAAAGTTACCTGAAAAACTGTTCAATTTATATGTGGGAAAAAATTACGAGATTGAGCATAGAATTTTCTTGACGGAGAGAGACCTACTAAAGAATCTTGAATTCTATCATGAGAAATATGGAAAACTGTTTAGTTCGTTTGGATCTTATGAAGACAATTTTGCTGCTTACTTTCTGTATGACGAAGTTATCGAAGAATCTAGGAGTGAACATGATATGTCGTTCGAAGAGGCTATTGAGAAAGTAAAAAGTATCCATGATTTTATCGGAGAAATCAAGATGGGAGAGATTACTAATTTTAGTAATATGAAGAAAATAGGCGAGATCTATCTTCCTCGCATCGATAGAAAGAATCTAAAGATAGCTTTCGACTTAGCGAAACAGTACACATTTTAAAATTCTATAGCCAATACTCCCATTATTCTATCTTCATTTCCATATATCTTTCTGTACACGTCTATTCCATCCTCTAAGTTATTGACATCTGGAAGTATTTTTGACATGTTCTCATGTGTTAACATATCTCTGAAAGAATTATATTTTCTCACGGCCTTTATCCTAACTTCCAATCTCTCATCTCCATCAGTGAAAGTTATCTTCCCACCAGACTTGATGAGACGATATTTCCCCGTTTCTTTATCCAATCTTCCTTCTATCGTCTTCAATCCGCTCTTCACAAACTGAAACCATCTTTTGTTTAACCCAAGCATACAGCTCATTTTGATAGTGAATTTGAGAAGATTTCAATATATCATTTTTTAAAAAAGAAAATGGATAACGTGAGATATCAGAACTGTATAAATCAAGGATGTAGTCATCGTTCTCTCTCCATGTCTGATGAAAGTCTATGTGAGAAATGTGAAATAAATGAGTTTCCAGAAAGATTCACTGGATGTATTTTCTGTCGAGCACCTCAGAGACACAGCTATTGCTGTATTCCATGTTCAAGTGCGTTCTCCAGCTGGGTTAGGAAAAACACAAATATCAATGAAGATATGGCAGTTTTCAATTTATGTCATACCAGACAGGGAATCGCCAGACTTCCTTTTATGAAAATAAGAATAAACATCTTCTCTAGGTGGCCAGGATTTTACACAGGAGATGACAAGTGGAGAAATGTCGATGTGAAAATGGAAACTCAGGAAGTTGTTACTGAGGAGAATTGTGATAAGATACTTGAAAAAATGCTACTTGAAAACGGAATAGACATTTTCGCAAGTGTACAACTTGATCCTAGTTATTAAAAATTGATGTATTAGTATTATCTAAATCAATATTGCTAAAATGGAACATATTGAGTCTCATCTCGGTAAAGACATATCTCTATTAACATTCGAATATCTGATTAATGATGAAGACTACACACCATTCAGATATGAAGATATAGTGCTACTGGATAAGAAAATAACTAGATGGGACAACCTCCTATTCTGGGCAGGAAGAAATGGACATTTAGATATTATTAAACACATCTCTACACATATTAAGAGTGAAGATGATTGGTTTGCCTGTGCAGGAGAAGCAGCAAAGAATAGACATGCTCCTATTTTCTTTCACATCATGGATAAGTTTAATTCGATAAAATGTCATGTCATGGAATCTGTGGGTAAAGGTGGTCATCCCGAAATAATTGATTTTATTCGTAAACAATATAGAGATGCGGATGAATGGCTTATTAAAGGTGCAGCATGGGTAGATAATCTTGAATTATTCATTGAATGTATTCCCTATCTGAAGAATAATATCAATATCTGGAACGATGAAATTGATTCACTCGTCAGTAATATCACACATAATGATGACATGAAAATAATCAAGTATGTAGGAGAACATATCGATGGGGTTATACTTGATGTAGATTGGACCAAGATCATGGGTGATTCGAATTGGGGTGGTAATCCTAATATGTTCAGATACTCTTTGTCTAAAGGTGCAGATATAACTAAGATAAGTGACTATGGTATGGGATGGGGAGATAATATGGAAATATTGAAACACGTTGAAAGTGTCAGATCTATAGACTGGGAAGAAGTAATGAAAGGTGCATCTAGCAGAGGATATGAACATCTTGTTCTATATGCGTTTAATAAAGGTGCCAACAATTGGAAAGAATGTATGATAGAAGCAAGTGAAATAGGTCACTTATCTATTCTTCTTCTCCTAGAACGTGAGGTTAAAGAATATATCAGCACAGTTGTGTGGAATAAATGTATGACCTCAGCAGCAGAGAATTTCGATCCATCGGAAGATGTTTTGGACATCATCAAATATTGTGGAGTCAGAGGTGCCTATAATTGGAATAAATGTTTGCGGGAAGGAGCATGCCATTTGAATCTCGATATAATCACATATGCAGAATCAATGGGTGCAGATGATTTTCAAGAAAGTTTAGTTTGTATAAAGGAACGATATTCTTATTCAATGAGCGATGATATAGAAAATGAAGACGATTATGAAAGAAGAAAACGAAAGTTAACATATTCTATCGAGGAACATCTCAATGATAAACTTAGGATGTGTAAGAAAAGAAGACTATTTTAAAATTGACTTTTAACAATTATCTAGATCATTGTTAAAATGGAACATCTTGAGCCTCATCTAGGTAAAGACGTATCACTATTAATATTTGAATATCTGATTAACGATAGAAACTACACACCATTCAGATATGAAGATATCGTACTTCTGGATAAGAAGATAACTAGATTCAGAAGTCTCTTACTCTGGGCAGTAGAAAATGGACATTTGGATGTTGTTAAACACATCTCTCCACACATTAAGGATAAAGATGATTGGATTACTTGTGCAATAGAAGCAGCAAGCAAGGGACATGCTCCCATTTTCTTTTACATTATGAACAAGTATAACTGCGTGACATGCCGCGTGATGGAATATGCTGGTGTAGGTGGTAATCTTGAAATAATTAACTTTATCCGTAATAATTGTGACGATGCTGATGAACATTTAATTATAGGTGCATCAATGGTAGATAATCTTGAATTATTTATTGAATGTATTCCTTCCTTAGAGAATAATATCGATATCTGGCAGGATGGAATTCGCTCAATTGTATTTACGATCACATCCCATAAGAGCATGGGAATACTTAAGTATGTAGGAGAATATATTGATGGAGTTATACTTGATGTAGATTGGATCGAGGTTATGGATACTTCAAGTTATGGAGGTAATCTTGATATGTTCAGATACTCTTTGTATAAAGGTGCAGATATAACTGAAGTAAATGATTGTAGTATAGGAGCGGGAGGTAATATGAAAATAGTAAAACACGTTGAAAATGCCAAATCTATAGACTGGGATAAAGTAATTCTAGATGCAGTTGAAAATGGACACAATGATCTTGTTCTATATGCTTTCAACAAAAGTATCAGTAACTGGAAAGAATGTATGATAGCAGCGAGCAAAGAAGGATATCTAGACATTCTTCTTCTTCTAGAACGTGAGGTTAAAGAGTACATTAGTACAGCTGTATGGAATAAATGCATGACTTCAGCAACAAGGAATCCCGAAGATGAAGTTATGGATATTATCGATTATTGTAGAACTAAAGGTGCTTATGATTGGAATGAATGCCTACGAGAAGGAGCACGCAATTTGCATTTTGATATAATTGCATATGCAGAATCAATGGGAGCAGATGACTTTCAAGAAAGTTTAATCCGTATGAAGAGGCCACATTTTTCTCCGAATGGTTATGATATACAGACCACGAAAGATTACGAAAGAGAGAAACAAAAGATGATATGTTCTGTTAAGGAATATCTAGAAAATAAACTTAGAATGTGTAATAGAAGATTAAGTAATAGAAGAATTGCTGAGGTGTTAGGATGGGAGAAGAGTATTTAAAAGCTATCGAAATTGATATAAATAGATTTTTTTAATAGCATATCAAAAAATGACGTCTGTAACTGATATATTGGAACAATTAGAACTTAAAGCACAAGATTTAAACTACCTGACTCCCGCTTTGATACAAAAGATATTCTCTGTTCTCACAGTTAAAGAAATATCATTGATTTGTAATATAAATAGGAAATTCAATACAATTTGTAAACGAGAGTCACTATGGAAAGATAAAGTATTGAGTGACTATGGTATTGAAAAGAAATATGGAGAGAAACGGCTCAAAGAATGTCTGAAATTAACATGATTAATTTGAATGGAAAGTGGATAAATGGTGAGACATACAGAGAACTTCTAGAGGAAGATATTGATTCTATATTCAACATGAAAGCAGATTTATTATCTCCACTAGTGAATAATCGTGAAAGTGCTTTTACAGAGTTAATGATGAACCTTCAAGAGGAAGACATTCAAGAACTAGCTAATGATGTATTAGGAAGACAATTTACAGATAACGAATTAGATGAGATATACTATATCAATTCTAGGGAGATAAGAGTAATTGAAGCTGTTATTCTAGTAATATATGATCAGTCTGTACCATTTCTACCTGGTACAGTTAATGCATTTGTGAATAATGATTTGACGGATATTTCTGTTCAACCCAAGCAATTCATACTTGATCTAATAGATCCTATCATGTATGTGATGCAATTCAGTATGTTTTCAGATAGTGACTTAGAGATCTTCATAAACTATTAGGATGTGTGAGAGAAAACTACTGAAATATGCGGATGTTAGAAAATATATGAAATTGATACTATTTAAAATTCTATAACGAGAAACAAAATGGCATTCTATCAAGTGTATGACAATGTGTACAACAATTCTATAATGGGTCTTACTACGAACTTCAATAAAGCAAAGAAATTTCTCGAACAGGTGAAATACGGTGAGGATAATCCTGGAGGAATCTTTCTGTTGAAGCTTGATGAAGAGACAGGAGAGTTCAGAGAAGAGGATTTTGTTGAGTCAAAAAATATCAATCAATGTTCTCTTAGGGAAATAACTCAAGAAGAGATTAAAAGGGAATTACCTGAGAAATTGTTTGTCTTGAATGCAAATGGAGGATATGAGATCGAGCATAGAATCTTTATATCGGAGGAATCTCTACTTGAAAATCTTGGATTTTATCATGAACAATATGGGAGGCTCTTTAGTTCTTTCGGATCATACATAAACAACTTTGCCGCTTATGTTCTATTCAACAATGTTATCGAAGGATCTTGGTGCAAGCCTAATATATCATTCGAAGAGGCCATCGAAGATGTGAAACTCATAGATGATTTTATTATAGAGATTAAGTTGGAAGAGATTACAGATCTTGATGGGATGAAGTCAATAGGTGAGATCTATATTCCTCGCATCAAAAGGAAGAATCTAAGGAAAGCTTTTGATCTCGCTAAACAGTTCATTAAGATAGTATTGGATTGAAGATATTTTTAAAACTGATGCAATCCATTATTCTACTAAGTGATATAAACAATGACAGTACAGTGTACTGGTACCACGAAAGCAGGGAATCAATGTAAGAATAGAACTGCAGAAGATGACAGATGTAGACAACACCTACTAACAAAGACACCAGATGAAATAGTCACGCGATGCACAGGAACTACGAAAAGAGGAACTAGATGCAAACATAGAGTTAAGATAGGTGATCTGTGTCCTACTCATAAGAATGATATTGAGTCAGCTACCAATCTTTATCCTGATAAAGATCCTTCAATAGAACACAAGGAGAAATACTGTCCTTTGATCGATAAAGAAGGCAATAAATGTGGAGCATTAGAAGTATGGCATTGGATGAGAACAATAGGTCTCTCTAGATATCAAATATCATCACATGGAAGAGTTTACAATGTAATAACGAAGAAATATCTCATAGGAAGTCCTAGTGTAATCGGTTATCGTTCAGTCAATCTAACTAAGGACGACGGTAAATTGAAGACAAAAGGTATTCATACATATCTTGGAATACAATGTTGTGGACTTGAGTGGTTAGATAATGATAGCGAAGTTACTGTTACAATGGATCATATAAATGGTATCAAAACAGATAACTACTTATGTTGTAATTTAAGAACTGCAACAAAATCTCAACAATCGACAAATCAAT
>SDBT01012430.1_pt1 | contig 13672 bp, 19 predicted proteins | sample 2277101 | NCBI WGS metagenome assembly SDBT01 (sample SAMN10404973, study PRJNA504765) | marine sediment metagenome | isolation source: marine sediment core GS10_PC15, 103 cmbsf | place: Arctic Ocean: Southern Knipovich Ridge | collected 2010
GTATCACTCTGACATCGGCAACAATATCAGGCTTGACGCTAGCCTTTATATCCACGTTTATAAAGCCCCGCCTCTTATGCTTGCCGCAACCTAAGTTATATTTTATCTCCATAGCTGATTCCTATAGTCTCCGGGCTGTCCCCAGTCCTTATTGAGCTTCTCCGTCGTCTTTCCCTTCCAGTGAAACACGTAGGAAGTCTTGCATATACCTACTTTGCCGTCCTTCTTGTTGATACGTTCGGCCAGGTCGTACTCATTCCAGGTATTAATGTTAGCAGGATTGAACAGGAGTGGATACTGCTCATTGTAGGCGAATTTGCCGATTGAACGAGAGAAGGCTAGGCAGAACCCGTTGATAAAATTAACTTGCCTAAATGACCCATTTCTGTATCTTACAGAAAGAACTTGTTGTACCTTATTGAGATTACCCTTAGCCGTTGGCTCTATATCTGTATATCTTCTAATATCTTGGCAAGCCGGAGAGTGTTCAATATCCCATATATTTCCAGGTTCATTTGAGAGCGGGGCTATCAGGTTGAACTCCTTCAGCCCCTCAATAAGCCCCTCTGAGAATCCTTTAGGAAACCTGACATCATCGTTTGACAGTATGCAGTTGTCGTAACCGTTTTGCTTAAAGTATTGGTAGGCCAGGTTCCAGGAGTTGGTCAGGCCCATCGGCTTGGTTTTACTTACAAATCCTATCTCGTTCCACTTACAGAAATCCTTTATGCTGTTACCTGGGGTTGAATCGTCTATCACCAGAACGTCCAGGTTGTCTTGTAGAGTAAGTATTGCCTCATCGAGCCACTTTAGCTGGCCTGCTACTGTTATCGCTAGTAGGTTTTTCATTGGTGCTCCTTTCTAACTTTCCACTTTATATCTTCATAACCTGTTTTGCCACCGTGAGTAAACATTAAAGTAGCACAGGTCTCATTAGCCTGTTCCCACTTTTCTAACTCCTTACCCTCTATATATGCTTCTGTTCCGTCCTCAAAATATAATTCTACCTTTCTTACTTTCTTACCCATTCTTTACTCCTTTCTAGGTAATTTCTAAAAGTTTAATCTCTAAATGTATATTCTGCTGAGCCGTGTTGCTTATCAGTGAAATCTCAAATACCCTGACTCCCAGTACAAACCTGTCCTTCTCGGTTATCGTCAAGCCTCTAGGGTAGTCTATGATGAACCTGTAGTCTGCAAAAACTTCAACTTTGCCTGTTACTAGTCGCTCATCACCCATTAGCGGGGTCAGGACTCCCTTTATCTTGCGGTGAGCCTGATAGACTACTGTATAGCCACCCATCAAATCCTCAACTTCAGTGTAGCGCTGGAGTATCATTTGTGTCTTTGGCCCCATAACCATTTAATGTTCCTCCCAAACCCTATCATCCTCAAACAGCTCTTTCTCTGTTCTCTTCCTGCTGGCAGGTTTTACCTTGATTTCCTGATACCGCACTGTCAGCATTTCCTTCCTTTTCTTGTCGGTTAGCTTCTTGGACATCTCAACTTATTTTATCTCCATGCTTTATCATTGATTCCATATATGCCGATAAAGAATCCCCAATATTTACTAATGTTTCTTCTATGGTATATCCACAAGTATGAAGTCCCTTTATTTTTGGAATATAACCGTGAAACTGATTGCCGTCTTTTTCAACTATTATCTCAAATTTCATTTTATACATCTTTCCTTGCGAATTTGTCGAGTATTAGCCGAACTTCTCCGGGCATCTCGGCCTCTAAAGTAGCTCTGATATTGCCCGCTCCGTATTGCTTCCTGCCGAACACTTCTTCCTCGCGCTTCTGGTAGATGAATTTGACCAATATTAGGCAGGCCATTTTGAGTTGAGAAGGAAGCGTTGCATAGCCCGCTGTGTAGTCAACCCTGATGTTCCTGTGACCCCTAGCAAACCCGCCTCCTTTGAACAGATAGCCCTCCTCTGCGTACACGTCGAAGTCACTCTCAGGCTCATCGGGTATCTCCAGGTAAGCCCAGGTAGCGTCGAGGCACTGCAAGCCCATCACCTCTATCAGTTCAGTTGAATCAAATGAGGAATAGCTGCTAGTTATTACTTCAGCCTGCCAGCCGGTCTCATTCCCTATAGCAGTTACTATACCAGCTATTGTAGTCTGACCTGTATCTGCAAACAGCAAAGTAGTCGTAGTCCCGTCCTTGTTTAGCACCACGCCTGTCGAGGTAACTGATACTGTGGCGTAGGTAGCCGTTCCTGTGTTGTTGACCTTGATACCGTCATTCCTGCCTATTGACAGCCTAGATATTGAGATAATCGGGTATTGCTTGAGGAACAGATTCTGCCTGTTATTACCATTATGGTACTCCTTGTAGTTACTTGAGGGAGCTTCAAATTCCCTATCACAGTAGCCCTTGACGAAGCTGTCCACGCCGTCAAGTATGACCTGGACTGGCGCAGTCGGGTCTTCTGTGGCCACCTGGTCAGATACGATTGACTGTACTGCGGTAGGATCCTCGGTGAACCCAAACTCTAATGCGGCGTCACTAGCCGAGACATCTATCGTAATAGTATGCCCCGAGCCTGAGTTAATAGTGAAAAGATAGGTAGAGCTAGCATAGCTTACGGCGAAGGTTATCGTCCCCGTTCCCGTCAGGGTATCATTAGCGTTCATAGCGATCTGAAGGGCTGTCGCTAGGTCATCACCCTCATAGGTCAAATCAGGTATATCTATATCAACTGGCCCGCCCTGATCAGATGTCATACTGAGGACATCGTTCTCGGCGGTTATTTCAAAATAGCCCGTGCCTATATCCAAAAATGCTAATGCTTCTCCAATCGAAATTATGCTCATTTTATCTCCTTCGGCCTAAATACTACAGTTATCTTTACCCACCCTTCATCTTTATCTTCTAAAAAATAGTCTAAAGGTCTCTCCTTACATCTTTTTCGTAATAATTTAAGTAATTCCTGAAACATCCCCTTCTGTGTTATCCCGTCTATAACTGCACTCATTGGTTATTTCTCCTTTCTATCTCAAAGCCTGCAGTATCCCCTTGATGTCCTTCTTGATCTCCTTCTGGTCAAGGTGGATCTCGTCTATCTTGTCTACTATGCCCTCTATCCTGACCTCTACCGCCACAATTCTCTCGCTATTTTCCCTGCTAGTCGCCTGGACACTCTTGACTGATCCTGTCAATCCGGTGAAGAGCATCACGAATATTGTCACCACTACTGAGAGAACTATACCTATTGCTATCTTGCCGTTCCCGTTCAACGTCATCTTAACCAGCTCCTAATCATAAAATTAGTACGGATGATACCTGATCGACACTTTAGCTGTCTTGTTGCCGCCGTCCTGTATCGCCAGTTGCGCCTTAATTCTGCTATTGGCCGGTATGATAATTGTCTGCATTGCCACAGCAGGCACGCCACCCTTGTTTGAGGTCGCGGCGAACCTAGTTCCCCCGCACACAACGTCGCTACCGCCATAATACAGAATTATCTCATATGTCTTATCTTGGGTGTTCACATCCTCTACTAATATCTCATGTATATCGAAAGCAAAAGTTATTGCGTTAGCAGGCACAATTTCGGTAATCGTCCCCAAACCCCAATCGCCAGCGCCTGTGGTCAGAATTACACCGTCTGTCAGCGTAGGATAGACATACTGACGGGTATGCACATGCTCGATCAGCTGTTGCAGGCGGCCGAACAATGTAGCGCCGTCGTGTCCGTCATCATTCTCGCCTATATCGGCAGGGATATTAGTCGCACCCAACTCGTCAATATAGCCTGCTCTAGTTGACGTGTAATTCTCCAGTGCCGTTGCTAGAGCGGCAGTCCAGGCCGAGGCCAAAGCAGCATCGTCAGTCCCTCTCTCTGTAGTATAGTTACTAGCCAAGAGGGCACTATCCGTTCCCCTCATAGCAGTCGTGGGGATAGCGGCGATAGCTTCCTGCAGAGCAAAGTCCACCTGGTCAAGGTAGCCAGCTCTCAAAGCCGTCAATCTCGCTAGGAGTGTCTCTATATCAGTAAGTATCTCCGCTTCTCTTCCGAATATATTCATTGGCTTAGCCTCAATACTACGCTTCCCGTAGTGTAATCTCCAGTATCTACTCCTACCCTATAGTATATTCCCTTTTCCGACTCAAGGCCGTACTCCTCGGTATTAGCAGTCCAGGTCTCCACATCCAACCAGTTTGACCCGCTATCGAATGACCTCTGAACTGTCACCGTGGCAGTCCATGAGCCTGATATTGATATGTTAAAGTAGCCGGTCAGCTCCACCGCGTCAGAGAACTGATTGGCCCCCGTTACCGTTTTGGTTACTGATTTTCTCATTATTCCTCAAGCTCCCGTTATCGTATATATAGATATGCTATGCCTATCTTAGCAGATCCGGCACTTGCAATATTGATAGTCAGCTTATCGTTTGCCACCGCTCCCAGTGAGGTTGATAGGATATACTCTGTATTAGCTGTATCCCTGTTACCCACTGCTGCACCCATCAGAACGTCCATGCTGTCCTCATCTAATATCGTTACAGTATAGTTATCGTCTGGTGCTGTTGCATCTGGATTGGTTGCCAAACCCAGTATCTTGCCTGAATAGACATTGCTGGTCTGGCCGCTCGCCGTACCTACGTCCCCGCCAGTGCCGGATGTCCAGGCAAATTTAATCTTCTTTATAGTTCCGTAAGTTTCCTCGGTTATTGTAACCGTTCCTGCTGCCATAATTTATCACTCCTCCTTGATAAGCCTTCCTAGCCCCAGAATTTCCATGCCCGTGAGAACGCATGTCTCTTTACTATCCTTATCCTTGACGATAAAATCATCTATCGGCCTGGGCTCGTACTTGATTTCCACTTCCTGCTCGGACAACTCAGCGTAGTCTTTTCTGAATGCTTCCTCATCAGTGAATACATACGTGCTGATTGGATTCCCTCTCGGATCCTTGACTTCCTTGCCGTCCGCATCCTTCGTAACCTCCATTATCAGCTCGCCCTTCTTCTCTACCACCTTGCCGCCTACCTTTTTGTCCTTCGTGTATTTCTTGCCGTACTTGTCCTCTATCAGCTTCTTCCTAGTGTCCTCAAATACCCCAAACTCCTTCTGAACGTCCACAAGCGCCCTTGCCAGCCAGTAGGATGTCTTACCCCCTGGCAAGTCCTTCTTGAGCACTCCTGGTAAAGTCTCTATCATTGACCTCAGTTCACCTAGTTTTAGCTTCAATCTTTTTCTCCTTTTCTTTTTTGCTATATATCTCCTTAACAGCTTTTTCAAAATCTTCCTTTCTAAGCATAATCCAAAGAATCTGTTGACCGTCCTCATAGGTTATTTGAATGGCCGGTAATCGAGCTAACTTGTCCCAGAGTTTCTGGACTCGACTCCTCTTTCTTATGTATACCTTTTTCTCCTTTACTTGTTCCATCTATTTCTCCTTTACTTTGGTTTCGGCCCAGGTTTGAACTTCTTCACCAGTTTGACCTCACGCTTGCCGAAGGGCGTGTCTATCACAATATTGCCCTTGCAGCCAGCCATCAGCTTGCTAACGAAGGAGTCATCGCCTTCCTCTATCTTGACCTCATTACCCTTTATTTTTAGTTTAGCAGGTTTCTTCTTTGGCATATTCAACCCTCCTAGTTTAGGTGGGGAGCTTGAGGCGCTCCCCTAGCCTATAAACCATTAACTCCAAGTTTCCCCTGCCAATAGATACAATGTCACACCGACCCCTGTTATTCTAACAGGAATCAAAGCGTAATTACTATTTGCATGTGCAATAGCAGCAGAACCCGAAGTCCATCCGTCAGAGACTGTACCCTGGAAGTCCATCGCATAGGTTACAGTTCCATCAAGCAACATTTCCATACCCGCTGTTATATTAGCTGTACTGATAGTCTCAAGTTGCAAGATATTATCTACGGTAGAATTCGCTGAAGCAAAGAAGTGAGCCACGTTGTAAGTTCCCGTTACTGTAGCAGTCCCGCTTGTTATCGCAAATAAAGCAGCCAGTCTATCGTTGACAGTGTATGTTCCAGTCCCAGCGTTCAGATAGGCTGAAACAGCGAATGCTTCACCAGCAATAGTAACATTCCCGACTATATCCAGTTCATTTTGAGAGACATAGGCATCCTGGAAGTTGTTATTAGCAACAATAGTCCAGTCTGAACACTTCAATCTCAGGTTAGGCATCGCTGTAGTAACGGGAAGAGTGATTAACTGATAGATTCCATTAACCGTACTAGACGTTGGAGCAGTACCTATAATATTCAAGTTCAGTTGAATTGGATCGAGATTATAATTAGCTTGGGTAGCCATTGTAATATCAAGTGCTGTTACCCTATTACCTACACAATAGGCATAGTTTGTTCTGGTAGCATCAGGTACAAAAGTCGGATTAGACCTAAATCCTGTCGTATTAACTGATGTAACTAGCCCACCAAAGAACGCTGCTCCGGCAACACCAAGTCCGCCATCAGTCTGAATTGAACCTGTAACGGTATCGGTTGAAGCCGTAGTGTCATCCTGTATTATCTTCTGGGCAAAAGTAACGGTAGCCGCAGCCAAAGTTACAACCGCAGCCCCGCTAACAACCCCAACTAATTGGGCTGTATTCCAGCCAATTCCTGTAGTCTCATCAGCTCGGTTAGGAATTAGTGTCGGGTTTGTAGTAGTCGCAGCCTCATTTTGTAAAGTAGGCCCCGCAGCATCATTGCAAAAGATGTCACCACCAAACCAACCTGCACCAGCTACGCCAAGTCCTCCAGCAGTTCTTAGTGAACCCGTAGCCGCTGTAGTTGCGGCAGCTGTTCCCGCCACAGCCAGTTGAGTTGCTGTTCCCACTAGAAGCAGGTCGTCAGCGCTTCTATCCCAATGCAAGTAATTGCCGTTGGTATCACCATAGACTATCAGATCGACGCCCTTAGCTCCTCCGGTAGTTCCCAGAACAAGCGTTCCGTTGGTGTCAAGGTTCTGATCCCAGAAGAAGTTGCAGTCCGCAGTATCTCCGTAGAAAATCACATCAAACCCTGCTCCACTAGCTCCCACACTGAACCCTGAAGCTCCTAGTGTCAGTAAATTCCCTGTAGCAGTTAGAGTTGTATCCCCATTATTCCAGTTGATTACACCAACGTCAGCTAGGAATAGGTCAGACCACATAAGAGTAGCAGATCCGAGAGCGTTCCCGTTGGTTGTTGCAGGTGAGAATACAGTAGCAGTAAGTCTAACCTCGTCTGTTCCTCCAATAGCGAGATTCAAGTTAGTCGTAGCGTTCAGCATCAGGTCTCCAGCAGTATCCGATATTACATACTCCCCGCCTCCCTGGCCATCCAGGTAGATGTACTTACCCTGTATCACCGATATATCTTCAGCCGATATGATGAGGTCACCCGCTATAGTAACAGCGAGTCCTGAGAAGGTAACGAGTTCCGCCCCGTAGTCGAACAAGGCATAAGCTGAACTACCCATCCATATCTTGAAGTCAATATCGTTGGTTTCAGAGCCAACTGTCACCATCGTAGTTCCAAGTTTCAAAATATCCGCAATTGTAGCCAAACTTGTTGATTCGTGGAATATCAGATTTCCTGAATCCCACCTTGAATGTATATTAGTAACTGGCATTTATATCATCTCCTCTTTTCCATGCGCCCCAGTCGGCGCTTCAGAGCGGTGGTTCCGCTTCTTTTTCTTTGGCGCTTGCTGCGCCTTATCTTTTGTCGGCCCCCAGAGCATTTTGTCCCTGGGGGCTCGACCTATTTGTTTCATACAGTCATCCTTTGTAGCAGGAATGGCTATCCTCTGCCTGATAAGGTCTCTTGCCTCGTTATCCGAGAGTTCAAGAATCGAATCCTTCCAGTAAGAGTTCCATTCCGTCCTTAGTCTGACGTACATTTTTCTATCCTCTAGTTAGTCAAAGCAGTCGGCCCAGCAGCATCCGCCCATCTAGGCTGGCTCAATATGCAAACAATACTCATCAGAGTAGCCTGACTAGCCCATACCATTCCCAATCGAACCGTGTCATACGGATTTGCCACAGTCGGCGCCAAGTCAGCAGCGTCTATCTCCACAACAAGAAAACCTCCGCCTGTGCCTATATCCTCAGTGTTACTTGTCCCCAGTGATACTCCAAGAACAGGCAGGGTAGTCAACGCCCCTAGTGTGTCCGCTGTAGCATCCAATTCCGCTCTATACTTAGCGATAAAAGCGGTATCAGCGGTCGTGACATTTTCGCCCTTATAGGCAATCAGATTCGTAGTAGTTGCCGCATCGGTGTGACACACCCCAAAGCTGATTACGAAGCAAGCGTGGTTGTAGTTTTTCAGACTGACTATATCAGTGGCTACAGTTGCACCAGTGGCATCTATCGCTGGATAGACGTTCACTATCTTATTTCTTTCCGAGAAAATCATCCTAATTCACCTCTCTATAGTTTATTGTCAAATTTATCTTGCTGCTATCTTAATGTACGGGCTGATAGTCGAGTCGGACTTTCTTGGGGTCATTTCGCTTGGCCACCAAGGCTGTCCGTCTACCCTGAACACAAACCTGAACGCCATCTCATCCGTGTCAAACTTGAAGTGCATAGACGAGGCGGTCTGTATCCCTGCGCCTGCTCCGCGCTTCTGCCCCAGGAGATACTGGCTCCAGTCCAAGAAGCTGATGTCGCCTGCGTCTCCCAGTTTCGGGCAGTGCTCGCACCAGAGTAACGGCTTGCCCATAAGAGTATCATAGGGCTTGCCTGATACACCTCCAGCAGGAAGCCATACAGGGATCCCGCTAGTTCCTACCGGATATGACATACTGGCCAGTTGAGGGAATGTATCCTCATTGGCTAGCCAGACGGCATTTGCCTTGTTGCGTGCCGGCATACGGGCATACATTTTGATTATGTTCTCGAACATAATAGTATCCGCAGCCTGTCCAGTCTCCTTAGTTATCGATATAACAGCAGGAGCGACCAATATTCCTAATGGCTGCGCTGATCCCGTTCCGTTCAATAGCACCCCGTCCATCGTCCAAGCGAAAGCATCTGTGAAAGCGTTGGTCAAAAGGGGTTGTAGGGTTATGGGAGAATCCTGCAGAATCTCATCGCTAGCATAACATAGCCCTGCCAGTTTATGCAGAACCATTGTTATTTTACCGAATGAGGGCTTGGATGCATTCTTCGCGACTTCCTCGTCAGTCCAGTAGAGCCTCACTCCACCATGTATAGTTCCGGTAGCCCGAGTAGTGTCCTTAATATAGGGTATTCCTATAGTATTCACCTGCATAGGAATCTGCATACATCTGGCCATCAGGTTAGACTTCTCGACTGCCATCGTCAGCAATTCTGCCCTAAACTCTTCAGGAATCAGGAAGCCTCCCTCGCTATCAGTCCCTTCCTCTAGCCCCTCGCCGGCTGCCTTCTCCTGCCAGGCCATCAGGCGCTTGTCCTGCTTGGCTGGCTGCCCTCGGAATACCTCGTCCTTGAATACAGCCTGGGCATAGTCGGCAAAGTTGATAAATCCACCTTTGGGATCAATCTTTTCGGCTCCGAGGGGCTTGGTAACAACTGCTGCTTTGGCTAGATCATCGAGTTGCTTTTCCATATCCTCAATGAACTTTTTGTTTTTGTCTGTGAGGTCTTTAGTCGCCTCATTGACTGAGGTTTTTATAATCTCAGTCAGTTCCTCAGTTGTCATTCCCATTCTTAATTCACCTTCCTTATATTTTATACCTCTTCCTAGCATCTCTGGCATTGCCTGATAGTTCCTTTGGACTATCTCCAGCCGCCTGATACCCCTGAAAGAAAGGTTATTCTACTTTTCCTAATTTACTATCAAATACTCCTTGAATCTTCTTGCGCTGGCCTGCCATCCCTTCCTTGATCCCCTTCAAGATTTCTTCCATTATTATAGGGATGTCCTTCTTGGTCAGGCTATTTACATCAGTTATATTTTCCTTGCCCTTGCTATCTTCAATCAACGGCAGAATACTCTCCTCCTTGGGAGGCTCGGAGGCTACTATCAGCTTGTCCAGTAACTCGCCTGTTAGTTTTATCTGTTCCCTGCACTCCTTGACGAGCTTGAGGTTCTTGCCGGACAGTACACGGCCTTCCTTGAGGTCTCTGATTTCGTCAGCCAGTATCTCTAACCGCTGGATTAACTTCTCTGTTTTGGGTTCCCTTGATTTTCCCGTCATTATCTTGTTCTCTTCAAGTATTTGTTTTAGGCTTTTCTTGTTTTCCCTTATCTCTGCTATGAGGTCTCTTTGCTCTCTAAGTTTTTCAAGACTTTCTACTATCGCCTTGCCAATATCTATGTCATCTTCCTCAGCAATTATATACGCATAATCTACAAGCTCCCTTATATGCGCTCCAGAAAAGCCTTCTATTTCTTTCACTATTTTTTCCAATAAATCATTTTCTATCTCATCAGCCCATAATACTAACATCTCTTTTCTTTGCTCAGCTCGTGGTAACTCAAAATTGACGATATGATGGAACCGTCCAGGTCTATCCAGCAAAGTATCTGGTAGTTTTTCAGGATAATTAGAGGTAAGAATATTGATTATCCCCTTGTTCTGCTTGATCCCATCCAATTCTGTCTTTAGTAAATCCACTACAACCGAGTCTTGATTTCCGTAGTCCTTCAACCAAGTATCAATATCTTCAATAAATAGGATCGTAGGTGCTAGCTGTCTCGCTAATGAGAAGGATAAAGTTAGAGCACGCAAAGGCCCCACCATACGAAAATCTCTGCTTGAAACCCATATAAATGTCGCATCAGCTTTATTCATCAATACACGACCAGTTTTTGTTTTACCTGTCCCTGGTGGCCCTATAAACAATAACCCTCGGCTCGCTAAATTATCTTTCTTCTTCGTCAGATAATTGACAGACTTTCTTAGAACGTCCTTCATCTCTGATTTCAAAATCAAATTATCCCAACCATCTTCTGATTTATCAAGAAACTCTCCACTAAGAGAAAATTTCTCTCCCTTGAGAAAGTTGTTGTCCTGAGCCCACTTGTGTATTTCATCTAATAGCTCTTTGTTCCATTCTTTATGCTGATTAGATGTAATAAAGGAAATATCAAATCCATTCCACCCAGCTGCATATTTTACAATTAGCGGGGTTTCATCTGCGTCATAGAAACTTATCCCATTCATCAGAAAATCATCTGATTGAGTAGAATTGAGCCGGATCACTTCATAATCAGGAGGTATCTCTACCCCATCGTAGTTGAAATTCCTTGTGTCTTTCAAGTCAAAGCGACTCAATATTTCTTTCAAGCCAGCAAGGTATGTCCCTATAAGAGGAGACGGAATGGAGTAGGTATTTTTGAAAATCTCTTTGATCTTACAGTCCAAAAATTTACTGTATAAGTCATAAGCGAAAGGTCTTGGTTTTGGTGACTCTACTTCACTGACATCAAATAATTTTGGTAAAGATTTATTCCATCTTTCCTTGAAGAGTATGACTCCCTTTTTCTCAAGCATAAATCCAATCTGTTCCTCTAATGCCTCATAGCCAATCTCAGTTATACTTTCTACTTTAGTCAAGTCTTGCCAACGATTTATGAATGTCGTTATCTCTTTCCCGTGATCCTTCATCCACGCCTTCGCTTTCGCCATTGTCCATCCTTTGCTCTTCAGGAAAACGTAGGTTATAATCTTCTTGTCATCTATGCAGTACAAGCCCTTTATGCCCTTCTTGTCGCTGACGGTAATCCAGCGGATCTTGTGGCCATCGTGCTTGCCCGCCTCGCCTTTCACCGGTAGCCTAATCAAGTCATCGTCCTCTTCGGGCTTGGTGACGGTTCCCTTCTCAATCCACTCCTCAAGTATTTCTTCCTGGGTGACTAGCGTGCCCTCTTCATTAGTGTATAAATAGGGAGTGCCTGTTTCATCTTTAGTTAAATCTCCTACAGTAATATGATCAGGAGTATTTTCTCCACCTACTAAATCCTCTTTATGGATAACTTTATCTTCCTCTTCCGTCTCAGATTCACCTTCTTCTTTTACAGGTGTTCCATCCTCTTCAAATTTCTTTGCCTTTCCAGCTTCATCTCTCTCTTTTGCTTCTTCCCAGGCAGTATCTTGCTGCAAATCATCTATATAGTTTTCTATACCTTCTATGAGCTTCTTGTCCTTTATCAGCCCCTTCTCCACCATCAGGGTCAGGGCTTCCGGGTTGCTCGGGACGGGAACAGCCGAATACTCCAATAATAGCCATTTCTTATAGGTTCGCCTGACATTCGTTGGCCTCTCATTCTCCGCTACCTTATCATCAGGCTTGCCGTCCTTCCACTTCAGTGGTATGAATCCTACGCTCCAGGCCTTCAGTGCCGGGCCGGTCTTGGCTATGTCCTCAGTGTAGAGGTCAAACACCTGCTCGGCGAACGGGTGCGTAAGGAAGTACGTCTTTGCCACTAGGCCCTTCTTGTCAGGCTTGATCCACAGGTTCTTGCCGATAGGCAGACCCCGATAGTCGTGAGCCCAGGGCACGATAGGGTTCTTCTTGTAGTCATCCAGCACGACCCCCCGGTGCTCTATTATTTCATTATCTCTGTCTATGGCGTCTGTCGAGATGTAGTTGATTACCGTCCTTTTGTCCCTGTCTATGCTTACTTGCTCGCTGATCCTCCCCTTTCTAATCAGCTCTACCTCGTCTTCCTTGAGGCCGTACTCCTCGGCTACAGACTTTGCCTTATCAGGGTACAGGTCTATTAGCTTTAGCCTCTCTGTCACAAATTCCTTAACCATACTTATCATCTCCTAATGGATTGTAATAATAACACAAATCATAAAAGCTATAAAAAATGATATTCCTAATATTCCAACTATTTCACAGTCCCAATACTTTAAGAATTCTCTAAGACTGATTTTTTTTCTCATTTTTCTACCTTTATTATTATCTCCTCTACTCCTTTATTATTGCTACGGTCGTGCAGCGACAAAGAATGTCCTCAGCACCTACTCCCGACTGTCCTGGCCCGTCTGTCCGCACGCCTGAGCCGAGGGTGAACATCTTGTCCAGCTTCACCTTCTGCCCATTGGCTGCTGAATGGGATGGCCTCACATCAGCGTCTCCAGCGGTGAGCCATTCCTTTTTTGCCACCACTCCACTTTGCCTGTAGGCTTCAAGGGTCGCCTTGTTTGCGCTGGATATTACCTCAGTCCTAGCAATTTTAACAGCCCTGGTCTTGTCCGCTATGCTGAACACTTTCTGGACTCTCTTCTGTAGCTCAGGGATGCTCTCCCCTTTTCCTACGCCCACCCTCAGAGTCTTGCGGAGGCTATTGAGGGTCGTGTCGTTCACGTCCTTTGAGTATTTCTCCAGCTTGTCGCCTAGAAATCCCTGCACTCGCGGATTATTTATATCAAAATCAATTCCCGAAACGAGGTTAGTCATTTCGGCCTGGCCCACGTCCTCCATCACCCCGCCGATGAACGGCCTGCCTTCCTTCTCGAACCGCCTACGCCACATCATCTCGGCGAACAGCCAGTCGCTCAGCCAGTTTTGCTTTGACACTTCCATATAGGGGCTTATTCGGGCCTTCCTGTCGGGGTGAGGATATCTAACCATATTGGCCAGAACTTCCCTCTCCTGCCCCCTAAATAGCCCCTTGAGCACCTTTGTGAACTTGACCTCGTAGGGTCGTGTTCGCCTGATGAAGTTGCGCCAGATTAGAGCCTGGCGTTCCTCATCTTTGCTTAC